>Ga0209414_1000330_pt1 | contig 22519 bp, 23 predicted proteins | sample LakVidmifraction_4_FD_181154 | JGI IMG/M metagenome (GOLD analysis project Ga0209414, IMG submission 181154) | Hypersaline microbial communities from Lake Vida, Antarctica - Brine Hole Two &gt;0.2 micron (SPAdes) (version 2) | ecosystem: Environmental > Aquatic > Non-marine Saline and Alkaline >...
ATCACTTATCTTTTTACTCTCCTCAAATACCTTACACGCGTGTCTGAAGTCCATTGCTTTACTAAAATCATTTTGCATTGTTTATCCTCTTATTTATTTTTTTATAGGTTAGCTTATATGTCACATGTTATAAATAAAAAACAGGAAAAAAATATGCGCTATATGGAGTAACTGCGTGATGGCATCGGCATTTTCTTTTGAATCTGTTTTGGTACTGATGACACAGTAATCAGAGACTTCCATTTTCTACCTTTTTTATAAAATCTTCTACACACAATGCAACCATACTGTACACCTCTTCAAATCCCTTAAAGCCATCAAAAAAGTAAGGATCAGGAACATCTTCCCCTTGAAAGTCTCCAAAATCACCTAAAAGATGGACATGGTTAAATCCAAAGGCTTCTAAATCTACTTTGTTTTGTCTGTCCATTGCCACAACATGTTTAAATGAGGTGATGTCATCTTTTGTGATGACACGAGCGTGTTGCTGGCTGATGTCAACATTGTGCTGATCGGCAATCTTTATAGAATGGTCACAAGGTGCTTCACCTATATGCCAATGACTTGTTCCTGCAGAATCTATAAAAAGTTCAAGATTCTTTGTGTTGGCTAGTTGCTCTGCTACACCATGAGCTAAGGGACTACGGCAAATATTTCCTAAGCATACGAATAAAATTCGATCCATAATTTTCCTTTTATATCTATAGTGTACAATAGCAAAAATATTAGGATAATTTGATGAAAAGAGCAATAACATTATTATTTGTCATGACTTTAATGTTATCTGCCAAAGATTATACGAAAAATGCAGAGACTGTCTCTTTTATGGATGAATTGATTGTAAATTATGACTTTAAAAGAGATAAACTTGAAAAACTATTTTCAAACGTAAAAGTACAGAACTCAGCACTTCGTGCATTTCGTCCCAGGGCCAATAAAAAACAAACACCTGAGCAGATAGCTGCATTAAAAAAACGTTATCCAAAATATGGTGCATGGGATCGTTATTCAGAGCATAAAATAAGTGATTCCCGTGTACAGCAGGGTGTGGATTTCATAAAACGGCATCAAGAAACATTTGACAAAGTAGAAAAACAGTACGCTGTGCCGAAGGAGTATCTAGCAGCGATTATAGGTATAGAAAGTGTCTATGGAATGAACGTAGGAAAGTATCCGGTATTTGATACACTGACTACTTTAGCCTTTGAAAAGAACAGAAGAAACACATTTTTCAAAAAGGAATTGATGAAATTCATACAGCTTTCCAAAAGGGAAAAATTTAACCCTAAAAATGTGTATGGATCTTATGCAGGGGCTATAGGACTAGGGCAGTTTATGCCAAGCAATTATGAAGTGTATGGTGTGGACTTTAATGGTGATGGAAGAATTACACTTCAGAAACCAAAAGATGCCATTGCAAGTATTGCAAACTACTTAAAGAAAAATGGCTGGCGTAAAGATGAGCCTGTTGCGACCAGAGTCGGGTATGAAGGGATGCGATTCAAAGCTTATGAAACGGGGTACAGAAAAATCTATAGTCGTTCCCAACTCAAAGGTATAAAACCAAAAGAGAAGTGGGACTATAAAGATAAAGTGCGTCTTATAAAACTGAATACAAAGATGTATGATGAACTTTGGTATGGTACAAAAAACTTTTTTGTGATCACGCGTTATAACCATAGTGCCTATTATGCCATGTCTATGCATCAATTGGCTACAAAAATCGCAGCTAAAATGAAAGAGGAATAGTATGAAGATCAACGTAATCATTATTGATAAAAAAGGGAAAGATAACTTATATGCCGGTTTGATAGAGCACTATAAAAAGATAGCTAAAGCTTTTGCAAAAGTTGAAGTCATCGAAGTTTTTGATAAAGAGATAGCAAAAGCACAAGATATATCACCTGAGACTGCTCAAAAATCATACACAAAAGCATTAGAAAAGTATTTGAATTCAGGTATAAATATAGCGTTAGATCCTTCATCAAAAGAAGTAGATAGTCATGAATTTGCAAATCTACTTAAGAATAGCCTTCAGGTGAATCTCTTTATTGGCGGTGCATACGGCTTTGAGAGAGGTTTTTTAGCTAAATGTGATTATGCAATATCATTTGGTAAAATAACGCTTTCACATAAACTTGTGAAAGTTGTATTGATGGAACAGATTTTTAGAGGTCTGACTATCAACAATAATCATCCATATCATAAATAGGAAAGCCTTGATGTTAACAGAAATAGAGTTAAATGAGTTTCAAAACAAGTTATTAGACAGAAGAGTACAAATAGAAAAGAACCTTAGAGGTACTACCCTTGAACTAGAGGGAATGAGGGGACTTGAATTAAATGATGAAGGTGATTATGCCGCTGCATCTGCAGAAACTATCGTAGATAGTGCTATTTTAGTGCAACAGCGCAAAGAATTAAACGAAATTGAACTTGCTTTAGATAAAATTAAAGTAGGGACTTTCGGTATATGCGAAATGTGTGAAGAAACTATAGGCAAAGCGCGTATAGCAGTGAAAAACTTTGCACGTTTTTGTATCACATGTCGGGAGATCAACGAAAAAACAACAAAATAGATTTTCTATTTAAAACAACACGTTGCGCGAACTCTTCGGAGAAGGGACATAGTGTTAACGTAGCAGACAGAGTCTTACTCTATCTGCATTGCTAACATACATAAGGGGATAAAATGAGACTTGGCCTGTATATTTTTGCTACTTTGATACTAATGGGAATTGTTGCTGCGTTTACTTATACTATTAATCCAGACCACTATACGACAGAGTTAATGGGGATTAATTTTAATTTTCCGGTAGCTGTTTGGGTAATTCTACCTATGATTTTTTTAGTCATCCTTACATTGTTCCATATGATTTTTTATGGTTTAAAAAATTATTTCATGCTTAAAAAATGGCAAAAAGATGCAAGTACACTAGAAGATGCTCTTTACTGGTCGTTGGTTAATGAACCAAAAGGGCAAAAGTATGGCCTAGGTGCTGTAGGCAGCTCGGCATTACTTTTAGGGAAAGCATCTTTAAATATTTCTGATAGTGTAGAAGGGTTGACTCCAAGACTTTCACGTGTTGTCAATATCATACAGAAAATCAAAAAGGGTGAGTATGTTGATCTTAAAGAAGAAAAAATGTCTAAAGTCTTTCATGTAGGTAATCCAATTTTGATACAAAACAGACTAAATCGTCTAAAGTCTGATGATAGATTCATTGAAGATGTTATGAAGTCTACATCCGAATACTCCCAGAGTGTTCGGACAGCAGCACTTGAAATGTTTGCACATAAAGAGAAGTTTGTTAAAGCACGTAAATATGTAAAAGTTTTCGATGTTAAAAACTTTTTCACTATGCTTAAAAGAGTTAGCTCAGAAGATGAGATTGAGCTTAGTGCTGAGATACTTACAGAGTTTATAAAGGGACTTGATCTTAGCTGCCAAGACTTTATTGAAATTGCTTCAGTGACTAAAAAATATTTTAACCCAGATGAGAACTTGGCACTTTTTAGAAGTTATCAACGTGAAAATGATAAGGCACAAAATGCTTACCTCTATCTTTTATTTGAGTATGAATTATTGGATCAGGTTGAAATCTATTTGAATGAACAAGAAGATAATGAATTTATAAATTTTAGAGTATTTTATCAACTTAAACGAGAGCATACTAAATATAGGTTAGATGATATTATAGGTATACACTCTATTTGCAATGAAACTAGACTTTAGTAAAACTTTATATAGAACATTTTTTAGGCAAAGCCCAAAAAACAGTCTTGTCAGGAGTACAACTTGTGATGCGCCATTTAGTGCTCGATTGTATTGTAACTTAGTTGCTTGTCAGCAGTTTGCTCATACGACTAGTCGTATATCCCAAGGTATTTAATGGCTACACTAGATTTTTCCAAAACGCTTTACGCTTTAGCCCCTCTTGCAGGCTTTACTGACCTTCCTTTTCGTTCAGTTGTTAAGAAATTTGGTGTTGACCTTACCGTTTCTGAGATGGTCAGCTCTAATGCTTTGGTACATAACTCTAAAAAAACACTGCGTATGTTAGAAAAAAATCCTATAGAAAATCCATATTCTATACAAATAGCAGGATCTGATCTTGATGTCATTAAGCATGCAGTCGAAATCATCAACGAAAGAGAAGATGTAACTACTATAGATTTAAACTGTGGTTGTCCCGCACCAAAGATAGTTAATAACCTTCAAGGTTCTTCATTGCTTACAGATTTACCTCAAATGGCAAAGGTGATAGAAACGATTAAAAAGTATTCAAATAAAGAGTATACTTCTGTAAAATTTCGTTTAGGGTTTAATGAAAAAAATCATCTAGAGATAGCACGTATCTGTCAAGAGTCTGGAGCTGATTATATCGCTGTGCATGGTCGTACTAGAGCAGGGAGATATAAGGCAGCTGTGGATTATGATGCCTTGGCTGAAATCAAACAAAGTGTATCTATACCGATGTTTGCCAATGGTGACATTGACTCTCCTGCCAAGGCAAAATGGGTACTAGAGCATACGGGTGCCGATGGTGTGATGATTGGCCGTGCAGCAGTAGGTAAACCATGGATATTTAAGCAAATTAAAGAAGGTATGGATGAACCTACTTCTAAACTCATTAGAGAAGTAGTTTTAGAGCATTATGACCAAATGATAGCCCATTATGGCAACTATGGAGCTATAGTCTTCAGAAAAAACCTACACTCGTACTCTAAAGCAGGCTACCAGGGAGCATCAGCATTTAGAAATGATGTTAATCATATAGAAGATCCAAAAGAGATGAGAGAAGCGATAGAAGCTTTTTTCTCTCAGTCATTCTTTTATCAAGTTTGATACATATCAAATCTTTTATTGCTTCATTAGACTATACTTTCTTTTAAAAAGGATTATCTCATGACTTTTGTAATTATCAAAACTATTCATTTCTTTGCGGCATTTATCTATGGAGGTTTTCTCATAGTTGATAATCTTTTTTTAGTGCATATTAAACAATCATTTGATGCCAAAGAGCATCAGAAGATCAGAGAATCATTTATGAAATATGTGCGTAAAGTTGTGCCTCCTAGTCTCCTGGTCGCAGTAATAACAGGACTCTATCTTATAACACAGGTATTTGGCAGTATTAGTGAAACGGGCATGAGTTCATTTCAAGTAATGCTTTCACTTAAGGCTTTCTTGGGAATATGGCTAGGGATTAGAGGTTTTGCACAAGTTTATCTGGGTATTCAGCCTTTGCTATTTAAGAGCCATGTTTTACCCTTTGCTTTTGTCGTGACCATACTCTTTTTGTCTCAGTTTATGTATGTGTAAAAACTAAACATCTTTACGTGATTTTTCTACCAGTTTTTTTAACTCATTGTTTCCTGTTTCAATGAGATATGTTACAATGTAAATCATTGAAGATAGTAGAAGAATACTCAAGATAATCAACCAGGCTGAAAATATTTTTAATGTTTTGTATCATAAATACATTCTTTACATACTTCCTAGGTTAGTTTTTATAATTTTATATACTATGGGTATGGCTTACTTAGTGTAAAAATTTAAGAAAAATGTTATAATTCCAACTTAATATTTGGAGTAGCGTAAATGATAGTAGAACTCATGCTGGTAGGTATCTTTATCGGCACAATGTCAGGCTTTTTCGGTATAGGTGGCGGGATGATTCTTGTACCTATACTTTTGGTGCTTGGTTTTGACACTAAGGATGCCATAGGTATTTCCATTATTCAAATGGTATTTAGCTCTATTTATGGTTCATACCTTAACCATAAGAAAGGCTCTCTCATCATTGGTGAGGGGATCTTTGTGGGTCTTGGGGGCTTTTTGGGTGGATATATTGGTGGATATGTCACACAGTTTATCTCAGATATGGTCCTGCAGTTTCTCTTTTTGGGAATATTGATATTTGCTCTTTTCAGACTTTCTTTCTCTAAAGATAATGAGGAGGAAGAAGAGACAAAGACCTTGAATAGAGCATTACTTTTTGGTATCGGTCTGGGTATAGGTATCTTTTCTATTACCCTTGGTATTGGTGGATCTATTATATTGACTCCATTGTTGGTAGGGGTACTCCATTACCCTATCAAAAAAGCAGTGAGTGCAGGGTTATTTTTTGTTGTATTCTCTTCAATAGCAGGGCTCATAAGCAGACTTAGTACCGGGACAATAGATTTTAGCAATGGTTTAATCGTAGGATGTGCTTCATTGCTCGGCGTAACACTTGGAATATGGCTAAAAGACCATGTGACTTCAAAAAATCACAAGATGGCACTTTTAGCACTTTATATGTTTGCGTTGGGTATGTTAGTTAAGAAAATTTGGTTTTAATAGAGGATAGATAGTGAAGAAAGACATGATACACGTATACGGCGCAAGAGAAAATAACTTAAAAAATATAAATATAAGCATCCCTAAAAATAAATTGGTGGTGGTGACAGGTATCTCTGGTAGCGGTAAGTCCACCTTGGCATTTTCAACACTTTATGCTGAGGGGCAAAGACGTTACATAGAGTCACTCTCCTCTTATGCACGACAGTTCTTGGGGCGTGTAGGTAAACCTGATGTAGATAAGATAGAAGGGTTGACTCCCGCCATCGCGATAGACCAAAAAACGACATCTAAAAACCCACGTTCTACTGTGGGAACGATCACTGAAATCTATGATTATCTGAGACTGCTTTTCTCTCGCATAGGAGAACAGCATTGTCATGAATGTGGGAAACCCATCTCTTCTATGTCCGCTTCTGATATCATTGAAGAGGTCTTGACATTACCTGAAGGTGCAAAACTTGTCATCATGGCACCGCTAGTCAAAGAGAAAAAAGGCAGCTTCGCCGATATGCTGGAGTCTCTTCGTCATAAAGGGTACATTCGTGCAATGATAGATGGAGTGATGGTACGTCTTGATGATGAGATAGAACTTTCTAAAACCAAAAAACATACCATTAAAGTAGTTGTTGACAGAGTAGTCGTAAAAGAAGAGAGTCGTGATCGTATAGGGCAAGATGTTGAGAAAGCACTCAAAGAGAGTTATGGTGAGATGGAGATAGAAGTACTTAACTTCGAAGAGCTAGATCTCGATAGACAGCATATTCACTACTCTGAGCATTTGGCGTGTTTTGATTGTAAGCTGAGCTTTGAACCTTTAGAGCCTGTGAGCTTCTCTTTTAATTCACCCAAAGGTGCCTGTCCTACCTGTGATGGTTTAGGGATTCGTTATGCCATAGACTTAAAGAAAGTCATAGACTCTGAACTTTGTATCGACAAAGGTGCAGTGAAGATCATGTATGGTTTTAATAAGAGTTACTACACCAAATTTTTAAATGCTTTTTGTGAACAAAATGATATAGATATCCAAACCCCTTATGGTGAACTTGAGACACATCAGCAAAAAGCCATACTATATGGCAATGGCGGTTCTGTAGACTTTTTATGGAAACGTCATAAGCTCAAACGCGAGTGGCCAGGAGTAGTCAAATTTGCGCATGATATGTTTAAAGAAGAAAAAGACCTTTCTGAGTTTATGACTGAAAAAGTTTGTGATAAATGTGAAGGGCATCGTCTTAGACCCCGTTCTTTGGCTGTGAAGATAGAGGGGAAAAATATCGCTGATATCATCGATATGCCTATAGAAAAATCCTATGCCTATTTTTCAGATGAGGAGAGTTTTTCTCACTTAAGTGAGCAGCAAAAGATGATAGCAGAGTCTATACTTAAAGAACTTTATGAAAGACTTTATTTCTTGTATGATGTAGGGTTAGGGTATATTACCCTGAGCCGTGATGCAAGAAGTATTTCTGGTGGAGAAGCACAGCGTATACGTATTGCTTCGCAGATAGGCTCTGGATTGACTGGTGTAATGTATGTATTGGATGAACCAAGCATAGGACTTCATGAACGTGACACGATGAAGCTTATACGTACACTCAACTCTCTGCGGGAAAAAGGGAATTCTGTCATCGTTGTAGAACATGACAAAGAGACCATTCTTGCGGCAGACTATATCATAGACATCGGTCCTGGAGCAGGGGAGTTTGGTGGTGAAGTGGTGTTTGCCGGTGATGCGAAAAAACTAGCCAAGGCCAAGACTTTGACTGCAGACTATATGTACGGTAAAAAAAAGATCTCTTACTCTCATGATAACCCTCAAAATGATTGGATTGAGATCAAAAATGTCACACTTAATAATATCGAAAAACTTGATGCTAAAATACCTTTACAAAATTTTGTATGTATTACGGGAGTCAGTGGGAGCGGAAAAAGTTCACTTATCCTTCAAACCTTACTTCCTGTGGCAAGAGAAATACTCAATCGTGCCAAAAAGGTCAATAAAGTTGATGGTGTAGAAATCACAGGACTTGAAAAACTTGATAAAGTTATCTACCTTGACCAAAGTCCTATAGGAAGAACACCACGATCCAACCCTGCAACTTATACAGGTATGATGGACGAGATACGTAAACTTTTTGCTCAAACCAAAGAGGCAGAACTTCGTGGCTATAAGATAGGCCGTTTTTCTTTCAATGTCAAAGGTGGACGCTGTGAGAAGTGTCAGGGAGATGGGCAGATAAAGATAGAAATGCATTTCTTACCGGATGTACTGGTCTCTTGTGATGCTTGTAACGGTACACGTTACAATGCACAGACACGTGAAGTGTTGTATAAAGGGAAGTCTATCTCTGATGTTCTTGGGATGAGTGTAGGTGAGGCGCTGGAGTTCTTTAAAGCCATTCCAGCCATCGCTGTCAAACTTAAAACATTGACAGATGTAGGACTTGGTTATATTACTCTGGGACAAAATGCCACCACACTTTCAGGTGGGGAGGCTCAGCGTATCAAGCTGAGTAAAGAATTGAGTCGTAAAGATACGGGTCAAACACTTTACATCTTAGATGAACCTACTACCGGGCTTCACTTTGCGGATGTCGACAGACTTACGGGTGTGTTGCATCACTTAGTAGAACTAGGAAATTCAGTCGTTGTCATAGAACATAATCTTGATATGGTTAAAAATGCAGACTACATCATAGATATGGGACCAGAGGGTGGAAATAAAGGCGGGCTTATCATCGCTACAGGTTCACCTGAAGAGTTGGCCAGTACATATAAAAAGACAGGATCTTATACGGCTGAGTATTTGGCTAATGAGTTAGAAGGAAAAATAGTATGAAAACAATCACAATTATAGACACATTCGGCTTCTTCTTTCGTTCTTACTTTGCTCTTCCTCCTCTACGTAACTCTGAAGGATTTCCTACCGGACTGCTAACCGGGTTTGCCAACTTTGTTGACTCCCTGCATCGCGACCATAGTACCGATTATCTGGTATTTGCACTGGATGCAAAAGGTAAAACTTTTCGGAATGATATGTATCCTGAATATAAAGCCAACCGTGAGGCAGCACCTGATGATTTAGTGAAACAACTTTCAGTTGCTGTAGAATGGGTAGAACAAATGGGATTTGCCAATTTGTCACGAGAGGGTTTTGAAGCAGATGATGTCATTGCTACTGTGACTAAATTTGCTAGAGATAAAGACTTAAAAGTACGAATTGTCTCACATGATAAAGATTTATATCAGATGATTGATGATGGCATAGTAGTGATGTATGATTCTGTAAAGAAACAAGAAGTAGATGAGCAGGCATGTGTCGATAAATTTGGTGTGCATCCTAAAGACTTTATTAACTTTCAAGCCATAATGGGTGACAGTTCAGACAATGTCCCCGGTGTCAAAGGCATAGGAAAGGTGGGGGCTTCTAAACTTATCAATCAGTATCATACGCTTGAAGCCATCTATGATGATATTGAAAACTGCGGCACTCCACGTATACAAAAGTTAATGCTTGAGAGCAGAGAGAAGGCTTTTTTATCACGTGAACTTGTGACTATGAGTGCAGATGTCTTTAAAGATATGGATGTCGAAAGTTTTGTCTTTGAAGATAAAAATTACCTTTCCTGTTTACTGGAAGAGTTTGAACACTTTGAGATGAAACAAGCCATTAAAAAAGCGCAAGTAGGGATGGAGGAGACTATCTGTGAACCCTATGAACCTAAAAAACCTACATTGTCTTTTGATGCGATCACCTTGGACAGTAAAGAAAAATTAGATGCCATAGTGAACAGCATAGATAAAGATACCATTGTGGCTTTTGATACAGAGACTACAGGATTAGATACCAAAGTAGCCAAGATGGTAGGTTTTAGCTTTTGTACGGAAGCAGATAAGGCCTATTATGTACCTATAGGACATAATTATCTGGGAGTAGAAGCACAGGTAAGTTCAGAAGATGCAAAGAGTGCTCTAAAAACATTACTCAGACACAACATCGTAGGTCAAAATCTAAAATTTGACTTTTCATTACTCTATAATCAGTTTGATATTGAGCCGGTCATACCGTATGCAGATACGATGATCATGGCATGGCTCTTAAACCCTGGAAGTAGAGTAGGGCTTGATACACTTGCAAAGACATTTTTCAAGTATGAAATGAAGCCTTTTAAAGAGATGGTAAAAAAAGGAGAAGATTTCTCGGCAGTAGCCATGGAAGATGCAACTTTTTATGCTGCGGAAGATGCATGGATGACGTATTTGTTGTATGGAGCCATCAAAAAGAAGATGGAACTTTCGTCACTTACACATCTTTTGCTTGAAGCTAAAAATGTAGAATACCCTTTTATGAATGTGCTGATGCGTATGGAACATTTGGGTATCAAAATAGACCCTTCTAAATTAGAAGCATTACAAAAAACCTTAAGTGAAGATCTGGCGACTTTAACTTCAGAGATATATGCACTCAGCGGCTCTGAGTTTAACATTAAGTCTACACAACAGTTAGGAGTAGTATTGTTTCAGCAGTTGGGACTTCAAGGTGGAAAGAAAACCAAGACAGGATACAGTACAAATGAGGCTGTCTTAAGCTCACTTGTAGGGGAACATCCTGTTATAGAAAAGATACTGGAGTACCGCGAATACCAGAAGATACTCTCTACCTATGTGGATCCTTTACTCAAACTAGCCAATGACGATGAGCACAGCCGTATCTATACCTCTTTTAACCAAACCGGTACAGCTACAGGACGATTGAGTTCACGTGACCCTAACTTGCAAAATATTCCTGTACGCTCAAAATTGGGGCGTTCTGTGAGAGAAGCATTTGTGGCTAAAGAAGGTTATAAGCTAGTAAGTATAGATTATTCTCAAATAGAATTACGTCTGCTTGCGCACTTTTCAAAAGATGCGGCACTTTTAGAGGCTTTCAATAAAGGAGTCGACATTCACCTGGCGACTGCTACCATCTTGTTTGGCGAAGAGAAAGCAAAAAAGAAAAGAAATTTTGCAAAGTCTGTAAACTTTGGACTACTCTATGGAATGGGTCCGAAAAAACTCTCTGATGAAATTGGTATAACTACGGGTGAGGCTAAAGAGATCATTACAAACTATTTTGCTTCTTTCCCTACAGTCAAGAACTTTTTAGAAGACATTCAGGAGCGCGTGAAGATAGACGGCTATGTAGAAACCATTCTCAGAAGAAGACGTATTTTCGATTATGAGAATGCTAATGGCATGCAAAAAGCAGCCTTTATGCGTGAGTCGGTCAATACCGTTTTTCAAGGCTCTGCAGCAGACCTCATAAAACTCTCTATGAATCAGATAGACTCTATGATACGTGAAGAAACTCTAGATGCATTTATGCTTTTACAGATACACGATGAACTTATTTTTGAAATTAAAGAAGAAAAAGTAGATGAGATTTTGAAACGTTTTGTCCATACGATGGAGAATGTTTTGGAACTTGATGTGCCATTGGAATGTTCTGTGAGTGTGGGTGATAGCTGGGGAGAGTTGAAGTAAGATGGAAAGTAGTATGTTAAAAGATAACTTTGTAAAACTCCCTCGTGGGAGTTTTCTTATGGGGTCAGATGATCTTGATGCTAGAGACAGAGAAAAACCGCTACATGAAGTGCATATTGACTATGATGTAGCGATGTGTAAGTTTCTTGTAACGGTAGAAGATTATATGCTTTTTGCTCAGGCTACAGGAGCTGAAGTCCCTGTAGAACGTCACGAACAACTTGGTTTTGATGTCCCTGTACGCCGTGTACGTTGGACAGATGCCAAGACATACTGTACATGGAAGAGTGAGCGTGAGGGTAAGAAGTATAGACTGCCTACTGAAGCAGAATGGGAGTACGCCTGTAGAGCAGGGAGTATGACGAAGTATTGTTTTGGTGATGACGACACTCTTTTGGATGAATATGCCTGGTATAAAGAAAATGCTGAAGGTGTAACACACCATGTAGGTACAAAAAAACCAAATGCATGGGGACTCCATGATATGCATGGCAATGTATGGGAATGGTGTTCAGACAGATACGCAGAAGATTATAATTCTACGCCTTGTGATGGTACAGCGTATACTGCGGCTAGTGAAAAAGGTCGTGTACTTAGGGGAGGATCTTATAATGCACAGGCAGATAAATGTTCGAGTACATCACGTATTAATCTTGGTTCTGGGGGAAGAAATTATTTTATAGGATTTCGTGTACTTATCGAGCTTTAAAGCTACATGTCCTCTTCCTACTTTTGTAAATAGGAGATAAACAATCTTAATTAACAATCGGTTAGCAAATATCAGTTATAATCATTCTTTATTAAAAAAAATTGTTCAAGGATGGAAGAAATGAAGTATATATTTTCAATGAAAATGGCAGTCTTAATGCTATTTTCATTCGCTCTAATCATTGGTGGAGCCACATTTGTGGAAAATGATTATGGCACACAGACCGCACAAGCACTGATCTATAAAACACAATGGTTTGAAGTTTTTTTAGCATATTTTATTTCTATTTTGATCTACAACATGATTAAACACAAATCGTATAAAAGTAAACTTCCGGTCTTTTTATTTCACTTTTCATTTCTTGTTATTGCTATAGGGGCATTGGTGACACGCTATGTCGGATATGAGGGTACCATGCATATTCGTGAAGGTGAGTCGAGTCACACGATGGTCTCAAATGCTAAAGTACTACAAGTCCATGCGATAAATGGTGATAAAAATGCCACACTTGAAAAAGAACTTTACTTTTCTACGATGACACCGAACACCTTACATAAAAGTCTAGAGGTAGGTGATAAAAAAGTAAATGTAGAACTCCTCAAATACCTGCCGACAGCGCATGAACAGGCAGTGCCTTCAAAAGAAGGTAAAAAACTTTTAGAACTTAAGATCTCTACAGGACAAAAAGGTAAGATTTACTATCTTGCCAAAGGCGAGAAAAAAGATTTAGGTGGTTTTTATGTGGGATATGGGATTACACCAACGACAGACAAACCAACATTTCTCATCAAAGAAGAGGGTGAGGGGTATAAGATAAATTTCCCTTTTAACCTTAAAACACTTAATATGAATGATAAAAGTTCAGGAGAGTTAGAAGGGGGTGATAATGAATTTAAAAGAAGAATGTTGTATCGTTTTGGCTCTAATGCACTTGTACTTAAAGATATACATGAAAAAGCGATTTTAAAACTGGACTCACCTGACATTAAAACACAACGTGGAGAAGCTGAATACATAGAGTGGAAAGTCAGTGTCGGAGATGAAAGTAAAGTACTTGTTACGCGACCAAATAAAGGAAAAATAGGAAAAATAAATAGATTGGATATCGATGGTGTCCATATAGATGTACGTGTAGGTGCGAAGTTGATTGATGTACCATTTTCTATTCAACTCAAAGACTTTGAATTAGAGCGTTATCCTGGTTCTATGACTCCTGCATCTTATTCAAGTCAGGTAGTGCTCATAGATAAGGAACAAAATTTAACCATGCCATACCACATTTACATGAATCACATTTTAGATCATAGAAATTATAGATTTTTCCAATCTTCTTATGATGGTGATGAAAAAGGTACAATATTATCAGTCAATCATGATCCGGGAACACTTCCTACATATGTAGGGTATCTCTTACTTGCCATTGGGATGATATGGTCTCTTTTCTTTCCAAGAGGACGTTTTCAAAAACTTCTTAAGGGAGCAAGAAAGATTCAGTCCTCTGCCGCAGGTTTAGCCTTGGTAGCTCTTTTAGCACTTCACCCGCAAACGCTTAATGCCGCGTCACCAACGATAGATGCAGAAGTATTAAAAACTATGCAGTCTTATAATCTGGCACATACAAAAAACTTTGGAACACTCCCGGTACAGGATCATCAGGGGCGTATGAAGCCTATGGATACGGTAGCACATGATGTGATCGCGAAAATTACAGGTCGATCTGCGTTATATGATCTGGAACCGACACAAATGTTACTTGGTATGATCATGCAACCTGAACTCTATCAGAATGTTCCGATGATAAAAGTAGGGCATAAAAAGATAGCTTTAGCTTTGGGCTTACCTGAAAATACAAAGTTTGCTAAATTTTCTGACTTTTTTTCTAAAGCAGATAACAGCTATAAAATTTTTAATGCTGTAACAGAGGCTAGTCAGAAAAAGCCACTGGAAAAAACACAATACGACAAAGAACTCCTCAAAATAGATGAAAGAGTGAATGTCGCCTTTATGGGATATCAAGGCTCTCTTTTACGTATTTATCCTAAACCTGATGATGCCAACAATAAATGGATGGCTCCAATGGATGCTATCAAAGATTATCCTAAAGCGCAGGCAGATCTTGTGAGAATCAGCATTTCTGCTTATTTCCAAATGATAGCACAAGGACTTAAAACTGGTGACTGGAGCAAAGCAGATATAGCACTTCGCGGTATTCGTAAGTATCAGGAGAAATATGGCGCTACGGTGATTCCTAGTCAAAAGCATATTGATATGGAGATAAAGTACAATAAATTAGGACTTTTTAGTAAACTTGTACCGCTTTACCTTGTGCTTGGGTTACTCTTGCTGATTTTTGCATTTATTAATGTAGTCAAACCATCATTTTCTATGAAGTGGGTTATGCGTATTGCATGGACAATATTTGCCATTGGATTTGTCATTCATATTACAGGACTCGGGATACGTTGGTATATTGCAGGACATGCACCCTGGTCGAATGCGTATGAGTCTATCGTAACCATTGCAGCGGCAACGATGATAGCAGGTATTATTGTGGCTAGAAAATCACCATTTGCATTGGCTGGAGCAGCAATACTCGCAGGAATTACGATGGCGGTGGCTCACATGAACTTCATCAACCCAGAGATCACAAACCTTGTACCTGTACTTAAATCATATTGGCTTATGGTACATGTTGCAACGATTATTTCTGGTGACGGTTTCTTTGGACTTGGGTCTATTTTGTCACTTTTAGTACTTGTCCTGTATATACTAAGAGGTAAAAATGGGAATGAGAATATTGACCGTTCCATTAAAGAATTGACGAATCTGTCGGAGATGGGGCTTATCATCGGACTTATGTTACTGACCGTGGGTAACTTCCTTGGTGGTGTTTGGGCAAATGAGTCTTGGGGACGTTACTGGGGTTGGGATGCAAAAGAGACTTGGGCAGCCGTCTCTATACTTATCTATGCAACTGTACTTCACTTACGTTTCATACCGTCATTGAAGTCAAACTTCATTTATAATGCGGCATCAACCTGGGCATATTTTTCTGTACTTATGACATACTTTGGTGTAAATTATTATCTTTCAGGACTTCACTCATATGCAGCGGGTGATCCTGTTCCTATCCCTATGTGGGTGTATTACGCAGTTGCAGGATTGTTTGTGCTGACTCTTTTAGCCGCTAGAAATAGAAAATTAAAATAATCTTTTTCTCTTTTTATCCTCATGTCTAACATGAGGATACCTCATTACTTATTTAAGACTTTTCCCCCTCAATTTATATTATAATTTTTTATCGTAGAGTACAAAGGATAAGAATGTTAGAAGAGTTTAAAAAGTTTCTCATTAAAGGAAATATGGTAGATATGGCTGTTGGTTTCATTTTTGGTGGCGCTTTTGCAATAGTAGTGAAATCCATGGTTGCAAATGTAGTGATGCCTCCGGTAGGTATGCTTATGGGTCAGGTTAATTTCTCTCAGCTTTATGTTGCACTTGATGGTAACAGCTATGAAAGTATGGCGGCACTCGATAAAGCAGGTGCACCAGCTACAAAATATGGTTTGTTCATCAATGATGTGATTTAATTTGTTATTTTGGGTTTTATTGTATTTATGTTTATCAAAGCCTATAATAAATTGAAAGAGCCTGAAGCTGTTGCAACAGCAACAACAAAAACAGGTAGTGAGTGTGCGGAGAATATTCCACTAGCTGCTAAAAAATGTGGACACTGTGGTAATACAGACGTCTAAAATATAATCTTTCTTAGGACAATGTGTTATCTTGTACTCATATATTCCTGTATGTCTTTACAAGCATATTGGAAGATTAACTTGAGCTAAAATGAATGTGCGCAAGACTTCCCTGAAAAACCTTATAAAGTTATATATTTTATTAGATTTTGAGAATAAGGTACTCATTATAAAATACAAGCAGTATTTATGTAAATAGCAAACCAATGGGTATACGTATGCCTTCTTGAGTAAGGTTTTGATACATCTCTCCTAAAGAAGAATTTTTCACCAACCAAGTCAACATTCTTATTGCTAAGTTCATTAAAGCATTTGATATATTGAGACATGAGCTATTCTTTTAGTTATGTAACTCCTAAATGTTTAATATATTGATATTTATGAAGAAACTGATATGGAATGAAGAAAATGATTTTAGATCTTTATTACTGTTTAATCTCATTCTTTACTGCATTGAGTAAAACTTGATATGTATTACGATTAAAAAGGTAGGTTTTTGCATTAAAGAGACTTTCAAACATGATCTTCCAGAGTGTTGAAAAATTCTGATCATTTTGTGCACTGCAAAGCTGTATTTGCATTTGATATTCAAGTTTACTGAGTGCTTTAGCATGATCCACATATGCTTTTAAAATATTATAATCAATGCCAACTTCTTTAAAATATGTAATTAACTTAATGATACTTGCTTCTCTGTCTGTATAGTCATCCTCATGTACAGGTAACAAAATACCATCTCCCAAAAGTGTTTCTAACAGAGTGGCGTCAACATGAAAATCTTCAATAAATTCTTTCTTGGTGAAATGCCTGGCATCTGAGGGTATCGCACTGAGTGTATTCATTAAAGGTTGTAACATAGTAGCAGAACTGGAAAATGACTTATTTTGATTTTGTAAAGCAAACTTGATCTGTTCATTACTGCTGCCTATTTCTTCTTTCATATATTTAATATAGGTGATGAGCTCAATATGTTCATCACCGTATCGATGAACATTCGATTTTATTTTCTTTGCTTCAGGCAGTAATCCTTCTCTGATGTAATACAAAATTGTTGATTTTGGGACTTGTGTCTTGGCAACAACTTCCGATATTTTATATTCCATCTTCTAACCTTCTCTATTAATTTTAATTTAAGTATTATAGCATATAATTAAAAACGTTAAGTTTTACTTTACGTTTTTATAAATTATTGTTATACTAAGGAAAAAAATGGCACACATACAATTACCAGAATTTGAAGACATGACTCCTGAAATTCAAAAAAGAGCCCAACCTATATTGGAAAAAACCGGACAACTGGGTGATATATTTAAACTGTTGGCTCTGGATGAAAAGATCTATTTTGCGACAGACGGTATGATTCAAAAATACCTGCTGGATGAGACAACGCTTTCTTATGATATAAAAGAATCCATTGCCCTTCTCATCTCGCTAGAGAATGGTTGTAAGATGTGTGTAGATGTTCATAAAGGTATTGCTAAAATGCTTGGAATGTCAGAAGAACGTATTGAAGAAGTCCTTCAGGGGATTGATGCCATGAAGGTTCCAGATAGTGAAAAAGCCTTATTAAACTTTTGTATCAAAGCTTCAAAAAAAGACAATTATAAAATCTTAAAAGAAGAGATAGATGCTTTAAAAGAGATGGGTTACAGTGATATTCAAATCTTAGAAGCCGTTTCTATTACAGGATACTTCAACTATATCAATACACTCTCAAATGTATTTGGTTTGGGACAATAATAAAATATATATTGGATTTAATTAAAAAGTTTTTCATTGCGATTTTGGATTTCATTTTCATTTTCTTTGGTATGCCGTATGAAGAGCAAGCTAAAAAATTGGACTGGGATGAAAAAGATGTTGCATTTAGAGGTCCAGAAAATCCAAAGACTAAAAAGACACATTACAGAGCAAATATAGTAAGTAAAAGTTAATGAAATTAAAAAAATTCTTCTCTTGGTATTCTTTATGAATGTCATACTAAATTCTTCGACAATGTTTACCTTGAGTGGTATTAATAAACTCTACCTTGTCGTAGAAATATCTAGCAAAAATATTCCACAATCATATAAAAGTACGATATTGGAGAGTTTAAGAACAATTACAGATGATTTGAAGATCCATACTAATGGGTATGATCCAAGTACTCTGGCACTAAATTTTATAGTACACCCTTATAGTTGGACGTGAACCTTCGGAAACCCTTTTAATTCACCAGTACAACTAGAATATGAACATGGTATTCCAGCGAAATCCATTTAGTGACAGATGCTCTTGCGAATCATTATGTAACAGTACAAAAATATTAAACAAGGTTTTGGATTTTATCAAAGCTATTTCCACTGATAATACAATATTATAGAGTGTTCAAAATATAGATCACTCTATTATCTATTTAAATGTCATAAGGGCATAGCCTTTATTTTGCAAACCAATAGTATCAATAAAACTATTTTTCGATATTTGAATAAAAGGTAAAACCTCTTTTTTATCAATTGCATTTGCATTCAATGACATAGCACAGACAACAATTTTCACCTTTTTATCTTTTGCTAATCGTATAATACTCTCTTGTGCCATTTTTATATAAGGCATATCCTCATCAGGGACTATTTCATCATAAACATCAGAAACCATGGGGACACATCCACCATGAAGGGTAATGGCAAAATTTGCGGTATCACCATCCTCTTCAATCATATTTATTGTTCTTTCTATCAAGTTCATACGTGTCATCACGAAACGAGCATTATTTGAACTACAGTCAAAAACAGATTTGTACTCTTGTGCCTGCATAAAACTCAGTAACCCTAATATTAAAAATATATATTTTTTCATTATAACTATTCTCCTAGTGTGTAAGTTATTAATTTTTTTCGTTAAGATCGGCGGGATCTTTGTACTCTATAGTTGGTAATAAAAATGCGATTGTCAATAAAGCCACACTTACAATTATTACCGTAAGCAAACCATGTCCTATAAAAAAATCAGATAATCTGATTTTACCTAGGTCTGGACCTATAATTTGTGTAATATATGAATATCCAACAGTAAAGGCAAATCCACCAACCATCCCTCCAACAACTCCTACTAATGCATCGATACGTCCTTCAGACACTGAAACAAAAAATGCGGATGGACATTTACCTAAAATGACCAAGCCTATTCCAAATAAGATTGCACCAATTATAAGACCACCTAAAATTATTGGTTTGATATCAAAAGTTGCATATCCTGATTGAACGAGGAAATAAAAACCCACACTTGAAAGGGCAACCGTAGTCATAGCCATTCTAGGTACTAGAGTATCCTCAAATATCATAAATCCAGCCATCTTCTCAAACTTGTCAAGGCGTGAATATAAAATAATTGCTCCAAAAACAAATCCTATAAGAAGTACCTTTAAAATAGAACCATGTTCTTGATCTGCTACAACATCGAACATATCAATAATACGATCAATCATCTTTTATTCCTTTTTTCTTTTATAAAAAAACCTACCAGTAATCATTCCCGTACCTAATGCTACTATGGCAAAGATCATGCCACTAATAGCGAGTTGACTACCGCCAGATAGTATATGCCCCGCATTACAACCTCCTGCTAATCTTGCTCCAAACACTAGAAGAAATCCAGCTATGAAGCTCCAAAACATACGGGAGGGGATAGAAGTATTTTTTCGTTCTTTCCAGAGTGTAGGTATATAGCTTATGTGAAATGTTTTGGTAACAACAATAGACATAAAGAGTCCACCAAAAAATACACCTATTAGCATTACTGCTTCCCACGCACCAGATTTCTCTACTATTGAAGCATATTCATAATCTTCTGCATTCAAATCAAATATTAAATTTGCAAGGTATGATATACCAGTAGATGCACCAATAGGACGATTTGCACCCCAGATTGAGAAAGTATAATAAAACAATAAAGCCATTAAAAGGCCACCAAGCCACCAAGGTATTGAACGAGGCATAATTTATCCTTTGTTTAATAAATAAAACGTAAAGTTAAGCTTAACGTTTTTATTATAGGCTAAAATTCTTATATAGATATTAAAAGCGTAAAGTTAAGCTTAACGTTTTTAATATCTACTTCTATCCCAACATATCAAGGAGAAAAATATGAGAAAAGTAATTGAAGTCGTAGTAGTTTTGCTACTAATGTCAATGAGTATATCGACAAGTTCTATGGCAGGAGTAAAAAAAGGTCAACGGATATATAAAAAGAATTTTCGTAAAACATGTAGATTTTCAGGTGTAATATTTGCTAGACATCATTTACAAGCTGAGTGGGAAAATATTTATGTAACTGGTAAATTTCCAGAAGAAGCAAAAAATATTTGTCCAAAGCTCAATATGGAAACAACAGAGGAAAAATGGTGGAAGGATTTATATGTATTTTCAGTTAAATATGCAAAAGATGGAGTTCCACCTAATGGATGTAATGATTAGAAAAGTTACTTTAAAACAGTTAACCTTCATATCCGATTATTAACTGTTGCACTTATGGGTTGAATTGGCGAGGTTTTACAAACAGGACATTAGTAATTATTATAATCCTCTAAATAAGTGGAAAAATATACAAGTTTTACCTAGCTTCATCTACATCAAGACACTTTTGATATACTATTAATACTTAAATAGCGTAATAGAAGGATACTTTGCTCCTTTATAAATAGTTATGCAATGAAATTATAGATTAAACTGCGACATAAGATAAAGGGTATAATTACATGAATAAAGATTTACAATCTATCCAACCAGATAGACCAAATATTATAACTACAGAAATTGAAGCTATAAGCTTCTATCGTAAAATGGATACAAAGGCGACTGTTGTTGAAATGATTGCAGGAAAGTATGTTCTTGTTGAAGAATTTTATAGCAATGGGTTAGAAGTTTTAGCGGAACTAAAAAGAAACATTTTACTTAAACATAAGGACAAAAGTTTTCAAGGACAACGTGATTTTCGTTCTGTATTTAGAGAAGCCTCACATAGATTATTGCTGAAAGTCAAAGATAATAAACTTATTGTTAAAAAATCTCCAGATATTGGCTGGTTAGAGTTGTTATATCCAGATGCTTCAGAGTTTTATGTATCTTTTCCCGAAATTCAAGGAATGAACAGCTCATGGCAGTGGTATCAAAAGGGAATTGAGATTAAAACTTTAGACATAACTCTTCAGCCTTACTATGGAACATATTTTCCAACACGATTTGATCATTTAAAATTATTTGATAAATGGTTAAAAAAATATGAAGGATCAAAAGAAAATGCCATAGAAATTGGTGTAGGAAGTGGTGTTTTATCATTTCAATTAATCCAAAATGGTTTTAAAAATATTTTCGCAACTGATACAAATAAAAATGCAATTATCGGTGTTTCGCAGGAAAGTAAACGATTAGGATTTGAAGATAAGATAACACTTAGTCACGGTGATTTATTTGAAAACTGTGATGTAAAAGCTGACTTGATTGTTTTTAATCCTCCTTGGTTACTTGCAAAGCATAAATTAGAAGAGGGAATTGATAAAGCCATGTATTATGAAGAAGATCTATTCCCAAGATTTTTTGAGCAAGCAGAAAAACACCTTGCACCTAATGGTAAAATAGTTCTAATATTTTCAAATCTAGCTGAAGTAGTTGATGAAGAGAGCACTCATCCAATAATTGAAGAACTAAGAAATAATAACCGTTTTAGAAAAGAGTTACACCTAAAAAGAGATGTAAGAGCTTCATCAAGAAGAACAAAACGTAGAGATTCTAGAGATAATGAAAAAGTTGAATTATGGGTTTTAGCACCTAAAGAAAAGAAATAATTCTATAAATTAAACATAGACTATCATAGTATGACAAGCACAACAAACAGAGGAGAGGAACGTGATACCCACGCGAGTTTTAAATAGTTATAGCTTATAATTTTATTGATGTAATAAGAAATAGTAAACTTCTATGAAGGGTATAGGGTCCCTCTCTTTAGGCGCTGCACATACTTTTCATTACCTAAAAACGAAAACCTTATAAAGTTATATATTGAGCCACTTGCAGATTCCCACAAAAAGATGATTAATTAAGAGTTTAACGCAGAAAAAAAGCTGATTCTGATTTCAAAAAGTTATACCCTCAAGGGGCACCCCGTAATTTTTTAGTAGAAAAATCTAACAAAAAAAAGAGTCAGCTT
>Ga0209414_1000332_pt1 | contig 22475 bp, 21 predicted proteins | sample LakVidmifraction_4_FD_181154 | JGI IMG/M metagenome (GOLD analysis project Ga0209414, IMG submission 181154) | Hypersaline microbial communities from Lake Vida, Antarctica - Brine Hole Two &gt;0.2 micron (SPAdes) (version 2) | ecosystem: Environmental > Aquatic > Non-marine Saline and Alkaline >...
TTGGTATAGAATCTACTGAGAAGAATACCATGAGGGTAGCAGATGTAATCACCACAGCAGTTACATCTGCTAATACCAATATATATGACTTGGCAGAAGCGATGAAATATTCTATATCCACTGCTAAAGATCTTAATGTATCTCTGGAAGAGACCGCGGCTATGGTAATGATGGCGGGTGATGCGGGTATCCAGGGTTCTATGGCTGGTACTGCTGTAGAAAATATGCTTAGGTATGTTACCAGGGCTTCAGATGAAAGTAGAACTGGTAGATCGGGTAAAGCTTTAGACAAATTAGGTTTAGGCCCCGAAGATTTAAAAGATGCCAACGGTGATTTACTAGCAATGTCTCCATTACTTAAAACCATATTCAATCAGGTTCAAGGTATGGGTAATGCTGATAAGCAAAACATATTAACAGATTTATTTGGGGTTAGGGGTAAAAGGGCTGCATCTATTAACCTTAGAAACCTAGATGACCTTGATCGTTATATAAATAAACTTAATACCAAGGCTACGGGTAAAGCTACTCAGAACCTTGAATCTATGATGGATACCCTACAAGGTGCTGGTATACAATTATCATCCACCTGGGAATCCTTTCAGATTGCATTCACAGAAGCTTTAGAACCAATATTAAAACCCTTACTTCAAGGGATTACCCACTTACTTAAAGTAGTAACCCGATTAATTGAAACCCCAGTTGGTAAATGGCTTACCGTTCTAGCAGCTGGGGGTATAGTAGCTAAGACAGCTATGATGGGTTATAAGGCTATAGTTCTAAGCCTTAGGTTATTACACATGGATACCGGTAATTCAGCTGCTACTATGGCCGGTAGAACTGTATCAGGTTATAATGCTATGACAGCAGCCGCCACTAAATATGGGGCAACAGCTGCTGCTGCTGGAAGACCCGGATTCTTTGCTCGGTCTATGGGATATGGGGGTAGTGCAAAAGCTAATGCTAAAACAGGTAGATATAGTAATAAAACCGGTAAGTTTATACCCACCGGGGTAGGCAATAGGTATAGTGGTATGGCCAAAAAAGGTAAATCCGTGGGCGGTAAAATGGGTGGCTTAGGTAAACTGGGTAAATTTGCTGGTAAGGGCATGGGACTTGGTATGTTAGGTGGAGCTGCTTTATCTATGGGGGGTGGAGCTGTAGGGGGAGATTTAGGTAATGCAATGTCTATAGGGGGTAATGCTATAGGTATGGCTGGTACCGGAGCAATGTTGGGTTCTTTCCTATTACCCGGAATAGGAACAGCAGTAGGAGCAATAGTTGGTGGGGTAGGTAGTTTAGCTTACGAACTATATAGCCAACTATCAGATACAGCGGATGAAGTAGAAGATGCTAAGGACGAAGCTAAAACGGTAGCACTTAGGCCAGAAGGTAAAGCAGCTAATTGGGCTAATAAGGCTAAGACAGTTTTGGGTATGTATGAGGGAGAAAAAATATATGGTAGGGGATTAAATCCAAACATGATGGATGCAACTACTAGGGGTGGTGCTAATGAATTTGCTGGAGTGGGTATACCCACTCCACAAACCAATATAGTTATCATGGTTGATGGTAAAAAGGCTATGGAAAGAACAGTAACAGAAAGTTATTATAAAACATTAATTGATTTAGGGACATTCTAATGGCAAAGTATATACCAAAAATAGCAAAAACAGCAGAATCAGAAATATTAAACTATGTACCATCAAATGATGTAGAAGAGGTGGTTTCTTATGTTTCAAAAGCTATGAGAGCTAAGATTATCTTAGATAGGTATACTAGGGGGTTTGAAAAGGTGGAAAGGAAAGGACCTTTAGAATCTTATGATAATGGGCCTAAAGGAGGTGAGCCTAGAATAACAGAAAAGCTATTAACCCCTCGGAAACAGGTTGACGGGTATACTTCAGAAGCACCTAGACTCTCTAGAGTACCCGATGTAATTAAAGATTATATTTCCATAGTAGATATAGATTATGATCCTTCTAGACACAATGATAGTAGGTATTATTCCTATCTCCAATTACCCTTTGTACCTCAAACTTTAGATTATGCACCCCAGTCTAAATTTGTAGGTATAGCTTCATTTGGAAATAATAATCCCATATATCATTACACAGGTTCAGAAGATACCTTAACATTTGTCATTGATTGGTTTAGTGAAAGGAATGATAGAGAAGATGTTATATTCAATTGTAGGTGGGTGGAGGCATTAACTAAATCAGATGCTTATGATGAACCACCTCACAGAGTTAAAGTAGTATGGGGAGGTTTGAACAGCATAGAAACAAGTGGTTTTAATTTTAATCCAGAAACATTATTTGGCGATTCGGTATGGGTATTAGTAGATGCACCCTACAAACTATCCCAATTTAATAGGGGTTATATGGATCCCCAAAGTAAACAATTTGTATCTACTAATATGTTACCTCAACAAGCTTTACAAACGGTAACATTTAAAAGGTTGACCACATATAACCGTAGTAGTAAAGATATTATAGGTAATATGGGTACTCAAAAAAATAAGTAATATGAAAGAAGGATTATATAATAAGGGTTATATAGTTAACTATCCCGATGATGAGCAATCATTACAAAGGGATTTGTTGTTGTATAAAGAAGATATAGAAGATAAATCTTATATGGTAGTTGAAGGTGATACACTTACTTCTATTGCATATAAATTCTATAAATCACCTTTAAAATGGTATGTGATTGCTGATGTGAATGAGATAGTGAATCCTTTTAATCTTAAGATCGGGGATGAAATAGTTATACCCAATCTAAATAACTACGAATAATGACTATAGAAGAATTAGCAAATATGGAGTATCCTTTGGGTATGCCAATAGCTTGGGTCTTTGATCCAAATGGTAATATGCTAAAGGATAAAGAAGGTAGGCCCATATCTAGGTACCTTACCGAATTTGAGTATACCTATGATGAAGAGGAAGATGATCAGTGTAGCATGACTTTTCAATTTGATGCTATAGAGAAATATGACCTACCTTATTTTGATCATGATATTATCCTATTAGTTCAATGGGGATTTATAACCCCAGGGGGAGAAGTAATTAAAGGACCTAAACGTAAAGTAGCTGTTAGGGATATTACTACTGATTATTCACAAAAAGGTTTTACACTCACCTTAGAGTGTACAGATTTAGTAGCTTACTTAAAAGCTTATAACTCAAGGACAATACGTAAAGGAGGTTTAATTGGTAAAATACATAATAATTTCTTAGGTTATATTAAGGAGTTAGTTAATGGTCAATTTACAGCCACCGTAACAAATGATAAAAAATCTGTTCACTTTAATAGTAGGGGAGGTACTACAGTATCTGATTATGACCCGGTGGAGAACAAGATGAAAAATTCTGTAAGAGATGCTACTGCTATTGGGGATAAATTTTACTATGAACTCCATAGTAGAGAGGTTATTAAGGGTAAAGGTAAATCGGTAGATAATGGTATAAGAGAACTCTTAGAAGGTATGAAAGGTATATCTAATGGTGAACCCGCTAACCTCGTATTAGATGGTACTGATGACAACATAAGTATCAGACCACGTAACTTTGATCAAAAACTATTTAAGGCTTTTTTGTGGCAAAATGGATTAAGGAATTTTATTGATTTCCAGAATAAAACAGATACCAGGAAGGTAGAAGAAGATAAAGCAACCTCAAGTGATATAAACCCATATAATAAGGAATCAGAAACTACACAGGTTAACTATGCTGATTCAGAAGAAGAAGAGGGTATACAAGAACTTGCTTCTGTTTATGAACTAGGAGCTATGGATAGCCAAGAGAAAGAAGAGGAAATAGCTAGGAAAAAGATAGGTAAATTATTGAAAATTATAAAGAGCGATGGTATACCTAAAGAGGAAGAGGAAGGCTATAATAAAGTATTAGGAGAATATAAGGAAACTCTTAAGATAGAGAGGGATCGAAAAGAGGATAGTTTAAAGTATGTTGGATTCGCTGATCAATTACTTGACAACTATAAATATAATATGGATAACCCAACAGAACAAGAAGAACCCGGAAACCTTACCTATTCGGGGTCTTTGGATATTGAAAATAAAGGGGGTTCAGGTGATATATACATACCTGAAAAATTAAAATTTAAAGTAGAGGCATCAGCAATTCTAAACGACCCAGGTTTTGAGGATGAATTAGATAATAGGAAAAAGGAATTAAACGAGAAATATAAAAAATTATTTAATAAAGGTATCGAAAAGATACAGAGAAAACATGAGGCTTCAGCTACGGTAATGGGTGATCCTTCTTTAATAAAGGCAAGGACTTATGGATTCTTCGGTTTATCAAAGAAGGATTCTGGTAAATGGTACTGTAATAGAGTAACACATAAGATCAGTACTGGTAATGGTTATGTATGCCAACTAGATTTATTAAAGAAACCTAAAACCATAGGGGTTGTAGAGTTGAAATTTAAAGAGAAGAGGGAATTACTTTCTGAAGATGAGATATTAAACCTTAATAGGTATTTATCAAGTGAAGTAAAGATAGTATCTAAAGGTACTGGTAAATTAACATCAGAAGAACTTAAAGATGTAGAGACTGATACACTCCGGGGTATTAATGATAGGATAGAAGTACTTAATGCTTCAGATGATTATAAAACAGAACAATGAAAGGACCTAGATTTAAAGATACAATTTGGCATAAGATATCCCTATATGGTTTAGAGATAATAGGGAAATACTATGGGAGTTATAGAGCATTCGTTTATGATAATGTAGACCCTTTAGATATGAACAGACTACAGTTAATCATACCCACCTTAAATGAAAAGATAGTAGACCCCACCTGGGCATTTCCAAAGAACTGTTGGGGGGGTAAAGATTATGGGGTTAACCTATTACCCCGTAAAGCGGATGTAGTTTGGGTGGAATTTCAAAATGGTGATGCTAACTTTCCTATATGGACTCATGCGGGTTATGCTAAGAATGAGAAACCAAAAGAATTTTCTACTCCAAATCATTATGGATTTAAAACTCCCCGAGGATCATTGGTATTAATTAATGATGTTAAGGATGAAGAGGAAATCCTAGTGAGATTGAATAATGGGAAAGAGTGGGTAAAAATAAATAAAGAACAATTAGAGATAGAAGCTAAGCTAATAAAGCTTGGGGCTAACGGGGATGAGAAAGCTGTAATGGGTGAAACCCTGTTATCAAAACTAGAAAACCTTTCAGATAAATTAGATGGTACCTACAATGCTATTATAAAACATAAACACACTAGTTCTAATAAGCCCCCTTCTCCGGATGATTTAATAATATTTAAAAGAATACAATCAGAAGTCAAAGGTATAAAAGATAAACTTCCAGGTTTTTTAAGTGGAAAAGTAAAAATAGATAAGTAATGAGCACCAAAAATAAATTTATAGGTTCGGGCATAATTTTTCCCATTAAATTAAACCAAAGGGGTAGGCCTGAAATTATAGGTGATAAGACACTTATAGAGGCTTCTATTACTATGGTACTTAATTGGAGGATAAGAACCAGGTATTTCAATGAGGCTTTTGGTAGTAGGTTAGAAGATATCCTAGAAGAACCGGATGATTCTATTACTAAAGCTTTATTAAGGTTTTTTATAAATGAGTCAATAGCTAAGTGGGAGAAGAGGGTGGATATAGGTAAGATAGACTTATTTAGTCCAGGACCAAATAGAATAGATGCAAGATTATTCTATAGAATTAAGAATACTAAAGATGAGGACGTAATGATATTTCCTTTTTACAAATCTATCAATTATTAAAACATGGCTTTAAAAAATCAATGGGTAGGATATTTAGATAGAAGCTACCAACAAATAAAGGCATCTCTTTTAAAGAGACTGGGTGAAACAGTACCAGAAGTCACAGATCACTCGGAATCTAATATTCTGGTAGTGATCATATCTATGTTTTCAGGTATCACCGAGCAATTGGGTTATTATGTAGATAACATGGCTAGGGAAGCTTTCATCAGTACTGCCAGGAGATTTTCTAGTATGGTTAAACTAACCAAGCTAATTGATTATAGGATCAAAGCTGCTATCCCGGCTAGCGTTGATTTAAACCTTAGACTACCAGAACCTTTAGTTTTCGTAATCCCGGGAGCCACTTCATTTACCATACCCTCCGGAACAGAATTTACTTCTACAAATAGTATACCCTTTATAACAACAAGTGATCATATTATAACCGAGGGGGGTTTAAACATATTACCCTTGGTTCAAAAAACAGAAGTAGGTAATTTTTTTATAGGTAATACTACAGGAGCAATAGATCAGGAATATAAATTACCTGAAGGTTATGTACACAACAGTTTACTACTATCAGTTGGGGGTGATATATGGGAAAGAAGAGATACCTTAGGTAGGAGTAACCCTTTAGATAATCATTATATAGTTGAGATGTCAGAGGATAAAAAGGCATTTATAGAATTTGGAGATGACATCAACGGTAGGGTACCTTTGGGTAACCAGGAGCTAAGGGGGGATTTATATGAAACTAAAGGTAGTGAAGGTAATATAAATGCTGACACCCTAAATTCTTATTCATTTGATTTTGGCCAATACATAGAGGGTAGCAGTATTACAGTGATAAACGAATTAGATGCTGTAGGGGGAACAGATTATGAAAGTATAGAAAGAATAAGGAGATCAGCCCCATTATCTTTAAGAACACTGGATAGGGCGGTAACCACACAAGATTTTAGGGACGTGGCTAAATTAGCACCTGGGGTTGATAAGGTAGATTTATCATATAACTGTGGGGAGAAAGCTAGAATATATATAGCACCAAACGGTGGGGGTATAGCACAAAGTATCCTATTGGCAGATACCCACGAATTTATAAAGGAACGTAGGGTTTTAAACTTGAGGCATTTAGTATTAGCTGCTGGACAAAGTAAAATCTATATTAAGATAACGGCCAAAGCTAAATTCAGAAGGGATATTATATCTACCAAGGATGATATAATCCGGGCTTTATTAACCGAATACTCTTATGATAATTCGGATATCAATAGAGCAGTAAGAGCTTCCGATATTATAGCACTGGTAGATAACCTAGAGAAGGTAGAATACCTATCCCTTGATAAACTATATATGATACCTTTCTTCAGGGCTATAGACCATAACGTTGAACTAAATAAAACATTCGAAACACTTGAAAAAAGTGAATCCATAAACCACTGGCAAATTAAATACTATGGTGCTACCTTTAAATTATTTAAGGATTATGCTTATGTGGGTGATGTAAATATAGGTGATAACTATGTAGACCCAGACAATAATTTCAGGATAACTTTAGGACAGGGTAATTATGTTAATGGCCAAGAGTGGGAGTTTACAACCTACCCATATAATAACAATATAGAAACCGATGATTTCACTATACCAGTAACTACACTGGCTAACCTAGATATTACGGTCAATGAAACATTAATAGTTAACTAAGATGGCAAAAACTAATTATTGTAATGCAGATTTTGATGGTAGGGATTTTGATGACCAGGATTTTGAAACCGCCTATGGTGGCTATGACTTTAAATTCAGGTCCTATCTATTTTCTCTACTACCGGTTTTCTTTAAAAAGAATGATTCTTATAAAGATACCAATGATCAGGGGTTACTTGAAAGATACTTATCTGTATTCGGTACAGAATTAGATGCTGAAGTAGTACCAGCCATACATTGTTATATGAATGCTATAGATGCACGCCAATGTAATCCTAAATTCTTAAACCATATATCAGACACAGTAGGTAACCCTCCCGATATATTTCAGGACGAGGAAGTATATAGGAACTTATTAAGTTATATAGTTACCTTCTATAAAATAAAGGGGACGGTTAAGTCTTATAAGTTATTCTTTGCTATCTTAGGATTCAATATAGAAATAGAAGAATTACCTCACGAAGATGATGATTCATTTTATGATAGTGGGGCAGAATATGATACTGGAGAAGAAAGGCATACTTATGATAGGAATGCCTGTTTAGTTTGCTATTACTATAATATCAATATAAGTTCCTTAGACCCTACCGAACCCTTAATATTATCTACCTCAACCCTAGATAAACTAAGGCGGGCAATAGAATTTAATGAACCCATAAATTGTAAATTAGGTACCTTTACCTCAACCTTAAATCTATTCAGTGAACTTAACACATCAACAGATCCCGAAATTATATTAACCTGGGTAGATCATATAGTGGTAAAGGGAAGCTTTGGGCAATTAAACAAACCCATAGATAACTCAAGGGTATCGGAGGACGGTACTCAATTAGTATTTAGTACAACATTAACTGAAAATGATTTTGATGGTAACATAACTGGGGCAGAGTTAAAAAACATATCGATGAATTATTTAATGGCTACTAAATCGGGATTAAATATAGTAAAGGATTCCGAATCACGGGTTAGAATAAGTTGGACAATCAATATATAACAATAAAATTATGGTACAGAAGAGATTCATTAATTATAAAGCATCAGTAGATTCATTCCCACTGGGTGAACAACACTTAGGAGTATTCAAACCGGGTAGGTACAATGGTTTTGATGAAATGGTAGCAGTAGATAATCAAACATTAGATGTTAAACATAAGGGTAAGGTAACAAAAGCTGATGCGGATGGGAATGGAGTTAGTTTATATGGGGTACTTATTACTCCCACAGGTACTATCATTCACCAAGAAGGTAAAATAACCGTGAACCTACCAACAAATTTAGCTCCACCCGTTGGTGAAGAACAGAAGAGAACCTTTATACTTATCTGTGAACATAATTACCAAGCCGTAAAGGGTGGGGTTGAGGCTAGCTATTTTTTAATAGCTAACCCTGATTCAGGAACTGAACCCATGGAGTTACCCAATAATAATGCTCAAGTATTATTAGGTGTAATCACAAAGAACTATAATAATAATAACTTATCTTATGTTCCTTCTAAGGTACCCAACTTAGGGGACCAGAATGCACAGGATATTTATAATAAGATAAAGGAGTTTATAGAAATACCAGAATTAGAAGCATTACCGGATTTCGATGCCATAGCAAAAAAATGGGTGGAAGCAAATAAACCCAAGGTTATAGTAACCGGTTACTTTGATGTGGGGGAAGGCCCCGATGTGACTACTGAGTGGCAGAGTCTAGGTTATACCCAATATGTAATAAATCATTTACATGATGTAAAGGGACACCAAGTACATTGGAGGAGGGTTAAAATTAATAAGGGACAAGATTTTATAGATATAGAGGTAACACGGAATTTAACCCATACCGGGACACCTTGGGAAGCCGGGGCTGGCCAGGTTCAATCCGCTCTTGTCTTAAATGAATCTAACACTGGTGGTGTATTATACCAAGTGGAAGAGGTAACTAATCACCAGGAGTCAGGCCCAAATGGTAAGAAGGTATTTAGGTTTAAATTACAAGAAACTGGTGGGTCAGTACAAAGAAACCAATTAAAGGTAGTTCTTTATAATATAAACACAGTAACTCCCCAAGAAGAGATACTGTTACCAGGACCTGGTGATATAGTTATGTAGTTTATTAGGTTAAAGAGTAATCAGCCAGAGGATCCTTATCTAGGAAATATTCTCTGGCTTTTTTGAGTGTAGTATTTACTTCTTTTTTAAGGTTCTTAATATACCTATCAGCACCATTGGGATTATCCACGTGAATATCTAAAAATTCTGCTATTAAAGAATTAGGTATACGTGAATTACCATTTTTTATACGGTGTAGTATGTAGGGAGGGGGATCCATTTGTATTTGGAATAGGATAAAAGCATTAGCGGTTAACCTCTCCTTCATAAATTCTAAAGCTATGTTGTAGAATATATCTTCGGTTTTATTAAAGGTTTCATCTGGTATGATATTTATTAAGTTATCTTCTCCCTCCAATTCTACTTTAGAACTGTGGAACTCACCCTCAATATTATATGCTTTCCTTAGTATCCTATACTTAAAAGTTTGTAAAGCACTGATAATAAAACCCTTTAATACGTCCGGGTCTTTATTATCAAAATGTTTGTTGAATACAAAGATAAACTTATCATCAAACCAGGATAGTATGATGTCGTTTGTTACTCCATATCGACGACAATCTATTTGGCGAGCTAATGATTTTCTTAAATTTTGGGTTTCTTTGTAAAGTTTGTTGAATAGTTCTTCTGAGTAACCTTCTTTCATAGGTTTTAGTCTGTGAATTTCCATATATTGTTAATTTGGTTTTTTGGTTTATATAAATAAGTAGTTATTTATAATTTATTCAAATATAAGACAAATATTTTAAATAAAAAAAGAGAGTGTGCGGCGCTCTCTCAAGTACTATTGTTATATACATTTAAAACAAGCTGAGCAGATGTCAAAGAGTAAAAATAAATTTGAATTTACCGAGGAATATCAATGGGATTTATTAAGGTATACAGCTCAAGATAAAAATGGTGAGAAGGCTTTAAAAAAATATAGTGATGATTACTTTACTTTGGTAGAACATCAGATTATTGCTTTTGCTTTAAAGAATTTCTATAAAAAAGAGAAGAGAGTACCAGGGGAAACAATGTTAAGAGAATATGTTGTTAAGTTATTAAATACTAAGCAGTATGTAGACCTGGTAGCAAAGAACGAACAAGTGGGTATTATAGAATCCATATCCCCCTTATATAATAAACCAGTAACAGATGGTGATTTAGTATATGATAAATGTAAAGATTTTTCATCTTATGTAAAATTAAAGGCTGTATTAGAGAATATGGATATTAATGACTACAATAGTTATAATCAGTATGCTAAACAGGTATCAGAAGCTATTGTAGATGAGGATGAAGTAGAAAATATAAATACCTCATTATTATTGGGTGATATAAAAGCTCGGCAATTTAAAAGACAAGAGGTTAAGACTGTATTTCCCACTCCCTTTAAACAGATCAATAAATTAACAAATGCGGGGGGCTATGAAAAAGGCTCCATTTTAGTGTTATTAGATAAACAGAAGAAAGGTAAAACTACTGCTTTAGCTAACATAGCCAGGGGGTATTTGAAAATGAAAAAAAATGTATTGATTGTGGATTTAGAAAATGGACAAGATAATATTTTTTCAAGGCTGGAACAAAGTATAATGAGGTTAACCAAGATGGAATTATTATCGGGTGATTATGATGATAAAGTACAGAAGAGATTTAGGAAGTATTCAAGGTTAGGCGGTGAGGTAGCCGTATTAAGGTTACCCGCATTGGTAACCACTGCTGATGATATCCAGAGTAATATAGATAAGATATACAGGGAAACCGGAATACAATTTGATGTTATCATTGGGGATTATTTTGCTAAGATGGGAGATATATCTGGAACAGATGATGAAAGGAAGAGAATATCAAATGTATACTTAGATATGGGTAACTTAGCCCTAAAAAATGATATAGAACACATGTGGACTGCTAACCATGTTACTAGGGATGGTGCAAAGCATAGGCAGAACACAAGGTATACAGGTGAGGATATTGCTTTATGTATTGATATTGTAAGGCATGCTCATAGTATATTTGGTTTAAATAGAACAGCCGAGGAATTAGAAAACGGTTTCTTCAGGATGGAGATTGTAGAACAAAGAGATGGTGCCCCAAGTGGTAGAGCAGTATTTGATTTAAACATGGAAACCCAAAGGGCTGATGAATTAAGTAAGGCAGCTAGGAAAGTATATGATGTAGAATTTTATAGTAAAATAAATGAAGATGATGATGGTACTAAATCCGTAACTAAAAAGAATCGTAAACGTGATATTGAATAAACACATAAAGAAAAGAATTGCCCAGTATTTAAAACAAAAGCTGGGCATGTATGATTATAGGAGAGGGTGGTTGAAAGGTGATTGCCCTTATTGTGGGGACCATAAGTTTGGAGCTAATCTCAGTCAAGGTAGAACCAACTGTTTTAAATGTGGTCAACACCCTTCTCTTATTCAGTTAATAATGGACCTACAATATTTCACTACCATACCGGAAGTAAACAATTATCTGAATACATTCGAAGGTGTAGAGTTTTATGAAGAATTAGTAGAACCCCACGAGTTAAAAGAAAATGTAACATTACCAGAAGGATTTCATAATATTAAAAGGGGAGAAAACAAATTAGCCCGGGCAGCAAGAAAGTATTTAGAGGGTAGGGGATTTAATATAGATTCCTTATCTCGAAAGGGGTGGGGCTATTGTAATGCACCCGGTAAATATTTTGGTTATATCATAATGCCATTTTATATAAAAAGTAAGGTTGCTTATTTTAATGCCAGGTTATTTTTGGGAGATGGACCTAAATTTAATAATCCTTTAGTAGAAGATTTTGGGTTGGGTAAAAATATGTTAATATATAATGTGGATTCATTATATATGTATAAGACTATCTATGCGGTTGAGTCAGTAACTAACGCTACTACTATTGGGGATAATAGCATAGGACTGGGTGGAAAGAAGGTATCAAATTATCAGAAGAATATAATATTGAAATCACCTTGTGAAAGGGTAATTATAGGATTGGATGAGGATGCTATAGATGATGCTATAAAATTAGCATTGGGTTTATATCCTCACAAGAAGGTAAAGATTATGGAATTTCCAAAACAGAAAGATATAAATGATTTAGGTAGGAAAGCAACAATGAAGATATCACACACCTCCAGGTATTTATCCTATAATGATATACTTAGTATGAAATTTAAACACAACTAATGAAGAGAGAACCGAGTTTACATATAACAGAATCTAACCTCATCAAAGTATTATCTAAACTTAGGGGTTATAGTAATTATAATAAGCTAGATAGTAAAGAACTAGCGAAGCTTATAGTGCAGCATTCTAAAGGTATTTCCTGTAATAGTAGGACGGTTGTTGTATCTAATAACAAATTAGAGAAAAAAACCAATAAAATTTTAAAATCCTCTAAGAAAGATGCACAGATGTTATCCTCACTTATTTATATGGTAAGGATTAGGAAAAAACATAGGGGAGTAATTAAGATAGACCAAGATCATAGGGATTGGGGTAAATTAAAAGACCTGGTTAATGTATGTATACAATTTTGTAATGATTTCCAATTGGATAAGAAAAGCGGATTTACAAAATACCTTGAACTAGGATTTAATAAGATAAGTTCGTTCAGGAATTATATACATAAGCTGGTTGATATGTCCGAGTCAATCGGTAATGAATGGGAAGCTGAGTTAGAAATAAGAGATGATGACAACCCCCAAGAGACAGCGGAAATCCATGATCAATATGTATCAACCATTGCAACCAGGACTGGGATAACAGAAGAGTTTAGAAATAAGCCTTTGAAATATATTAATTTCTTAAAGGTTAGGAAGGTAACAGACAAATTAGATATACCCTCGGATATTTATATCAAAGCACAATTTGAAGGATTAGCTTGGGCATCAGCATATCCAGACCCCAACCAATTGATTAGCGATAAATCAATGGACAGGTTAAATAAATACCTGTTTGAAAATAAGATAAAGGTTAAGGGTAAAAAATTGAATAACACTAAAAAAGAGGACCTTGGTAGTACATTACAGAGAATTAAAAATATGGTATAATGATACAGATAGTAGTAAATAATAACAAATGCCAATTAGATGGGCCTATTAAGAAATTAGTGGCAATACATAAGGCATTTAAAGTTAGGAACCCGAATGCTTTTTACATAAAGAAAATGGGTAATGTACAACCTGGTTGGGATGGTATGATTAATTATGTTAGTCCCACTTTTGCTTTTAAAACTGGCTTATTTCCAAAGGTAGTTAATTATATTGAGGATGAGTTGAGAGAAAATATAGATGTGGTAGATATGAGGGATAAGTTACCAGTCAAACCCAAATTTCCTAAAAAAGTGGGGAATCTAACTCCTTTCCCTTATCAAGAAAAAGCTATTAAGGCAGCTATTAATAATGAAGTAGGGGGTATACATTTCCCTATTGGGGTACAAAGTATGGCAACTAATGCTGGTAAAACTTTAATTATGGCCGGGATATATTTGGCTTATAAAAGAAAGATACCGGCTATTGTATTGATCAATGAAGCTGATCTCTACGATCAATTTAAAAGGGAGATACCTGAATTAGTGGGGGATGATGCTGGCTTTGTAAGAGGTAAAGAAGCTAACTGGAATAAATTTACAGTGGTAATGGTACAGACTGTATCAAGGAATTTATCTAAGTATAAAAATGAACTATCCAAATTTGGGATGGTTCTTGTCGATGAGTGTGACCTTGGGTCAAGTAAATCTTATACCAGTATACTAACTAAATGTTACAATGCAAACATAAGAATAGGTTTATCAGGTTCTATATATATGGAGAAGTTGGTTAAATATAAACCCAAACAGATGAACCTAAGGTCATACTTCGGTAATATCATTGCTGAGATTAGTAAAGAGGAAATGCAAGAAGCTGGTTATTCAACCAAGATTATAATAAAGGTAACAAAAGGTAATGAGAAACCCGGAGATAAAGCTGAGAAAGATTGGAAAGCAGAATACGATAGGCTAATAGTTTATAATGAGAAGAGAACCCAAAAGGTAATTGATAGACTTAGTTACAATGCTAAGCTTAAAAGATTACCGGCATTGGTAGTATGTAGGTACCGTCATCATGTAGAATTATTACACCAGGCATTCCAGAACCAACTAGGTAATAAGTATAGTATAGCTTATGCACATGGGGATGTTAAAAACCGTAAGGATATTATAAAGGACTTTAGAGAAGGTGATATTGATATTTTAATAACTTCCTATATTATTAAACGGGGTAAGAACTTACCAAAAACCAAGTTACTAATCAATGCAGCTGGTTCAGATTCACAATCAACGGTTATGCAATTAATGGGTAGGTTAGAAAGAAAAGATGAAAGTAAGAAGAAGGCATATATGGAAGACTTTTATGACGAGGGAACTTATGCTAGAAGACACTCGAAACACAGGGTTAACTATTATAAAAAAGAGGGAATGAAGCTTTATGAAAAATACAAAAACTAGTACTATTCAATATTAAATACAATTAGATGGCTAAAAAGAAGAGAAAGGCAAGAGAATCTACTGATAATGTAGATATGTTTAAACCTATAGACATTGAAAAATTTGGTTCCGATGAAGACCCTTGCTTTGGAAAACATTATGATTTATCCGCAGAAGAATGTAAACGTTGTGGCGATTCAGAATTATGTGCAGCGGTATTCTCTCGAACAAATGCTAAGAAATTAAGGGATAAAGAAACTAAAGGTAACCGTTATAAGGATATGGAATTGAAAGATCCCGATAAACCTATTAATGAAGCTTTACTTAATTGGGTAAAAGAAAAGAAAGAAGAGGGCTTAAAAAGAAGTGAAATAATTAAGAAAGCCAAGAAGATCTTTGGTTCAACTCGTAAAGAGGTTAAGGATTTATATAAGATAACACAATAGTATGGATTTATTCGAACATAAAGGAGTGTATACAATATGTAATAAGGGTGATATTAAGGAAAGTATACTTAAAGGTATTATGAATGTTACCGAATTAGATATAGTTTATAACAGATTAGAAGAAGTTTATTTTAAGGTTGAACCAAAGGTAAACCATAGGATGGATAACCATGATGAACTTGTTTCAAATATGTATAAGGTAATGGGTGATGGTTTAATTATATTTCATTCCATTTTTAAGCAGGCTAGTATTACAGAAGGCAATATAAATGATTATGTAGATAACATAATAAGAAGTGTACACTTAAATGACTCAGCGTATTATACCGAGGTTAGTTATATGGATAAGATTTCCAGGTTGATGAACTACTTTAGTACATTAGAATCTATGGATAATACCGGATATAAAGTTTTCAGTAAGGATTACATAACCACTATGGTATCAAGCAAGGTGGCATCTAATTTTATGTTACAGGGTTTTAATGTTATTAATTACCTCAATATGGCAATACCTATAATCACAGGGGAAAAACAAGATAAGACCCAAGGTCAGGGATTAGTGGTTGAGTCTTTTATGTTGTGGATAAAAATTGCTAATACCTTAAGAATAGATTTACCAACCGTATTAAAAGATAATGTATGATTAAGAATATAGATGCTCTTGCATTCGAAACCAGCCAGGAAGCTTACGATGAGTTAAATGCTCTTTTTTTAAACCAAGGGGGTAAGAAGTTAAGTAATATAGTAAGCGGCCAGGTTGTATCTTTTGATACTCTTATTTATATAGATAAGGGTTGGGTAAATCCGGACTTTGATTTTGGTAATACCTTTGGATACCGAAAACAGAAATGGTCCATTTTAGTTAATAACTATATAGACAGGGAATCATTAGAAGGTTTACAATCTAGGGTTCAAACTCGGGTAGGTAAAGGTAGCAAACATTATAATGAATCAATGAGATTTGCTAACAACCATAATCATGGTAAGAATTGTTTACTATCACTAACTGTTACGGTTAGGGAAAAAGAACCCAGACCCATTTTATCATTTACACTAAGGTCCTCAGAGATAACTAAAAGGTTACTGATGGACCTTTTACTTGTGCAAAGAATAGGGGAGACTATGTTTGATGAACCTTGCAAGTTACAGATGCAGGTTATTAATATGTACCAAGACCCAGAGGCTTTTTGTATGTTGGATAGTTATATACCTCTTAAAGAAATGTTGATAAGGAAAAAAGGACAAAGGAAAAGCTGGTACCAAAAGAAGGTATTCAAAATATTAAAAAAGTTCAAGAGGGTTGACCTGGATGAAGTGAAATATAAAGTACATAAAAGATGTGTAAGGCAATTACAGAGACCGGAAGGTATACCTTTATCTGGGGATAGACCAATGTATGCAAAAGATTTAAAACTATGAATAAAAAACACCAATTACAAGTACTCCACCTTTCACAAGTTATAGACCTATTACCTAACTCTGGTAGATTGGTTGAGTCTGGTACCTGGCAAGGTAACGATGATTATCAGGATCAGAAAATGTTTGTTGAAAGGAACCTAAGAGTATTATTCGATATAGAAAATTTACAACTGGATAAGATAGGAGCAGACCTACCTTGGGCAGAGGACCATTTCCAAGAGAGAGTAGGGGGTGAACCAACTAATCCGGGTGAAGCTTATAAAACATGGCCCTATGCAAAGCAAACCGAGGAATACATGGATGACAAAGTATTTAGCCATACCTATCAGGAAAGATTCTGGCCTAAGTTAGCTAATTCAGAAGAAAAGGGTTATTATATACATGTGGGGATAAGGTATAATGTTGGGGATTTACAAGATGTTATCAACCAATTAAGAGAAAACCCCCTAACCCGCCAAGCATATCTTCCTATTTTCTTTCCAGAAGACACTGGGGCTGTCCACAAGCAAAGAGTACCTTGTACACTTGGGTATTACTTCTGGATAGAAGATAATAAACTACATTGTAATTATATGATAAGATCATGTGATGCTCTTAGGCACTTAAGAAACGACGTATATCTAACATCTAGACTATTAATATATGTAGCGAATGAATTAGATTTGTCATACGGTAAATTACATTTCTTCTGTTTCAACCTACACGTATTTCAAAATGATGTTTATGCACTTACAAAAAAAGAAAATAAACTATGGAAAGAATTAATAGGTTAGAAATGTATTCAGAGATTGTTAATGTGGTATCCAAAAGGTCATTGTGTCCCAGAAAAAAAGTGGGTGGTATATTAATAAAAGAAAAGAGGGTAATAGCTATGGGGTATAATGGTACCCTACCAAATGTTTCACCCCTAGAGGGTATAGATGAAGAAGGTAAATCCAAAACAATACATGCAGAAGCTAACATAATTTCATTTTGTGCTAAACATGGTATACCCACCGACGGGTGTACATTGTTCATAACACTATCACCCTGTGAAAAATGTGCTGAATTAATAACTCAAGCAGGTATAGCAAATGTTATATATAAAGAACAATACCGAGATACAACTGGATTAGAAATATTAGAAAAACAAGGAATAGTATGCCATCAGTATTCAAAATTATCAAGAAAAGATACCAACTAAAAAAGTTAATAAAATATTGTAAGCAAACTGGGTATGCATCCGTAGATTTTGAAACAAATGCAATGCCCATTACTAGCCCATTATTTTACCCCACTATATTAGGCGTATCTTTTCAACCCGGTTCTTCCTGGGTATTACCTTTGCAACATTTCGATTCACCTTTCAAAAAGGATGATAAGTGGAAAGAATTGTTTGATATGTTTTGTAAAGAAATCATAGAGAATAAGGACATAATAAAGATAGCTCAAAATGCTAAATTCGAATACCAGATATTTAAAAAATATGGGTATGAGATGAAAGGTTATGTATTTGATACAATGTTGGCTAAACACCTATTAGATGAAGATACACCTAATGGTTTAAAACCTATGGTGGATAGGTGGGTACCGGAGTTTGCTGGTTACTCTGAAGATTATGAAGGTGCTGCTTTACCTTGGGATGAAAAGCCTCTAATAGGGTTATCCAAGTATTGTGGTTTAGATTGTGATTTAACTTTTAGATTAATGTTATTCTTTGAGGGTAAACTTATTGCAGGCCAATTCTTTTCATTATTTAGGAATATGCACATGATGGCTACCAGGGTATTAGCTGAATCAGAAACGGGTGGGATGAAGGTTGACCGGAATTACCTTGATAAACTAATTATAGAATATCAGGGTTACCTAAAAGATAATGATACTAAGGTAAGGTCTATTAGAAAGATTAGGAAATTCCAGGATTGGTTGGTACAACATAATATTAATAAACTAATCGATGAAGCTAGTGGGGAGATAAACAATATCCGAGATGAGTTAGAAGAGTTAGAAGACCCCAAGAAAATCAAAGCTGCTGAAAAGAAGATAAGTTCCAGGGAGGAAAAGATTGATAGGTATATGGCTCGGGAGATGAACACTAAAAAAGAATTAAAATGTTTAGAACCCATTAACTTTGGGTCACCAAATCAAATGAGAGACCTACTATTTCATTCTCCCGAAGGTTTTCAATTTGGGGTAGTTAAATATACCACCGACAAACAAAAGAATGAAACAGATAATGCATCCACCGATGAATCTGTATTACTTGAATTAGGAGAAGGGGATAAGACAGGTTTTATAGAATCCTTATTAGATTATAGGAGATTAAGTAAATTAGATTCTACCTATATAACTGGGATGAAGAAACACCTAGTAGGAGATTATGTTCATGCAAACTTTAATATACATGGTACCGTAACAGGTAGGCTTAGTTGTAAACGACCCAACTTACAAAACATACCAAGGGATACTACTGCTAAGGATATTAAAAGGATGTTCGTACCACCCGAGGGTTATTACTTATTACAACTGGATTATTCACAGGCAGAGTTAAGGGTATTAGCTGCAATGGCGGGAGAAGAAACAATGATTAGTTGGTTTAAGGATGGAAAAGATATTCACCTTACCACCGCACTTAAAATGTATAAAGAAGAACATAGGTATGATGAGATTAAGGAATTATTAGATAAAGAGGATGGTTCTGATGCATTTGTTAAATGGAAAAAACGTAGGAAGTATGCTAAGACAATTAACTTTGGTATTATATATGGGCAAGGGGCTCCTAAACTAGCAGAAGCATTGGAATGGACAGTGGAAGAAGCTAAGCAATTCTTAAAAGAATACTTCGAATTATTTCCCAAGATCCAGAAATTCATTAGGTCACAACATGGTAGAGCACATAGGGATGCATGTGTTAGAAACGTATTTGGTAGAAAGCGTAGGTTGTATGGTATAGATTCCGACCAACAGTGGGAGGTAGCAGAAGCAGAAAGACAATCGGTGAATGCCCCAATCCAAGGAGCAGCCTCGGACTATACTTTGTTTTCATCTATACTAATATGGGAGGAAATGAGAAAGGGTAATATACCTATTGACTTACCTCAAGTGTATACAGTACATGATTCCTTGGGTTATTATGTTAAAGGGGAACATGTACATACTGTAGTACCTATATTAGAAAAGATATGTGCTAACCCTCAAACTAAAGAATGGTTCGGGTTTCAGATAGATGATGTGATAATGAAGGTAGATTTTGAATTATCTAAGGACAGCTGGCAAACACTTAAGTCTTATGATCCTAGCTTTGATTACACAGTTACCCAATGATACTATTACAATTTACAACTTATCAAAATGAAAAAGAAACTGAAGAGAATAATAAAAAGGAGTCCTATAACGGATGTATCCATTAATTATGGGGGAGACAAGATTAAGTTTAACCTCGTAGATGAATTAAAGATAGTTCAACAAAATATTAATGATGAACTAAAAGAGCAGCCTTCTTATACAGGTTTTTTAGGTTTACTACTTGTAAAGTTAAACACTATTAAACTGGATAGGGAGGCCCAATTAATAAAGACTGAAAATGAATTATTCATTGAGTTTAAAGAGGATGTAGACCCCAACACTAGCAAACCTTACAGTAATGATTTAGCTATGAGTTATGCAAGGTCGGAAGATGCTTATCAAGAAGCTTTAAAGGAATATCATAAAGCCCTTGAGAATCATGATATAATTGAGAAATGTGTAAATTCATTTAACTCAAGAGCCTTCCTGATCCAGACCTTATCAGCTAACACCAGAGATGAAAGAAAATTAAGTTAACAATAATAAATATTTAAAACATGGCAAAGAAGAAAAAGTCCTCCGTTAAAAGTAAAACCGGCAAAACCCTTAAGCAAAGGCTTAGGGAAAGGAAAGAAGAACTAAAGAAAAGAGGACAAGGTTCTAACATTATACGACAAAGAGAAGAAGGAACTTTGAGGGTTCGTATATTACCGGTTAATGAGGGGGAAGAATTTGCAAGAGAGATAACCCAGTTCTGGTTAGGGGCTGAAATAAAAGGAGTTATCTCACCTGAAACATTTGGTGAATCCTGTGCAATTTTTGAAAAGTATAGTGAACTCAAACAATCTAAGGATGATGTAGATTTGGAGATAGCTAAGAAACTTGTACCCCGTAGAAAATTCGTTGTCCCGGTATTAGTTTATAAGGATGACAAAGGTAAGAAGGTAGACACCGATGACTCAGGTAAATTACTCCAAATATCTAATGGGTTGTACCAGGAGATAATTGACCTTTATCTAGACGAAGATGATTGGGGGGATATGACCGATCCAATAAAAGGTTATGACCTTAAGATCACAAGAGAAGGTAAAGGTAAAACAGATACTAACTATTCAGTGATGCCTTGTAAAAATTCTAAGTTACCCAAGGAATTTAGAAAGGACATCGATCTAGATGATTTAATTCGAGAAGAGGTTGATAGCTTTGAAGACACAGAACAGAAACTAGAAAAGTTCTTAGGTACAGCATTCACTGATGATGATGACGATGATGAACCTAAGAAGAAAAAGAAGAAAAGTAAATCCACTAAGAAGAAATCCAGAAGAAGAAAGGACGTATAGAATATGGCAAAGAACAAAGAAACTACTAAAGTTAAATCCCGGAATGCTCTCAATAAAAAATATGAGGGTACCGGGGTTGCTTCGGATATAGTTCTTTCAGCTGAAGAAATGTTATGGTTACCTTCAAGGTTCTTAGCATTTAATTATCAACTGGGCGGGGGTATTCCTTATGGGAAAATCCTAGAGCTATTTGGACAAGAGTCATCAGGTAAATCTTTATTAGCCTATGACTTTGCCTATTGTTGTCAAGCATTAGGAGGACAGGTATTATGGGCTGACTCTGAACATTCCTTCACTAGGGATTGGGCAGAGCAAAATGGTTTAGACCTGGATTTCGTAGAACTATACACTGAGAAAGCAATTGAGTATATCTCAGACTGGTCAATGGATATGGCTATGTTCTACAGAGAGAAATTAACTAATAACGAACCCATATTATTAGTGGTAGATTCTATTGCCGCATTAGATTGCCTAGCAAATAGAAACACAAGTGATGTAGATGCCAAAGCAGAAATGGGTAACCGAGCTAAGGCTATGGATAAGTTCCTAAGAGGTAGAAACCTATTGTTTGAAAAGCTTGGGGTAACGGTTGTACTTATTAATCAACTAAGGTCCAAGATTGGGGCTTCTAAATTTGAAGACCCAGATACTACACCTGGAGGTAAGGCAACTAAGTTCTATGCTTCTCAAAGGATAGGGGTATATGGGGGTAAACAATTAAAGGGTAAGATAGATGGTTATGAGGATAGGATAGGTAGAGTAACAACCGTAAGAGTTACTAAGAATAAAGTAGCCCCACCTAAACCCACTATTAAACAAGCAGAGGTTTATTTTCACCCTCACTATTCTGAACCGGTTGGTTTTAGTAGGTACTTTGGTTTTGCAGAAGTATTAGAAAGAACTAATGTTATCAAAAGGAAAAAGGGAGCTTCACGATATTACCTGGGGGATAAGATGTTAGCTAATGGGGAAACAGCTTTAGCTAA
>Ga0209414_1000333_pt1 | contig 22466 bp, 16 predicted proteins | sample LakVidmifraction_4_FD_181154 | JGI IMG/M metagenome (GOLD analysis project Ga0209414, IMG submission 181154) | Hypersaline microbial communities from Lake Vida, Antarctica - Brine Hole Two &gt;0.2 micron (SPAdes) (version 2) | ecosystem: Environmental > Aquatic > Non-marine Saline and Alkaline >...
AAAATGGCAGCGAGGTCTGCAATAAGGTTGCCATTTCTTTAATCTCAAATCGATAGAAGATTATTATGTAAAGATGGTTAGCCACAGAGAACATAGGGCGACATAGCCGCAAACAAAAGAGTTCTCGCACAGAGGCACAGAGAACGCAGAGAAGAAAAAAACGAAGATATTTAACCACGAATCTAACGAATCTACACGAATCTTTTTTGTTGTGTTTCCCGCCGTCACTTTTTAGTTTTTAAAAAAAAGTAACAGCGGGATCCAAAACAAGGTTGTTATTTCTTTAATCTCAAATCGATAGATGGTTATTATAAAGAGAGAATTTTTTCGCACAAAGGCACAGAGAACGCAGAGAAGAGATGGAAAAAGAATTGGGCAATACGTGTTGAAATTCTGATGAATAGCTCCATAGGGGCGACAGAGTATAGCCCTGGGTATAAACCCACGGGAAAGGGTGTAAACCCGTGGGAAAATATAAAAAAACAAGAATCTTCCAGCTCACGGCAGTGAATGTCGTAGTGGAATGAAGACAAAATAAAGTTGGTGGTTGATATTTCACATTGCAACATATTGAAAACAAGACTGTTGTAAAATATCTCAGAAATAATCAACCATAAATCCTCCTTCGCCTTTCAGGCTACGGCGTGACAGGCAAGAAAATGAAGGGTTGTAGTACAAAGGGGCACAAAGTTTTTTTAGCTCCATCGGAGCGACATCTTGGTAGCTCTGGGTTTTAACCCAGTGAATAAATAATAAAAACAATTTTTTTTCCTACCCACGCTAGTGTCTTTTCTTTCCCTTCGTCATTGGATCCCGCCTTGCGGGACTAGCAAGGCTAGTGTGTTGGATATTGGATATTCTCTTGTCTTCCTACGGACACCATTGGGGCTTGTCCCCTTTGAGTCATGATAGGGTTGACAGCCCGATATAATATAGCCTAGGGTAAAGCCCTAGGAATACAACACGAGCAACTGTGTCGTGCATAGCCCTTGGGCGAAGCATGAAGCTCGCACCTGCTCACAGCAGTGTCTTTAGGTAGCGCACGCTCCAGCTTGCAGCTGGGAGCGCCGATGTTCCCTCATCGGCATCTTGTTTGATTTTTTCGCACAGAGGCGCGGAGGGCGCAGAAAAGAATTGTGTCACCCTTTCAGGGTTTTGATTTAGGTGATGATATTTATCCACGGGTTTACACCCGTGGCTACATTCTGTCGGGCTGTCAGCTCTATTTCGCGCCGAGGCGACGCGGCTACAAGATGACTAAATGACCAAATGACTATGGACTAAAACTTTTAAGTCATGAACGTCCAACATCGAACGTTCAACATCCAACGTCGAATGAAAGACACTGCCGTGGGCAGGTGCGAGCTTCATGCTTCGCCCAAGGGCTATGCACGACACAGTTGCTCGTGTTTTATTCTCATGGGTTTACACCCATGGCTACAAAGATGTCGCTCCGCTGGAGCTGAAGTTAGGAACAGCGAAGCCATTAAACGCAACGAAGTTGCATTCAACGCGATGCAATCGCATTTAACCATTGTTCCGTTATCGTTCCGCCATTGTTCCACCATTAGTAATTAGTAATTTGTCATTCGTAATTGATTTACCCATCTAACCATCTAACGAACTAACTATCTAACCATCCATCCCTTGGTTTTTCGGTTGGGAGGAAAAACATGCATTTAGATCAATGAAACTAGGAAATGAATTATACTATTGGCAACAGCTGGGTGATAAATATGGTATGTTTTTTTTCGACGGTTAACGCCCGTCGCTACAGCATGAATCTGCAGTTTTAGGGTTGTTTTGCAAATTGCCACCTGTAGCGGTGGGCGGTGACTGCCGAAAATAACCTTCAACCAGAAAAACAAGGTCCATCAATTGATTCAGTGTTTTTTAGTGACATTTGAATGATGCTATCATATAATACTTATTGTTTATGTGTAATATTAATATGGAGAATTTATGGTTGTTACAAATTTGGTTACAAATGTTGTTGAAAGTGTTAGAGCGCCGATAGGATTAGTGAATTTGAGTGATGGTGGTGGTCGTGGTGTCATATTTTTAGTTGGTTTAATTCTAGTTGCAATTTTATTAGATCTTTCTTTTAAGCGATTTTTATTAAAATGGGTAAGTCATTTGGTTAGAAAGACAAAGACACAACTGGATGATGTTATGGAAAGATGTGGTGTTTTTTCAAAATTAGCACATATTATTCCTGGTGTGCTGGTTTATGCTGCTTTGCCGTTTATTTCATTTAACGGTAGTCTCATTGGATATTTTCAAGTAGTAATACGTATATATATACTTATAATGGGACTGGTTACATTATCTGCTTTCTTTGAGGCTCTATCAATTTCACTTCAAAGAAGGAAAGGATATGAGCATATTCCTATCCGCGGGTTTATACAGGTGCTGCAGATTATTCTTTTTATGGCAGGTTTTATATTCTGCCTGGCAATCTTAATGGGACGTTCTCCTCTCTTTCTTTTAGGTGGGTTTGGTGCTTTTACAGCAGTTATTATGCTGATATTTAAAGATGCCATACTCGGGTTCGTTGCCGGAATTCAGTTGTCTGCAAATAGGATGCTTAATCTTGGTGATTGGGTAGAAATGCCTAAATATGGTGCGGACGGAGATGTTATTGATATATCGCTTACGACTGTTAAAGTTCAGAACTGGGATAAAACTATCACCACAATTCCTAGTTACGCACTGATTTCAGACTCTTTTAAGAATTGGAAAGGCATGTCTGAGAGTGGTGGCCGACGCATTAGAAGATCCATATATATAGATATGACAAGTATAAAATTTTTAGATGACCAAATGATTGCAAAATTCCTGAAAATGGAAATTCTCAAGGAGTATGTTGAGAAGCATGTTGCTGAACTTGAAGATTATAACAAAGATCACAACATTAGTGATTCGCCTATTAATGGTAGAAAACTGACAAATATTGGAACTTTTAGAGCTTACTTAGTTGCGTATTTAAAGAATAACCCCATGATTAATAAAGATATGACATTTATGGTCAGACAGTTGGAGGCTACAAGTGAAGGTCTTCCTTTGGAGATTTATGTGTTCTGCAAAGACAAGGTGTGGACAAATTATGAAGCAATTCAATCAGATGTTTTTGACCACATATTTGCTTCAATAGGCGAGTTTGGTCTTAGAGTTTACCAACATCCAACCGGAGCAGATTTTAGTCAATTGAAAATGATAAATAATGGTTAATGGTAAATGGTTAATTGCATGAAAGCCTCCGGCGGTATTTATTTAAATATTCTCGCACAAAGGCGCAAAGGACATAGGGTGGCATAGCCGCCTGTCTGCGTGCTACGCACAGGCAGGCAACCAAAAGAGTTAAACGCCTGTCTGCGTGCTACGCACAGGCAGGCAAAGGATGAAAAGTCGCAAAGAAGAGTTTTAGCCTCAAGGTTGGATGGGGTAACGCAAGCTTCTAGCTTGCAAGTGAAGACGCCTACAACCTAGAAGGTTATGCTACCTTAAAATCTGCAAATCAGTATTATATTGCAAGAACGGGAGCGCCGATGTCCCCATCGGCATCTTGGTTTGTCATGCGTCTGGCGTCATGAGTCATGCGTCAAGAAAGATAATGTTTGATGGGCAGGATTTGACAAATGCGAAAATGCGAAAATGCGAAAATGCGAAAGTTGAGGAAAGCTCCGCAGGTATTTATTAAATAGGTTGCGAAGCAACACAATAGTTTACCGTTTACCATTTACCGTTTACAGTTTTGTTGTCATGCGTCAAAAAAGATAATGTTTGATGGGCAGGATTTGACAAATGCGAAAATGCGAAAATGGCGTAGAGACGCACGGCCGTGCGTCTTTTTGTAGCCTATTCAAGGACAATAATGAATGCTTTTAGATTGCACACGGGATCAACCTTCGCCGTGCCGGACTACGGCTCGACAAGGCGCCGATGTCCTCATCGGCATCTTTAGCAAGAAGAGAAAAGGAAAAATGATGACACCTAAGAAAATAATGGATTTGGCAAATGCTTTTTATGGTTCTGCAACCCTTTTTGCAGCATCAGATGCCGGGGTTTTTCAAGTACTTTCTGGGGACAAAAAGCTTTTTGTTGATGAAATTGCAAAGCAGTGTGAGCTTGATGAGCATGCATGTCGTCTGCTTTTAGATGGATGTGTGGCCATTGGTTTGCTGGAGAAGCTTGAGAATCAATATCAAAACAGCGAAGATGCAGAAATGTTTTTGAATTCAGAGTCACCAATGAGTCTTGTAAAATCGATTAGATACAATCGTGATGTATATGATGCATGGGGTAAGCTGCCGATGTTTCTGAAAACTGGCGAACCAGTTGAGAAACCATCACTTCATCTGGGTGATAACAAAGATCGAACCAGAGCTTTTGCTCTTTCCATGTTTGAACGTGCTTACAGTATGGGGCAGGCTGTTATTCCTATGTTGGATTTATCTGGGTGTAATTCTCTTTTAGATGTTGGGGGAGGTCCTGCTGCGTATTCCATGTTGTGCGTATCCAAGTGGAAGAATTTAAGATCAAGTGTTATAGAGCTTCCTGCCATTGCATCAATTGCAGATGAATTGATTGCAGAAAAAGGTCTTCAGGATAGAATTAAGACAATTCCAGGTAGTTATGTTGATACACCATTTCCTGAAAATCAGGATGCTGTACATTTCTTTGGTGTTCTTCATCAGGAATCATCTGAGACAATTCTGTCACTCTTCAGAAAGGCCTTTGCATCTTTAAGCTCCGGCGGTCAGATTAATATTATGGATATGATGACAGATGAAACTAGGACTGCGCCGGAGTTTTCTGCACTCTTTGCAATTAATATGGCTTTGACAAAGGAGGCTGGTTGGGTTTTTTCTGATTCTGATTTAATTGGTTGGCTGGAAGAGGCTGGTTTTGTGGATTGCAAGGTACAGCCATTGCCTAAGCCAATGCCACATTGGTTGGCGACTGGAAAAAAAGTAAATAGTTGATGGTAAATAGTAAATAGTTAATTAAGACACAGCCGTGGGTAGGAAGAAGCTTTGCTTCTGTTTGTCTGTTATGTTTAGGGCTGTGTCAGCCTTATCATGGCTCCAGATCGGCAAACTAAATGAAATGCGAGAATAGCAGGATTACCCCTCCGTCCACGCCGTCATTTGTTTTTTGTTTAAAAGCAAATAACAGCGTGGTCACCTCAGGAAAAAGTTCTAAGGTCTATGGTCTAAGTTCTAAGTTGCACTCCGTGGGGAGGAGATGAGCATGCTCATAATTTGATGGTAAACAGGGCAGGAGTACTTTGGGTCTTATGGGGGACGTGAAAAGAAATTGAAAAGTTAAAAGGGAAAAGTGTGGAATAGCTCCGCAGGTATTTATTAAATAGGTTGCGAAGCAACACAATAGTTTACCATTTACCATTTATCGTTTACAGTTTTGTTGTCATGCGTCAAAAAAGATAATGTTTGTTGGGCAGGATTTGAAAAATTCAAAAATTAGAAAATGCAAAAATGCCGTAGAGACGCACGGCCGTGCGTCTAACTTATAACGAACCAAGGGTAATATAAATATATGCGTTCAAAATATAAATGGATAATTTTAATAGGTGTAATTTTTGCATTGATTATTGTGCCTTTTTGCATCTGGGGTAAGCAGATTGATGAAGTTGTTTTCACTTGGATTGAAAAAGGACGGGAGTATCCTTTGCAGTTTGGACTGCTGTTGTCAGCACTGCTGGCAGGTGACATTATTCTCCCAACGCCTTCGAGTATTGTAAGTACCGGTTGTGGAGCATTATTGGGTTTTGTGTGGGGAACGTTGGCATCTTTTATAGGTATGACAGTCAGTTGCATTCTGGGATATTTCATCGGGCGGTATGCGTCCAACCATTTTGTAAGCAGACTTATGGGGAAAACCATGAGTAGTGTTGAAAAATTCAGTTCCAGATATGGACGTTGGTTTCTGATTTTAACCAGAGCTGTACCAGTTCTTGCTGAAGCATCTGTGCTTTTTGCAGGTCTAGGTAGGCAAAGATTTTCCGAGTTTATAATAATCACCTCAATGGCAAATTTTGTAATATCTGTTTTATATGCATATATTGGTTCGTATGCAGTTTCCACAAATTCATTTCTGCTGGTATTTGCAGCGGGAGTAATTATCCCTGGTGCTTTTATGCTGATGTCTAAACAATTTTCAGGAAAAAATAATATTGAAAGGAAGAATTTTCAATGAGTGGGGTATGGTCGAGACAGAGATATTTGATTACCTCAGTGGTATTATTGCTTATTCTTTTGTTAAGGACTGTTTTTTCAGATGTTTTTCAGATGATTCTTGCAGTTCCGGCCGGTGTGATTACTGCAAAGTTTTTTGGAACAGATTTTGCAATCCTTCCTGGATATGTCGTTCAGCTTTATGGCAGCTTATTTACAGTTAATGTTACTGGTGCCTGCAGTGCAGGTTTCTTTTTTGCACTTATCTTCTCCATTTTATTTGGTCTGTTTTTTATGCAAAAAAGAAAATGGTTGTGGTGGCTGCCGTTTTTTGCAATAATCATTACTATCTTTGTGAATGTTTTGAGACTTATTCTTGTTATATACTGTGGTGCGTTGTTTGATGGTGTTCTCGATCCATATTGGCAATTAAAGATGCATCTTGTATTAGGAATATTTGTCTTTTTACCAAGCCTGATTTTGATTAGTTATATTTTTGAAAGGATATGCAGTGATGAAAGATAGTAAATTGAGCCAGTTGATTCCTGATAATGTTAAAAATCCTTTTGTATTTTTAGGCGTGGTTGTTCTTCCGCAACTCTTTTTGTTTCTTTCTCTCTTTAATGCTTGGAGTCTGGTTAAAGGTGAACTGAAAGCTGATGGTGTTGCTTCATATGTCTGGGTTCTTGTTTTTCAAGGTATATTGATTTTAGGAGCTGTTGGGCTTGCAACGTTTTTGAAGATTAAGAAGATGTCTTTCAATTGGATTTGCGGGATACTGTTTTTTGTTTTCCAGGCTGCGATTACGTATGGTGTTTTTTATCAGATTGATGGTTTGTCGCCCAGCAGTGTTCCAACATGGATGTTCAATGTCGGATCTGTTGTTTTTATGATGGCTCTTGCTCTTGTACCTGGAATGTTTTACTCTTTGCTTAATGTGGCTGCTGTAAGAATTCCTTTTAAGAAAATGCAGGATTATCTGTTCAGTTTTATAGGACTAATTGTTTTTCCTGTTGTGTTTTATCTTTTCGTTATCATTTTAAGTCATATTTCATGGCATTGGTATGATGGATTAGAGCAAGTTTTCATGATTGTTTTTATACTGGGGACAGCAGCAACATTTGTGTTGTTCTTCAGGTGTATGCTTCATTTATATCATCTGTTTGGAAATAAATTCTTTGTCAGAATTCTAGCGTGTCTGGTTTTTCCAATTGCGGGTTTATGTCTTAATATTGTTATCCCATTTCCGGCAAATCTGCAGGATTGGACTGTTTATGCTTTGACGGTTTTAAATGCAATTATACTATTTGTACCTGCAAAAAAAGAGGCAAGTATTGCCAATACTTTACTATTTTGTCTGAGAAGCATTATGTTTACTTTCACTTTATATTTCTTTTTACTGTTTCTGCCATTTTTACCTCTATCACTACCGGCAATGATCTCTTTTGGTGCTGGCTTTCTTATTCTTGCTCCAACATTCCTGTTCTTCATACATTCAAGATTGTTGATTGATGAAGGACGGGCTCTTGCTAATAGATTTGGTTTTGCACAAATATTGATACTCTTTGTTTGTATGCTTATGGTTCTTCCTGCCCTTTATACAGGTCGTGCTTTTTATCATAAGCAGGCACTTATGACGGCAGTTGATGCTGTTTATGATCCTGATTATAGTGTGGCTCAGCCTCAGATAAATACCTATGTAGTTAAGAAAGCATTGAAAAGGTTGCAGGCAATGAGTGCTGGCATATATGTGCCGATACTTTCAGACTACTACAACAAACTTGTTTTTAATGGAATGGTTCTTCCTCCTGATAAGATAAAAACTATAAGTGAAGATCTGCTCGGAGAAGATATTTCTGTTCATTTTAATAAAGATATGCAGATGTTCGATCTTTTCTCTTCCTCTTCAGGATCTAGGTCAAGAAGTTTTAGAAGGGTTCGTCCACCAAACAATGTAGAGCTTTTTAGTGTTAATGCAGATGTTGAAACAGTAGGCGAATTCAGTTGTGCAGAGGTTACATTTAAGATGAAAAATCCAACGTCTCAACTTTCAGAGTTTGAATGTGAGTTTGATATACCAGGAGGCGTCTTCGTTTCAAAATACTGGCTTGATATTGAAGGCAAAAAGGTAGATGGAATGCTATTTGATAGAAAGGCAGCCGAATGGGTTTACAAGATGATTAGAGATACAACTACTAGGGATCCTGGTTTGGTTGTGTACAAAGATAGGGATACAATTCAACTGAATGTATATCCATTTAATGGAGCACAAATAAGAAAATGTGGCTTTAGCTTTATATATCCTTCAGCAATGCAACTTGACTTTAATGTTCATAGCAACACTATGGAGATTGTTGACGTTTCTGATGCCAGTGATGAGTTGTTACTACCTGTTGGCGATAAGAGCATGCTCTTTGTTCAAAAGTCAGAAGCGCAGAATTTACCAGTGATTACTAGAAAACCATTATATCATATAATGATTGATTCTTCTGTTAAAGGATTTTCTGAAAACTTGAGTGACATAAAAGCTGCACTAAACATTATTGGTGATAGCGATGTTAGAGTTACTATGGTTAATTATGGTAGTTATGACTTAAATGATGGCAAGATGATGTCGACTGATGAGGCTCTGACAAACATTGATAAGTACTTTGAAAGCAAGAAAAACTTTAAAGGTGGTTTTAATCTTGGCAGGGCTTTGAAACGTGCCATCTTAGAATATAAAGATAGTAATGTATATGCTAGTGTTCCTATTTATGTTGTGGTAGGCAATGTGAAGGATGCAATCATTATTGGCAGTTTAGAGGAATATCAAAGATTAAAACCTGATACGCCAATATATGTGACCGCAGGAGATGCTGCAGATGTTTCTCCAACGCCTGTATATCTTTTCCGATCAGGAACGCAATATATAGTTTCAAATGCTGGAGAAAATGTGTTTTTAACGATGGATGGCTCAGATGTTGAATATTATGACGAGAGAGAAGATAAGTGGATTGCGTTTGAAGGTGGAGTGAGCGTGGAAGGGGACATTGCTGAAACATATCTTAATGGTGTTAAGTTATGGGATGATTATACAAGTATGTGCTTTGTTCCAAATCGTTATAATGATAGTAGAAAATCATTGCTTGCTCTTGCGAGAGAGTGTGGTGTTTTGTATCCTCAGGCTGCTTATATTGTTCTTGAAAATAGTGCCCAGTGGGAGTTCTTGAAGAAGGCGGAGAAGCAGTCGTTGGATAGTAATGATGCTCTTGAATTTGATGCTCCTGCACCAGGACTGTTGATGTTGCTTATTCCGTTTGTTTTATGGCAGATCTTTTCAAATGCGAAAATGCGGAAGTTCGAAAATGCGAAAATGACAGGAAGAGATAAGAATTAAGAATGTTGGAATATTATTTTCTTGTCCGAGCCGAGGCGACTCGGCTGCAGTTATGACGATGGGGACATCGTCGCTCCCAATTTTTCTTATCTCTTAAATCTTAACTCTTTTTATCTAACCAGGTTTAGGTGGACAGGATATTCTTCAAACTTTTCTTTTTCTTTTATTAAACTAGTGTTTCTTATCATGAATATTATAGCTAGCAATGTTATAATTACGACAATTGTGGATATAATAACGTGGTGTATATAGCAGAAGTTTAAGAATGGATGCATATATGTGAACTTTATTCTTTTTTTTCTGTTGTCAGTTAAATGCTCTGGTGATTTATTGATTCCAAAATCTTCTAATGTTTTCAATGACTTCTGCAGTTCGTGTAATGATTCTTTACATTTTTCACATTTTTTTAGGTGTTCAGTGATAACAGTTGTCTGCACCTGACCGAGTTCATGCTGTATAAAATCAAAAAGGTGCGGTTCTATGTCCGAGCACTTTATAATATGGTTTTGTTGGGATAGTTTTTTCATTGATTCTCTCCCTGTAGTTTTTTTGCCATTTTTTTCATAATATGATGTAGTTTAAAGCCTATGTTTCCTGTTGATAAATTGGTTATTTCGCTAATTTCTTTATAGCTTTTCTTTTCATAGACTTTCAATATTACCAGCTGTTTTTCTTCGGGGGTTAAAGAATTTAATAATTTTGCTGCCTCAAGTGCTTTTTCAGGAATAACATTGTCGCCTTTATAAAAAATCTCAAGGTCGATTTTGTCATATTCGGCTTTATTCTTCTGATGGTTAATTCTTCTATTCTCTTTACGAATCATATCAATGGCTTTATTGTGTGCCACTCTATACAGCCAACTGGAAATTTGAGGAGAAGGGACAAATTCTTCTTTCCATTTTTTGAAGAGTTTAATGAATGTTTCCTGAACGACATCTTCTGCCATATCAAAGTTGTATACCATTCTTGAAACATATCTAAGCAGTTGAGCTTCGTAGTTAGATACGATTGTTTCAAATGCCTGCTCTTTTTCTTTCTTTTGATTTTTCATTATTGGATTAGAGCATCTAAAAGTTCAGTATACCACTGTTGAACAGAGTTGTTATATATAGGAAAGCCTGCATTAAAGTCCCATACCGCCCATGAAAAATTCTTTTCTTCAGCTTTTTGTCTAACAAACTGTGTCCAGTTGACTCTTGAACTCATAGGAGCTTTGTAGTACGTTCCAAATTCTCCCAGAAGTATTGGAACATTGTTTTCCTGAGCCCAGTTTGCAACTTGATTAAAAGAATTTTCAACATCCTGTTTCTGAGATTCTGTTCCTGTCCATGTCATACCAATGTACTGGTTATATTGAGAGTCCCATTCAACACCTTGATGAGTAAACTCCATTGGATTGTAATAGTGGAAAGAGGCAATTATTCTCGTATCATTATCCGGTAATCTCAGTTCATTTAATGTCTGCCAGTTACTCCAGAATGGTCCATCAATAATAACCCACCTGTCTGGATTTGATTCGCGTATGGTTGCGAGAACCTGTGGATATATATCATTCCAGACATCGGATGTAAGGTTTGCGTTTGGTTCATTTAATATTTCAAAATATACCGAATAAGGCTGACTGGCATATCGCTGAGCAATTTGTTTCCATATTGCCTTAAATCGCGGAAGAGTTCCATATGGATTATAAATCATATCATCAAAATGGTGTACATCAATGATTATTGACAGCCCATATTTATTAGCCCAGTTTAGCATCTGATCGATTCTGTTAAAGTATGATTCATCAATGGTGTAGGGGGATGACTGTAATGAATGTGAATGCCAATTGATTGGTAATCTTACAAAATCAAATCCACCATCTTTTATGGTGCTAAAGTAGCTTTCCTGAATAACAACACCCCAGTCACCTTCTTTTGGTGCCTCAAGTGCATTGCCGATGTTTATTCCTCGTTTTAAGGAAGTTTCAGGAGCCTGTCCTGATGATGAGCTTGAACCCGAATCGCAACTTGAGAATAGCACTAGTGCAAATAAGAAAAGGCTAGTTAAAATTGTTTTTATTATTTTCATGTTTTTCTTTGTTTCTCATCGGACAGATCTGTCAGATCGGACAGATCAGTCTTATTTGTTATAGCATTTTTTAGTTTTTCTTTTAAAATGCTGATGGGGACATCAGCACTCCCAATTCATGCTGATGGGGACATCAGCGCTCCCGTTCAAAAAGATAATGCTTTGTCCAAGATAAAGTGTGTTCCCGTTTCCCGCGCGGTCGCGACCATGCGTCGCTTTACAAGCTATGCACGGCACGTCGCGTCTACAGAATGCATGCTCCGTCACGATTCACGATAAAGCATTTATGATTTACAATTATTTGTTGTCTTTTTCAAGCATTTGTCTGAACAGGCTGGATTGTGTACTTACTTCCTGTCGGAGAGCTGATATTTGATCAGCAATGACCCCGAAACTAAGCAGTATTACGGCTGTTACAAAAGTTACTACAGCACCACCTTCAATATGTAGACCAGTATTTATAATTATATACGTCTGATATGCTATTGCTATTAGGAATAAAACAACAGATAGTCCACCAAATACTTTAAAAGGGTTAAAAAGCATTGATAATCGGAAGATTAGCATGATAGTTTTGGTTCCATCATAAAAAATATTAACAGAACTGAATCCTTTATGTCTAGGAATCATCTTTACTGGTATATACTCAAAGGCTAATCTGTTTTTAAGTGTGTATACTAGAGATGTTGTTGTGAAAGAAAACCCTTCCGGAAGAATATCCAGCATTTCCATATATAAATGGCGGATTCCTGCTCTCATACCGCAGTTCACATCGGGAACTTTCTGTCCGGTAATGAAATTCACAAAGAAGTGTAGTATTCGTTTGCCTAAGATACGTTTTTTGGGGCTGCCATCACCAAATGTTCTTACGCCTATTAACATCTCTGTTGTTTCAAGCTTATCAAGAAATGTTGGAATTTTTTCAACATCATGTTGTCCATCGGAATCAAAAAACATTACATATTCTGTTCTTGCGTTACGTATACCATCTTTTAGGGATGAACCATAGCCCTTGTTTGAAAAGTGATTAATAACTTTTATTTGATCACCAAAGGACTCGAGAATCTGATGGGTATCATCAGTGGAGCCATCGTTGACTACAATAATCTGAAAATCATATTGTTCTCTGGTTTTAAGAACATTAGTTACCACCTGTTGAATGGTCTTGTCCTCGTTATAAGCCGGTATAATTATTGTACAATCTGTTTTTTGCATTATTTGTTTTCTGTTTTAAATTCTATGTTTTTCTGCGAGATAGTGTACTATAGAATAGTTGTTAGCTCTTAGTTTTTAGTTGTTAGCATAAGACACTACCGTGGGTAGGAAAAAGCTTCGCTTTTTTTTTGTATTTCCTAGGGCGTTGCCCTAGGCTAAGTTGTTACGGGCTGTCAGCCCTGTTATGTTATTACGAAGTTAACCGGTGTGGCTGCCGATGAGGACATATTAGCTCCTGCCCTGTTTAGGGGAGGTGTCCGAGGAACGAGGACGGAGGGGGTCCCGCTCCCAATCACTTGCAACAACAAACTTCACTTCAAATAAATACCCACGGAGTTTTTCTAACATTAACCATTAACAACTAACCATTAACCATTATTAAATATTATTCCCCTATGATTTTCACAAGTACTCTTTTGTCTCTTAGTCCATCAAGTTCATAGTAGAATAGTTGTTCCCAAGGACCTAAATCAAGGTGTCCGTTTGTTACCGCGACCACGACTTCTCTTCCCATAATTGTGCGTTTAAGATGTGCATCCGCATTATCTTCGAAGCCGTTATGATTATACTGGTCGTAAGGCTTCTCAGGTGCAAGTTTTTCAAGCCATTTTTCATAGTCACTATGAAGACCGGATTCGTTATCGTTAATAAATACTGAAGCAGTAATATGCATTGCATTGCAGAGCAGTAATCCTTCCTGAATTCCTGATTCAGTCAGATATCTTTGAACTTCAGGTGTTATATGTATGATTTTTCTTCTACTTGTTGTTTTGAACCATAGTTCTTTCCTATATGATTTCATTTTGCTTCTCCAAATATTGATTGGGTTTGTCAAAAGTTTTTTTAGCTTATTTACTAAATCAACCCGTCTTCGCTTTTCAAGCTACGTCTGACACTGCCGTGGGCAGGTACGAGCGTTGCTCGTGTTTTATCTCCACGGGTTTACACCCATGGCTACATGCTGTCGCTCCAACGGAGCTGTAATCAAAATTGCTAACATGCATTGTTCCATAAACTTTTGGACTATTGCTTTTTACTTCCATGCCTCGCAGAGATACTTAGACCTTAGAACATAGAACTTAGAACTCTTTTAGGCAATGCATATCTTAGAGCAAACCTCTTCTTTGTACTACAACCCTTCATTTTCTTGCCTGTCCGCCGTAGACCGGAACGGCGAAGGAGGATTTTATGGTCGATTATTATTTTAAACATTTCTAACATTATGGTTTCCAACAACTTCCAAAGCAGCTTCATGCCTGTCAACTTTTCGTGATAATGAGGACATTCGTTAACTGTCCGAGCCCATTTCCTTCATACTCGGCTACAGGATGAAACTGCAATCAACCGTTAATTTGCAAGACTAACGCTGTAGCTGCGTCGCTCCGGCGCCTGCCTGTGCGTAGCACGCAGACAGGCGGAAATTTTACCTCTTCTTTTCCCTGCGTTCTCTGTGTCCTCTGTGCGAGAATTCTTTTGGTTGCGGCTCGGCCGCCCTGTTTTAATCAGTGGCTAAAACTCTTTTTTGTCTTTTTTTATACAATCTTTGACAAACTGTACATTTTTAATATTTTTTCAATTTTTTCATCGGCACGTTTGTCAACAATTTGTCTTGCTTTATCAGCTAAGAACCATTCCATGGATCTTTTGACGGCTTCAATCATTGTATCTTTGCATTGAAAATCAGGAACAAATGATTTGATCTTCGAGTTATCAAACACTGCGTTCTCGGCTTTATCACCTTTTACACTTCCTGTCATTTCAGGAAAGTACTCACATAAGAAATCTGTTGGTATATTTATATATTCAGGCGGCTCCAATCCAAGTTCAATAGAGTAACGGTCATAGATTGTTTTCCAGGTGTTTGCTTCATCAGATGTGATATGGAATGCTTCTCCAATTGATTTTTCAAGACCTATCAATCCACACAATCCAACTGCGAAATCTCGTGAAGATGTTAATGTCCATAGTGATTTTCCTCCATCATGTAGAAAAATAGGTTTGTTACATATTAATCTGTTTGGAATGGTCCATGTTGTACTTGAAACTATGTTAGGCAGCCAACGTTCTGAAAATGTATGCGAAGGTCTTACAATTGTAACAGGGAAATTGCCATTTGAGTTTTTGTCCAATAGCCACTCTTCGCATTTCTGCTTCTTCTGGGCATACTCTGACCAGGGATTACCAAGTTCATATTTCTCTGTTATGGGCAGCTGTGTGTGCGGTTTTTTGTAAACAGTTGCAGAGCTGATAAAAATATACTGTTTGATTTTGCCGTTAAAAATTTTGTAGTCAATTTCCAGTTCAGGAATATCATAACCCACGAAATTGACAACAACGTCAAATTTTTGTTTGTCCACAGCTGACTTGAAACTATTGTAATCATATCGATCAGCAATGATAGCTTGTGCACCTGCAGGTACATCACTTTTACCACGTGTGATAATAGATACATTACCAAGTTTAAGACATCTTTGAACACAGGCTTCTGATATGTTGCCTGTTCCACCTATAAATAGAGTTTTAGCCATGATTAAATATCAATTTCAATAGTAATTTCTTCATCGCCACCAATTAAGTCTTCTTCAATACCTAAATCTTCCGGTGGCTTAAATGTCGGCAGGTATCTATAATATACTTCCAGCATAAGCGTGCACATAGTTGTTGTTTGAACTAAGCCGTCTGAATGTTCACCCTCACTTGGAGAAGGCCAATGTCCAATCTCTAGACTTTCACCATTAAATTCATAAGCATCTTTTTCGCGAACTTGATATTTAACAAGGTTTTTCTGCATTTCATTATTCCACGCTTTCCACCATTGACCACTACGTTCGGCATCTTCCTGAAATATAGCTTGAGTTATGTAGTACCAGTAATATACTGGACTTCCACCCATCCAGTTTTTTTCTGATTCGTCCCAGCCCATGAGGCCAAGACCTTTTAGGTACTGTAGGCCTTTCTTACACTCCTGTGTTTGAGTTGCACCCAGAAATTGCAGACAAAGTACACCGGCACCTGTCAAACCAGGACTACCACCACTAGGACTTCTATAACCAATCAAACCTGTCTCTTTGTTTGAATTTGCCTGAATACCTTTTATTGCCATACTCCAGGCTTTATCAAAGTCCGGATGATGAATTCCTGCCATTTTTGCAGCTTTCAAAGCCTGAATTGCCCAACCATCAACAGATGTATCGTTAACTACACCCGCCTGGCCGGTCAATCCGTAATCCCAACCACCTGTAGGGTTTTGTCCTTTAATAATACGATTAAGAGTGTATTCTGCGACCTCTTTAACTGCTGGGATTTTTGTCAAACCATATGCTTCACACATTGCATAAGCAACAATTTCACATTGATATCTAGCCGGAGCATTTTTTCCATTTTTAATAAGATATTTAAGTGCCCCTTGTACTGCTTCACCAAATTCTTCTGAATCAGGAGTTTCTCCGTGTGCCATGTATGTAAGCAGTGCTAGGGAAGTCATTGCTGGTTTTGCTTTTGGCCAGCTGCCATCGGTGGCTTGATTAACTTTCAACCATCTCAAAGCACGCATAACAGCACCTTCTGCAATGCTGTTTCCGCCGAATCGTTTCATTGCAGAGCCACGGGCTCCAGCACTTCTGTTGCCATAAATTCCTGCTAGAACAATAGGACTTTTAACCATTGCAACCGCATCCACATCAGCGGGGCTTGGACTTGGGTTGTCATTAGGAGTCTGAATGTTAACATCCTGATCGAAAGCCATATCAATTGCTTCAAAATCTACATCTATAGGTTCCGGAGGCTCAATTGGTTCAATGATTTCCTCCTGTATCTCTTCCAAATCAGGTGGCTCGTTAATCTCTGTAATCTCAACAGTCACTGACTTATCTTTTTCTGGAGTAATTTTTGCAACCAGGATAAGCAATAAAATAATCAGGATTGGCAAGACAACCGCAGCTAGAGGCGATAGCAACCTTTGAAGTTCCAGTTTTGCACTCTTATATGCACCGGAATCTTTATCCGCCTTTAAACCAGTAGTCATGAGTTTCATTCTCTCGCCAAAAGTCTGCTGGTGGAACATTTTCTCAATATCTTTTAGTGCATCGTGACGGAATGGATCATTTTCAAATTGGTCTGTCATAATTATTCTCTTTTATTTTATTATTAAAAAAAATTGTTTTTAAACTTTTTTTATGATAGCAAAAGAAATAGAAATTGAAAAGAAAAAAGCTCAAGAAATGCGGAAATTCGAAAATGCGAAACGATGGACCCGCCTTTGCCTTTCCGGTCTCCGGCGCGGCAAGCGTGATGGACGCAATGGACGTAATGGACAAAATGGACAGGGGAGTGCATGAAACGTGGAGACTTTGCTTTTGTGCATTTGGTCCATACAGTCCATTTCGTCCACCTAACTAACCAACTAACTTTTCTTGTGATCGGATGAGAGTTCAACTGTTACAGGGCCGTCATTTATGAGAGCAACATCCATGTGGGCGCGAAATTTGCCGGTAGCAACTTTGTCGGCGCCGAGGTGTTTTTGCATCTCGTTGACAAAAAGGTTGTATATTTCATTGGCAAGCTCAGGAGGAGCTGCTTCTGTGAAACTGGGGCGGTTTCCCTTTTTTGTTTCAGCATATAGAGTGAATTGGGAGATTACAAGGACTTCTCCTACAATATCTTTGATTGATAGATTCATTTTGCCTTGATTGTCTTCAAAAACTCGCAGATTTGCTGTTTTCTTTGCAACGAATTCCACGTCTGCGAATTGATCGTCATGGCGAACGCCAAGGAAAATGACATATCCATGGTTGATTGAACCAATCACTTTATTATCAACAGTGACTGATGCTTTCTGAACTTTTTGTATTAGTGCTTTCATGTTTTAAAAGAAGTATATAGTTTGTAGTGTGTAGTACACAGTAGTTTTCGTTTTTAGTTAAGACACTGCCGTGGGCAGGTGCAAGCTTTGCTTCTGTTTTTTTATTTATTCCTAGGGCTTTACCCTAGGCTATGTTATGTCGGGCTGTCAGCCCTTTTCAACTAAATGTCTTTTTATTTGTGGAAATTATTATAATTGCTTGTTTTTTGCAAGTTAAAATATTATTCTTCAGCATGTTTTTAATTTATCCGTATTAGGAAACACAAAGCTATCGACTTTACAGTTTATGATACCGAGGACGTTTTTGCTCCCGGCATGCAAGGATTGTTGGTGTTAGGCATAATGGTTGTAGCCGAGTCGCTTCGGCTCGGAGAAAAACAACGGTTTTCTGATTTTTGTAACAATGCGGATTAACAAAGTAGTAATGGATAATATTATAATGAATGCACGTAAAATTTCAAGTCTTTTAAATAATCTTTTTGAGGTGAAGGATTTCACCGATGTGTCAAATAATGGTTTGCAGGTTGATAACAGCGGAAAAGAGGTTTCTAAAATTCTTACAGGAGTTGATGCGAGTCAGGAATTCTTTGAGCATGCTGTAGAGTGTGGTGTTGATATGGTAATATGTCATCATGGGATAAGCTGGGGCGATTCCTTAAAAAGAATTACTGGTTTAAACTATAAGAATATTAAAATTTTGATGGATAATGATATTGCCCTGTATGCTTGTCATCTGCCTTTGGATGCACATGCTGTTTATGGCAATAATGCACAAATTGTAAAAGTTCTGGGCTTGCATAATATTCAACCTTTTGGCGAGTATCATGGTAATACTATTGGTTTTTCAGGTGAATTTAAGACGCCCATGGATTATAGTGACTTCAAAACGTTGGTTCAGGAAAAAATTTCCAGTAACATTCAAACTATGGATTTTGGAAAGGATAAGGTTAGGTCTGTTGCTGTTATATCTGGAGGAGCTGCCGGCGATATTGTTCAGGCCGGGGAGGGTGGTTTTGATGTTTATTTGTCTGGAGAGGCTGCGTTGATTGCATATAGTCCGGCTCGCGAGTATAATGTGAATGCTGTTTTCGCCGGCCATTATAAGACAGAGGTTTTTGGAGTGAAAGCTGTTGCAAAGTTTTTGAAAGAAGAATATGATCTTGATGCAGAATTTCTTGATTTGGATATTGAGTTTTAATGGGAGGGGCGAGATATGTCTCGCCAAGAGAGACGCGATAAATCTCGTCTGTACGAGGGTTGTTTAATCCGTGTACAATCTGTGTAAATCAGTGGCTATAAAAAATATTACAGGAAAGATTTATGAGTATAGTTGTTATTGAGGAAAAAGAGTCAAGCATTTTATGGCGAGGGGATACAATTGTTCTAGGTGGTTCAATTGATGCCGTATCTTTGGCTGTAGGTTCTGTAAGACAAGGTTTGAAAACTGCCATTGTTACTGAAGATGCAATGTTTGGCAAAGAAGTTACAATGTGCTGGAACAATAAGTTGCCAACAAATGATGTGACAACTAGAGTGTTTGGTTTCTGTAATGAGCGTAATGCTTCGCTTGGTGGTTGTGTTGATCCGGTTCTTGCTTCTGTTGCTTTTGATAATATAATAAAAAGCAGTGGTGTCGCGCCATTTGTTAGAGTCATGCCAATGCGACTGCTTAAGGATAAAAAAGGTAAGCTGATAGGGGTTGAGGTTGTAGGAAAAAGTGGTCGCCAGGCTATGCTTGCTGATAATGTTATTGATGCGACAGTTGGCAGATATGTTTCTTATAATTACTTGGGAATATCAAGACCAGCTGTCAATGAGGTTGAGTGGATTGGACAAATTGCAAAAATCAATGGTAGTTTTAGCGAAACTGTCTGTGTTGTGCCGGACACACCTAACAATGTTTCAGAAAACATTGAGATTCTGCCATCTGTATGGAGTGGCGAATGTTTTTTTAAGATGACAATTAAAACAGACTATTCAAAGCCTAGTGTTGTATATTCCACAGCTGCCGAAACTGCTCTGTCTGTTTATAAACACTTGTTGGGAAATAACAAACAGTTTAAAGAGTCTGTTTTGATTGATGTTGCACCGCTCGGAAAAAGAATTTTTGGATGGAACTTGAATGAAAATGCTCTTTTCTCAAGATTCAAGCAGACTGGCGTATTCATTCTGCCAACCAATATTACTGATTCGGAAAAAACATTGGAGGTTAATGAAATTATTGAACAGCTTAGAATGTTTAAAAATTCTCGTAAAAAGCTTCCAAAATCTCCTAAACTTTCAGGAGAAAAGGTTGAGACATCTGAATTAAAATGTGGCTCGAATAATCAGAAAGATATTCTTTTGTCTTTTACCGATGCTGTGGTAGAACCTGATAGTTCTGTTTTAGTTTCTGGGGCCGGTACAGGTGGAATTTATGCTGCAATTCATTCTGCAGGGAGAGGTCAGTCTACTACTGTTCTTGATGCCATGCATGTTCCGGGAGGGGTTTGTACTCTTGGCAGAATTAATGTATATTTTCATGGGTTGGATTCGGATATGCAGGCACAACTTGATGCCGTTGAAAGAGATTTGTATCCCAAGCCTATAGCAGATCATGCTCGAAGTGATATTCGCTATCATAGTCTAATTAAGTCTATTGTTTTTATGCGTTATATTCGTAATTCCCGTGTGAACTATGAAGCGGGCCATTTTGTTTTTGGTTGTGTCAAAGAAGGTAAGATGATCAAGTCGGTTTTGACTGCCAGTGAAGATGGATATCATCTTTTTCCGGCTAAGATGTTTGTTGATGCAACCGGTGATGGTGATCTGGCTGTTGCTTGTGGTGCAGAATATACGCTTGGCAGAGAAGCTGATGGATTGCCTCAGCCATATAGTTATGCAGCTTTTCATTTTAATGGTGATATATTCGGTGGACGAAATTTTGATGCAGGCTGGGTTGACCCAACAGATACAGTAGATTACTCAAGAGCCCATTTTGAAGGGAGAGCTCTCTATAAAAACAAGATTGAGTATTCGGATTCTCAACATTTTTTTGCGATGTCACCTTTGCTTGGTACACGAGAGAGCCGTTTAATAAGAGGTGAGACTGTTGTGACTATACATGATGCAATGTCTGGAAAAAATTGGGATGATGTTGTATTGAGTGCAAGAGCTAACTATGACAACCACTCTTTGGACATGGCAGCAGAGAGTTCTTGGGCCTATCGTTGGTGTGTTCTTGCAGATTGTAAAGGTTCGCTTTTTACAGTAAATATTCCTTTTAGAGCATTGTTGAGCAAAGAGGTTGATAATCTTATTATGGGAGCCAAAACGCTAAGTGTTGATCATGATATTCAGCAGCTTTTCAGAATGCAGAAAGACTTGTTTGCATTGGGGCAGGTTGTTTCAACAGCATGTTCCATTGCAATTAAAAATGGAGCAACCTTAAAAACTCTTGATATTGAACTGTTGCAGGACGAATTGAAAAAACAGAATTTGTTGCCGAAGAAGGCTGCTGCAATTATTGATGATACGCCACATACAGAAATATTAAAGCAACTTTTTAATCAACCAGGAAATGAAGATAATCTTGTACAGCATAACAGAAAATCTATGGGAAGAATTAATAATTTGGCTATATACAAACTGGGAACTTGTCCTGAAATATCCGACCTTGCTATGAAACGTTTTTTAAATAAGTGCGAAGATGAAGAGGTTAAACTCTCGGTTGCAATTGGCTTTGTGTTGAATGGTTGTAATCCTGATATTGTTGAAGATATTCTTAAAGAGGGACTGGATTTTGAAGATACAGAGGTGTTAACAGGCGGAAGCTTTCCTTTGCAATATCGTTGTATGCTTGCTTTATTGGCATGTGCCAGTGAAAAGTATCTGGATGATATTGAGCAGATGATGTACGCGCTTATGGATCAGCCTAAAATTCTGGTCTGTCTCATAAAAGGTCTTGAAAATATAAATTCTAAGAAGGCGATTCCTATTATCAGGGCATTTCTTGTGAAAACAGAAAATGAGGAATTTATGATGGCGATGGCAGGTAATCCTCCTGAAGATAAGACCTCATACAGATTTATCATTGAAATGCAGGCTGTTGCTTCTCTGCAGAAATTGGGATGCTTTGAAGAGGCCAGGCGTCTTTCAAAATATGTCAATAGCAATAATTTGCTTATAAGAAGATATGCTGAGAAGCTGAGGAAAGAAACGAGTTCAAAAGAAACTGTAAACAGTAAAGGGTAAACTGTAAATTTTAATTTAGGCAAGCTTCATGGGAAATATGGGAATGACGGGGATTATGTGCTTCGCAATCGTTCCGCTAAGGTAACACAACAATCTTCGTTGCTGGTGCGAACGCTACAACCTAGAAGGTTGTGCTACCTTCCTCAATTGTCCTTAGATTTCTGGTTGTGGGTATCAATATTAGTTTTAATCAATAGAATTAGGGTTTGAATTAATTTTTTATCCATTTTTTGGTGATAAATAGCAAAATATATATTTTCGACGGTCAACGCCCGCCGCTACAGCAGCAATATGCAGTTTTAGGGTTATTTTGCAAATTGGCATTTGTAGCGGCGGGCGTTGACCGCCGAAAAGAGCCACCAACCAGAAAAACAGGGCCACTATCCTTAGATTTCTGGTTGAGGTTATCAATATGAGTTTTAATCAATAAAATCAAGTAGTCAAATTTTGATTTTTACCTTTTTGGGTGATAAACTTTAAAAAATTATTTTAACGGCGGGGTCACGGACCC
>Ga0209414_1000334_pt1 | contig 22382 bp, 15 predicted proteins | sample LakVidmifraction_4_FD_181154 | JGI IMG/M metagenome (GOLD analysis project Ga0209414, IMG submission 181154) | Hypersaline microbial communities from Lake Vida, Antarctica - Brine Hole Two &gt;0.2 micron (SPAdes) (version 2) | ecosystem: Environmental > Aquatic > Non-marine Saline and Alkaline >...
ATTTGTGGTATAAACTATGTAGAGCAAAATGAAGCCTATACGTCAGGTTGTTCTGCTATGGATTTAGAGCCAGTGAGTAAAGAAAGCTATAACAAAAAAGAATAATCACGAGAGGACTCTTTAAAACAAATAAAGGACTCTTGGTAAATGCAGATATCAATGGCTCATTAAATATCTTAAGAAAATACTTAAAATTAAAATGTATTCCAAAGCTAATCCAATTAGCAATGGATAATGGCTCTGTGAAGGGGCCTAAGCGAATAAGTGTGGCCTGCTATTAGCAGGTGCAAAACTTAAATGCAAAACTTCCCTTAAAGCCATCTAGTAAGCATTAGTAGTTAAGTTGCCGAAGTATGATAAAAGAAGCTCCCTCTAAATCTTGTTTTTGATTTAGGGGGAGAGGTTGTGCGACACGTTACAATTTGAAAAGAATTGTCTAAGTTAAAGAATTTAGAACTAAATGATTGACAAATCAAATGAAGGGGTAACGCCCTGAAGGGTTTGGTATAATACTCCGAATTGCACTAGTTTCATTAAGGAAATTTTTGTAATAAGCTCGGTGAAGTCAGGTGACAGTTATCGAAAACTAAGTAATAATCGAAAGTGCTCTAGTGGTAGAGTATATAACCAATAGCCTGGTACTCTATAAAATATCTATGGTTAGAATGAAGCGTAAAAACTTCTGACGAAGGTGTGAATTTACGGGTCTAAATCCCCAATGATTATAAATGATTATAACAGCAAAGTCTGGGGTTAGTGAGGTTTAGTAAGATTGACTTCTATGAAAAACCTTGTTTATTAAAAACGAATAACCCAAGCTAACAGGCTCAGAGCACAGACCTAAGGATATATGAAAAGATAAATCATTTGGAACGTGGAAAGCCAGTGACATGGAGGGCATAATCCCTATGAAATGGAATGATGGAAATGAGCATCAACATCACAGTACACTGGTGAGAGTAGAGGCATAGTACCGAGGAAGCTTTGATAATAAGAAGTGGAGGGATCGCCTCAAGTCAAAAGAAAAGATTGAATAAATTACTATTTGCATAAGGTTCTGGTGAGACTAATAGAGTTGAAACTATTAAAGGAGTAAACGACTTATGCAGAGGAAAAACGCAGTAAATAAGAAAGGATTTTTAAGGAACAATGAGTATTATCAAATGCAAGAAATATTTGATGATTTATATAAGAAAAGTGAAAATAACGCTAACTTTAAAAACTTGATATCAATCATTACCTCTAGTAAAAACATCCGATTAGCTTTTAGAAACTTAAAAACTAATACCGGCAGTAAAACACCTGGTGTTGATGGTAAAACAATTGATGATTTAAAAGCTTTAACAACTGAAGAACTTATTAATTTAGTTAAGAAAAGACTCAGTTCATACAATCCACACATGATTAGAAGGGTATTTATTGAGAAGAAAAATGGTAAGAAAAGACCACTTGGTATACCAACCATTGAAGACCGTTTGATACAACAATGTATAAAACAGGTCTTAGAACCAATCTGTGAAGTGAAATTTCACAACCACAGTTATGGCTTTAGGCCTAATAGAAGTACACATCATGCAATCGCAAGAGTAAGTTCTTTGATAAATCGCGCTAAATTGAACTATGCGGTAAGCATAGACATCAAAGGTTTTTTTTGACAATGTTAGCCATTCAAAGTTAATAAAACAATTGTGGACCTTGGGTATTCAAGATAAAAACCTTTTGTCAATTTTAAAAAGGTCACTGTCCTCAGAAATTAAAGGGGAAGGTATTCCTAATAAAGGAACAATCCAAGGCGGCCTTGTTTCACCACTTCTTGCGAATGTGGTACTTAATGAACTTGACTGGTGGCTAAGTGACCAATTCGAAACATTTTCAACAAATTATAAATATTCAAGCCCTAGTGGCAAAACATCAGCGATTAAAAACCGTAGTAACTTAAAGAGATTTTACATGGTACGTTATGCCGATGATCTAACTATTATGTGTGAAGATTATGAAACAGCAAGTAAAATCAAAATTGCAACGACTAAATGGTTAAATGAAAGACTTAAGCTTGAAGTAAGCGAAAGCAAAACAAAAATCACAAATCTTAGAACAAATTATATGAAATTTCTTGGCTTTAGACTAAAAACATTTAAGAAGGGACATAAATATGTCTGTAAATCTAAAATGAGTATCAAAGCTTTCAACAAAGCAGTAAAGAAACTGAAAGCACAAGTAATAAAAATTGGACGAACCAACTCAGCGAAAGAAGTGAATAAACTTAATTCTATGATTTTAGGACTCCATAATTATTACAAGATAGCAACACATGTGAATTTAGATTTTAATTTAATTGCTTTCTTAGTCAACAAAACCTTAAATAACCGATTGAAATACAACCTTAATAAACATGGGAATATTTCAAAAACTTTTAAGAAGTATTATGGAAAATATAATTTCAAAGCTTATAATGTATGCAACATCAGATTATTTCCCATTGGAGGCATAAAATTTAGCATCCCATATAGTTTTAGTCAAACCACCTGCAATTATAAAGCAAGTGGTAGAACTAAAATACACACTGAATTACAAAATATTAATTCAAATATGTTTAAACATATGCTTGCTAATCCTATCAGAGGCCAAACCGCCCAGTTTAACGACAATGCTATTTCAAAAATAGCAGGACAACAAGGTCGTTGCTGGGTAACGAAGGATGACCTTAAAATAGGACAAATAAAATGTTTACATCAAACGCCTAAAAGTTTAGGTGGCACGGATAACTATAAGAACATTATAATAGTATCTGCAGATGTTTACAAATTAATTTATGAAGAAAATGAAAGAAACCAACTGGTATACATGACAAGAATTGGAAGAAGTATTAAAAATAAAACTGCACTTAAAAGACTTAACAAGCTACGTAAAATAATCGGAAATAGTAAAATTATGACTATCTAACTTTGATGGAACGCCGTATGAGGTGAAAGTCTCACGTACGGTGTGGATCAAGGGAAAATCCGGAGATTGCCTCAAAGGATTACCTATTGATATCACTGTTATGGTAAAGAATTATCCTATGGCAGAGGAAAAGTGTCGGGAGAAATAAGACAAGAAATGTCAACGGATTTATTAATAACAGCCCCTACAGGTTGGGAAGATTTATCGGTTTTTGCAGCATTTGATACTGTAGTCATTTATGATGAAAAGGAACTGTTATTACAATAATATGAAAAATGGAGGTAATAATTAAAATCTTAGAAAACTGTTATATTTTGTAACTGTAAGAATTCTTAATCTTATATTATGGGGATGTTTGGCATATTAAATAGGATGTCTGGTGCATGAGAATGACAATAGAATATTAAGGTATATAAACAAAGAAAGTAATGGATTTTGCCATTACTTTCTTTTATTTTTTTAATCTAGAGAAGAGAAGTTTTCTGTTAATATCTTTCTATTTAAGAGGCTGAAGCCTCTCTTTTAAAGAAATAACAAATATGTAATTGTAGTAATAGCTTAAAGATGATAAAATTACCATGATAGTAGCAGCTCTTTTACCTATTGTAATTATTTAGTATGGTAACTTAACAATAATATAATTTTTAGAAAAAGGCGACTATCAATACATAATAATAAAAGGTTAAAAGGGAGTGATGATGGAAAATGATAATGTAAAATACTATTTATTAATGATTTTAGCAACTTTTTTCTGGGCTGGGGCTTTTATTGCTGGGAAATTAGGAATAAATGAATTCAGTCCAGTAATTTTGACTTATTTAAGAATATTGATTGCATTTATAATTATATTCCCAATAATGAAACATAAGAATCCGAAAACATGGAAATTAGAAAAAGAAAATTATTTCTTAGTCATGAGTTTAGGATTGATCGGTATGACAGGGTATCACTTATTATTTTTCAATGCTTTAAGATTTACAACAGCAAGTAATGCGTCAGTAATTAATGCATTTAATCCATTAATTACAGCTGTTTTTGCTTCTATAATTTTGAAGGAACGGTTGTCAATTAAAAAAATTGTATTAATTTTAATTGCATTTTTGGGAGTAACTTTGACAATTACTCAATGGAATTTATCAAATATTCTTTATGGTGGTTTAAATATTGGTGATTTATTGATGCTAGGAGGCGCCACAAGTTGGGCATTGTATTCTATTTTGGTCAAAAAAGGTATGAAAAAGATGTCACCAATGAAGTTAACGACATATTCATTTTTGGCTTGCATTATCATACTTACGCCTTTTGCTTTAAAAGAAATTATATATGATCAGGCTTTAAAAGTAAAACCAAGTGCATATTTAGCAATTCTTTATATGGCGGTTTTTCCAACAGTCGGTGGCTATACAATCCAACAGTACAGTATTAAAGCTATTGGTCCGAGTACAACAGCTTTATTTGTGAATCTTGTACCTGTTTTTTCAATTATTATGGCAGTTATATTTTTAAAAGAAACTTTTTATTTCTTAAATATTATTAGTATTTTAATGATCATATCTTCTGTATATGTGTATATTAAATTAAAAGAAAAGCCAAGTTACAAACAATAGTAAATCTAAGGAGTGGGATCATGAATTTTTCACTAAAAGTATATGATGGATTTATGCATTATTTTGAAAAAAATGGTTTACATTTAATGAGAAAAGAAATACTGGATTCAGTTCAGGGAAACGTCTTAGAGATTGGTCCAGGTACTGGAGTAAATTTAAAATATTACAATGAAGGTGTCATTGATCGATTAACATATATAGATGTTGATTACACGAAAGGGTTAGAAGAAAGGGCAAAGTCTAAGTGTCCAAATATAAAATTTATTGATGGTACAGTAGAAAAAATACCCTTTGAAAACAATAGTTTTGATCATATTGTGTTTACTTTGGTATTTTGTAGTGTAAATAATCCATTAAATGGTTTATCAGAAATTAAACGGGTATTAAAGACTAATGGGGAGATACATTTTATTGAACATGTCTTGCCAGAAAAGAGACTATTAAAACCAATTTTCAATAATTTAAGTAGTGTTTGGCATAAGATCAGTGGTGGATGTAATTTAAATCGAAGGACCATTGAAACGATTAAAAGAGCTGGGTTTAATGTAAAAATTGTTGATGAAAAGTTTAGCACTATTTTTATTGGTGGTATAGGAAAAATTAAGTATGAATCGGTGGTGAATAATGAAAATATATGATATTTCTATGGAGATTTCTGAAGATGTACAAGTTTATAAAAATAAAGAAGAGAAAAAAGCAAAATTAATTCAACAATATAATTTTCAAAATAGTAGTGTTTATGAAACTCAGTTAATGATGAATTTGCATACTGGGACGCATATCGATGCACCTTTACATGCAATTGAAAATGGCTTGACGACAGAAACCTATACTTTAGATCAATTTTTCGGTCCTTGCCAAGTGTTAGACTTTATGACTGTTGAAGAAAGAATTACTGCAAAAGATTTAGAGAAATATACGATTGAAGAAGATACCTTTATTTTATTAAAAACAAAGAATTCATTAGATCAAGAGTTCAATTATAATTTTATTTATCTTGATGAAAGTGGTGCCCAGTATTTAGTGGATAAAAATATTAAAGGTGTTGGTATTGATGGCTTAGGTATCGAGCGCAACCAAAGTGGACATCCAACGCATAAAATTTTGTTGGGTAAGAGAATACCTATATTAGAAGGCTTAAGATTAGAGGGTATTCAGGCAGGTTATTATGACATTGCTGCGTTCCCTATAAAAATAAAAAATGTCGAAGCAAGCCCAGTACGGGCGGTACTTATTGAAAAGTAAAAGGTAATAAACAAGTAGAGAAAGGTTTAAATATGAAGATATTTTCATGGAATGTTAATGGGATCAGAGCGGCATCAAAAAAAGGTTTAGTTGAGTGGATTAAAGAAGAACAACCAGATATATTGTGTATTCAAGAATCACGAGCAAATCTTGATCAATTGACTAAAAAAGTTAAAAATATTGAAGGGTATAAATTCTTTTTAAACAATGGTGATAAAAAAGGTTATAGTGGTACGGCTGTTTATTATAAAGAGGAACCAAATAATATTCTTACTGGATTGCCAGAAGATCGATTTAATGATGAGGGTAGAACTACAATTTTAGAATATGACAATTTTATTCTTTTTAACATATATTTTCCAAATGGACAAAGTAGTGATGAGCGGTTAAAGTTTAAAATGGATTTTTATGATGAATTTCTAAGGTATTCAAATGAATTGGTTAGCCAAGGGAAAAACGTCATTGCTTGTGGTGATTATAATACTGCCCATCAATCTATGGATTTAAAGAATGACAAAGCAAATGCCAAGCGGTCAGGTTTTTTGCCTATTGAACGAGAGTGGATTGATAAATATATCGAAGATGGTCACATAGATACTTTCAGATATTTACACCCAGAGGAAGTAAAATACAGTTGGTGGACTTATCGTTTCAATGCTAGAAAAAATAATGCTGGATGGAGAATAGATTATTTCTTTATTTCAGAAAATATGAAAGATCAATTGATAAGTGCTGAAATACACAATGATGTATTTGGGTCTGATCATTGTCCTATTTCAATAGAAATCAAATAAAAAAAGGAGATCATTTAATTGATCTCCTTTTAAAATACTATAGTTTATTTCTTTTAACATATTTTGTATGCAATAACTCATGGGCTTTTTCACCGTATGGTTCACCCAAGTATTCTTTGTAAACTTTTATAATCTCTGTATTTTCATGAGATTTTCTTATCTTTTTACCTTTATCTGCTTGGTATAGAGCATTTTGTCTAGCTATTAATATTTCAGGCTTTCCTAAGTGATACGGTTGGCCTCCGCCACCGATACAACCACCAGGGCATGCCATAATCTCAATTGCATGGAATTTATTTTCGCCGGATTTAATGCTATCTAGTAATTTTCTAGCATTACCTAATCCATGAGCAATTCCAATTTTTAATTCAAGATCGCCTATGTTTACTGTTGCTGATTTGATTCCTTCTAGGCCTCTCATATCTTTAAATTCAACATCTTCTAGTGTTTCGCCAGTAAGCCATTCGTAAGCAGTTCTTGTTGCTGCTTCGATAACACCACCAGTTGTACCAAAGATTACACCAGCACCAGAGGATTCGCCCATCATTTTGTCAAAGTCAGCTTTTGGCATATTCTTAAGATCTAAACCAGCTTCTTTAATCATTGCAGCAGCTTCTCTTGTCGTAATAACTAAATCAACATTTGACTCTTCATTATTGGTTAATTCAGGTCTATGTGCTTCTGCTTTTTTAGCAACACATGGCATAACTGAAACAATTACCAGATCATCTGGATCAATATTCATTTTTTCGGCATAATATGTTTTGGCAATTGCACCAAACATTATATGTGGTGACTTACATGTTGATGGAATATCCAACATATCAGGGAAGTGATGTTCAATAAACTTAACCCAGGCTGGACAACAACTTGTCAACATTGGTAAGGTACCATTGTGCTTAATACGATGAACTAATTCACTTGCCTCTTCCATAATTGTTAAGTCAGCTGCAAAATCAGTATCAAATACTGCATCAAAACCTAATTCTCTTAAAGAACTAACCATTTCTCCTGTTACAAGAGTTCCAGGTTCCATGCCAAATTCTTCGCCAATTGCTGCTCTAATAGCAGGCGCAGTTTGTACAATAACATGTTTTTTTGGATTGGCTAATGCTTTCCAAACTTCATGTGTTCTATTCGTTTCTGTTAAAGCAGCAGTCGGACATACTGCAACACATTGACCACAGAAAGTACAAGAAGTATCTTGCAATGGCAATTTAAATGCTGGTGCTACAATAACATCAAATCCACGACCAACACCTGAGAGAACACCACAGGTTTGAACATCATTACACATTGTTTCACATCGTCGGCACATGATACATTTATTAGGATCCTTAACAATAGAAAAACTTGATGTATCTTTTTTATAAGAAACTTTTTCTCCTGAATAACGGATTTCTCTAATGTTTAAATCATCAGCTAATTTTTGTAGTTCACATTCTAAGTTTTTGGGACAAGTAAAGCAGTCTTGTGGATGATTTGATAATAGTAATTCAACAGCCGTTCTTCTACCACGAATAGCACGGAGTGAATGTGTTTTAACGACCATTCCATCGGCTACTTTTTGTACACAAGACGGTGCGAGATTACGTCGGCCTTCAATTTCAACAACGCATACACGACAAGATGCTTCCTTATTTACAAATTCAAAATCACATAAATCCATATGGCATAAAGTAGGAATATTTATTCCTAAACTTTGAGCAGCTTTTAAAACTGTAGTGCCAGGATTTACTTCTATTATCTGATTATTAATTGAAACTTTTATTTTATCTGACATTTTAACACCTCCTACGGTTTTATTACTGCATCTACTGGACAAACATCATAGCAAGCACCACATTTAATACATAAAGCTTCATCTATTACATGGGGTTCTTTTCGTTCACCAGAAATGCAATCAACTGGACATTTTTTTACACACGCAGTACATCCAATGCACTTTTCTGCATCAATTCTATAATTTAATAAAGCTTTACACTCTTTAGCAGGACAATGGCCGTTTACATGAGCAACATATTCATCCCAATAATAATCCATTGTACTTAGTACAGGATTTGGAGCTGTTTGACCAAGGCCACAAAGAGCAGTATCTTTAATAGCTTCACATAAGTCTCTTAAATCATCTAGATCTTCCATTGTCGCTTTGCCTTCTGTTAATTTTTCTAAATATTCGTATATTCTTTTTGTACCTATTCGACAGGGCGTACATTTACCACACGATTCTTCTTGAGTGAAATCAAGATAAAATTTAGCGATATTTACCATACATGTATCTTCATCCATTACAATCATTCCACCAGAACCCATCATAGAACCAATGGCTTGTAAAGAATCGTAATCAATTGGTGTATCAAGATCTTTTGTTGTAATAACACCACCAGATGGTCCACCAGTTTGAACAGCTTTAAAGGCTTTTCCACCACGTATACCGCCACCGATATCGAAGACAATTTCTCTTAAAGTAGTGCCCATAGGGACTTCTACTAAACCAACATTATTAATGGCACCAGCTAATGCGAATACCTTTGTACCTTTTGATTTCTCTGTTCCAATCTTATTAAACCATTCTGTACCGTTTAAAATAATTGGTGGTATGTTAGCAAGTGTTTCTACGTTATTAACATTTGTTGGTTTACCCTTAAATCCACTTGTTGCAGGGAATGGCGGTTTGTTTCGAGGTTCGCCTCTTAAACCTTCAGTTGATGCAATGAGTGCAGTTTCTTCACCACAAACAAAAGCACCAGCACCATATTTTATTCGAATGTTAAAATTAAAATCAGAACCAAAGATATTCTTTCCTAACAACCCTTGTTCTTTTGCTTGGCCAATTGCTATTTCTAATCGTTTAATAGCAAGGGGGTACTCAGCTCTTATGTAAATAAGACCTGTTTCTGCTCCTATTGCATAACCAGCAATAGCCATAGCTTCTAATACTGAATGTGGATCGCCTTCTAAAATTGATCGATCCATAAATGCACCTGGATCGCCTTCATCAGCATTACAGATAATATATTTCTCATCGCCAGCGGCTTCGTTAGCAAATTTCCACTTTAAACCTGTAGGAAATCCACCACCACCACGACCTCTTAAATTACTCTTTATCATAGTATTGACAACATCTTTTGGTTTTTGAGTATTTAAAACTGTTCCAAGGGCTTCGTATCCTCTATAAGCAATATATTCAAAAATATCTTCCGGATCAATAAGTCCACAATTTCTTAAAGCTATTCTTAGTTGTGGTTTATAAAAAGACATGTCTGACTGTTCATTTATTTTTTCTTTTAAATCTGGATCTTCATATAATAAACGTTCAACTTTTCGACCTTTAATAACGTGTTCATTAACGATTTCTTCAACATCTTCAGGTGTAACTTTTACATAAAATATATTATCAGGGTGGATTTTGATAATTGGACCCTGCTCACAAAAACCAAAACAACCGGTTTTTAAAACTTGAACCTCTTTATCGTATCCTTTTTCTTTAAGTGTATCTTTGAAGTTATCTATGATTTTTTGGCTTTGGGATGCCATACATCCTGTACCGGCACAAACCATAATATTCAAACGATAAATGCTCATTGTTACCTCCTTTAAGCTCTATCAAAATTCTGGTTAATAACTAACTCTTCAATGATTTCATGATTAATAATATGTCGTTCAATTAATTCTTTTACACGGTCAACAGTTATATGCCCATATAATATAGGATCTTGACCAGGTATATTTACCTCAACAGTTGGTTCAGAGTGGCAATAGCCTAAACAGCCCACTTGAACAACTTTTACATTTTCAAGGTTTTGAGCTTTAATTTCTTTTAGAAGTTCATTTAATGTCTCTCTAGCGCCTGAAGCAATACCACAAGTAGCCATTCCAACTAATAATTTAGTTTGAGAAGTATTGTTATTACTTCTTAGGCTAACATTCTCTTCGTGTTTTTTTCGAATATTCATTAACTCATCCAGAGATTTTATACTCATTATTTTTCCTCCTTATTACGATATTCATCAATTATTTCTGTAACATCATCAGGGCCGATATGTCCATACACTTTATCATTAATCATAACAATTGGAGCTAAACCACAGGCACCAACACAGCGTACATTTTTAAGTGTAAACAACTTATCAACTGTTGTTTCACCATCAGTAATACCTAATTGCTCTTTAAATTTATCAAGAACTTTTTCCGCTCCACGAACGAAACAAGCAGTTCCCATACAAACATTGATTGTATATTTACCCACTGGATTTAGATTAAAGTAGGTATAGAAACTTGCAACACCATAAACCTTAGATGCTGGTAAATTCAGTGATTTTGCAACATATAGCTGTATTTCCTCTGGTAAGAAAGTAAATAATTTTTGGCTATAATGAAGCACTTGAATCAATTCTTCGCCTAAATCACCTTCTATGTTTGCAATATAGTCATCTAACTTGGCAATTTTTTCAGAGTCAAATTTTTCTAACGAAAATTCTGTTGACATTTTTCACCATCCTTTCTACATTATGCATAAAGTACTCAAAAAATAAATTATTAACAATTGAAATCAGTAATAATTAATTCCTGTGACAATTATATAACAAATAAAATTTTTTACAAAGTATTTCAATAAATTTATTGCTGAATATGAAAAAAATCTTCTGTAATTAAAAAAGATATGATAAAATTAAATACGAACAATAGTTTGTTATTCCTTTAATTAATAATCCTAATTAAGCTAAGGATAATAATATTATGATATAATGATTCTGTGAGGTGGTTTAATGATAAAGTTCTATGTTGGTAAAAGCGCTACAGGAAAAACATACAAAATGATGGAAGAGTTAAAGCATTCTAAGAAGGATAAATCAATTTATTTAGTCCCAGAACAATTTAACCTTGAAGCTGAACGACAATTGATTGAAAAGATGAATCTAGATGGCTTAATTAATATTAATGTTCTAAGTTTTGATTGGTTAATTAATACGATTATTAAAAGTATTGGTGGTATTAATGGTATTGAATTAGATAAATTTGGTCGCAGTATGATTATAAGAAGAATACTAGGCACTTGTGAAAAAGAATTAGAATTTTATAAAACCAGCTTGAATAAAAAAGGACTTATTGATCAATTTTCTTCCCTTTTTCAAAAAATCAATATGAATGGCATTGAAGACGCCTCCTTAAAAAGTATTTTTACCGATAGTATAAAGGATGACTATTTGAAAAAGAAAACAAGTGATATCCTAAGAATTTATAAAGGCTTTAAAGATTATTTTAAAAGTGACTATTTTACAGATGATGATCAATTTCAACTGGTGATAGATAAAATTGAGTCCCTTAATTTTCTTAAAAATAGTAGTGTTTGGATTGATGCGTTTCATGGCTTTAATGGATTACAAATACAATTAATTGAAAAAATGATGTGTCTCTGTGATGATGTAACAATTGCATTAACTATAGATATTGAAAACAGAGAAAAAGTGCCTTTTATAAATACAAATGAAACACTAAAAATCTTTGAAAATATTTGTTTAGAGAATGATTTAAAATATGAAGTAATAAACTTTAATGATAATAAGTATAACCATGAAGAAATATTATTTTTAGGTGAAAATATATTTAAGTATCCAAATGAAATATATAAAAAGGATGTTACTAATATTAAGGGTTTAATTGGTACAGATTTATACACTGAAGTTGAAATGGTTGCCATTGAACTTCAAGAAATCATGAAAAAAGAGAATTATAGTTGGCAAGATATTAGTATTATTGTATCAAATTTAGACGATTATCAATTGACGATTAAAAGTGTTTTAGAAGAATACAATATACCTTATTTTCTCGATAAAAAAGTATCTATTTTAAATAATCCATTAATAAAATTTATTATCTCAACACTGGAAATTTATCAAAAGCATTTTAAATATGAGGATATTTTTTCCTTGGTTAAAACAGGATTTACTCATTTAACAAAGGATGAAGGTGAAGTGCTTGAGAACTATGTAATTAACTATGGTATTAAAGGTTCACTGTGGAAAAGCGATTTTAAGCGCGGGAAGAAATATCTGTCAGAAGATCAATTAAATTACATCAATATTTTGCGAAAGAAATTAATGAATCCTTTATTTGATTTTTATGAGTTGATTGATAAAAATATTGATAATGTTTCAGAATTTACAATAAAATACTATGAATTCATTAAAAATTATGGTCTGGTCAATCAACTAGAAATTTGGATTAATCAATTAAGAAAAGAAAATCTGTTTGAGCAAGTCAATGAAAACACACAAATTTGGAATATTATAATGAAAATAATTGAAGAATTTGTCGAATTATTTATTGACGAATCTCTTTCATTAAAAGAGTATATAAAAATTTTAAAAGAAGGAATTATAGAGTATGAAGTTGGCATTTTACCATCTTTAGGGGATGAAGTTTTAGTAGGTGATGTGCACAGATCAAAAGTTTCTGATGTAAAAGTATTATGTGTTCTTGGCATGAATGATGGTCTTTTTCCAAGTAAGATTGAAGACAACGATATATTTTCTGAAGATGAGAAAATTCTCATTAAAAATAATGGACTAGATTTACAAAATGATCTAAGTTATAAGGTTTCAGAAGAAAATTATTTGGTTTACCGATTATTTTCTAAACCGAAAGATCAATTAATATTTAGTTATGCATTATCAAATAATGAAGGAAAAACTTTAAGACCGTCAATTTTTATTGATAAAATAAAGGATATATTTCCTAAGATTAATAGTGTTTCTTTTTTAAACTTAGAAAAAAAAATGGAAAAGCGACTATTGGTTACAGAAGAATCAACGATTAAATATATGGTTAATCGTTTAAGAAAATTAGTTGATGGCTATCCAATTGATTCTTTTTGGTTAGAGGTTTACCAATGGTATTTAAGAAAAAATAAGGATATTAATTGGTTACAGGAAGCATTGTTTTATAACAACAACATTGAATCCATTGATGAAAATTTTGCAAAAAAACTTTATGAATTACCTTTGTATGCGTCTTCATCAAGGATTGATTCATTCATAGATTGTCCCTTTAAACATTTTGTTAAATATGGATTAACGCCACAAGATCGCAAAAATTTTGAGGTCGAATTGCCTGATTTAGGGATCATGTTTCATGCCTCTTTAGAGCGCTTTGGCTATGCTTTAGAAAAGGAAGATTTAAAGTGGGAAGACTTAACCCAAGAAAAAAGTGATCAAATCATTTCTCAAATAGTTGATGAGATTACTTCTGAATATAATGATGAACTCTTCAATGAAAATAATCGAAATAAGTATTATAAGAATAAAATATTGAGAGTTGTTAAGCAATCTATTTGGACCCTGAGAGACCATGTGATAAAAGGTGATTTTGAGCCAAAAGCCTTTGAAATAAAATTTACTGATGGCCCTGATGGATTGAAACCCGTTATATTGGACTTAGACAATAATGAAAAATTGATACTTAAAGGAACAATTGATCGCTTAGATATACTAGAGAGTAGCGAAGGAACGTACGTGAAAGTTATTGATTATAAATCTGGGGCGGCAGATTTAAGATTATCAGATATCTATAATGGGAATAAAACCCAATTAATCATTTATTTAGATGCATTAATAAATGATTCTAATTACTTTGGATTTAGTGAAATTAAACCGGCTGGTGTCTATTATTTTAAAATTGATGATCCAATTATAGATTACGATGCAAATAAGTTTCTTCACGATAGAATACTTGATGAAATGAAATTATCCGGTATAGGTGTTAAAAATATTGATGTGTTATCAAAAATGGATCATGGTTTAGTTGATACAAATAAGTCAAGCGTTTTTGATGTTAAGTTAACTAAAAAGGGTGATTTTTATTCAAATTCAAAGGTTATAGAAGATAAAGATTTTTATTTGTTGAGAAGACATGTTAAGAGTTATATAAAAGATGTAGGCAATAGAATTATTAGTGGAGATACAAACATTTTTCCTATTAAAAAATCTTCACAGTTTACGGCTTGTACTTACTGTGATTACCTTGGTATTTGTCAATTTGATCGTCAATTTAGTGGAAATAAATATAATGTCTTACCGAATTATAGTGATAAAGAAGTCATTAAGAAGCTTCATGATGAAGATGTAAAGTAGGTGTTAAATGAATAAGAAAATTTTACCGATTCTAGATATATTTTATGTTTTAATATTAATGATAGGTCTTAATTTTAATTCTATTAGTCTATCAATAGTCATAGCTTTAATAGCATTACTCCTTGTATTTAATTATCGTTTATTAAATAAAAGACATGCACCTTTAGAAATTGATCTTTTAATAAAGACATTACCAATGCCAGTGATTGTTATAAATCATAAAAGCATGAAAATTATTATGAGTAATGATCACGCGTTAGCCCTTAATATACCAGAGGTTATTAAGGGTGAAATTAAAGATGAATTCATAATGAGTTTTCAGACTAAAAGAAGCAAGACACTAAAAATTCATGATAAAGTCTATCGTGTATTTAGTAGGGGTAATATTAATGAAAACAAAGATTTGATAATCTTAGCATTTGATGAAATAACAAATGAAATAGACAATTGTCATAAAATTGAAGAAAAAAATAAAGTGCTTACTGATAAAATTCGAATAAAAAATGAGAATATGAAAATATTTAATGAATTAATAATTGAAATTTCAAAGTTAGATAGTATTCAAAAATTAAAAGAAAGAAATTTTATTATTAAGGTTTTTAGGATTCTCTTTGACGCTTTAAAAAAAGCAGATTTTGGATCAGTATATTTATCGAATGAAGGGAACGTAATTTTTGTAGATGCTATTGGTCATGATTTAGTCGCTCTTAACAATGAGAAATATAAAACCAATGATTTTGTATTTCCTAAATCTCAAGTAGGACTAATAAAAGATATTAATGTAGATTTCATTGATTCTATTAAAAACGAAAACAATCAATTAATAAGATTAGCGAAAGAAACCCTTGTCATTAGTATTAAGGATGGAGACGACATTTATGGTGCCTTGGCATTAGATATTAGTGCTGACTCTGATGAAAACTTTAATGAAGATGATCTAGTAATTGCTGAAACCATAGCAAAATTAATTAATAGCTATTATAAAAATATAAAAGAACAACTTAATATTAAGAAAAAAATGAAATTAGAAAAAGAAAGACTAATAGAGCAAATCAATATTGATGATCTAACACAATTATTTAACAAAAAATATTTTTTTGAAGTCTATTTGAGTATTTATGAAAAGTTAAAATTTCTAAATTTCCCTTTAGGTGTACTTTTAATTGATATTGATGATTACAAGAATTATAATGACACCTATGGTCATGTTGCAGGAGATGAATGCCTAAAAAATGTAGCAAACATATTTGTTCAACACACAAGAAAAAGCGATGTTGTGGCTAGATATGGTGGAGAAGAGTTTATTATTTTAGTTGAAAATGAAAATTCTAATCAAGTCTATCAGATAGGGGAGAAACTCCGGCGTGCTGTTGAAGCTTTAGAAATAAATAATTATATTTCTGAGGAGCATTCTAAATTAACCATCAGTGTTGGTGTTTGTACGTTAACACCCTCAGATAATATTGAACCAATGAAAGTCATCCATCAAGGGGATCATGCATTATATCAATCAAAAAGAAATGGTAAGAATCAAACATCAATTATAGAATTGAACTAGCGAAGGGGGGATTTGAGATGCAATGGACAAATGAACAAAGAGAAGCTTTTGAAAGTCGAGATCAAAATTTGCTTCTATCGGCAGCGGCAGGTTCAGGAAAAACAGCTGTATTGGTCAAGCGTATAATCGCACTAGTGGTAGAAGACCAAATACCAATAGATCAGATGTTGATTATTACTTTTACGAAGGCCGCTGCCGGAGAAATGCGAGAGAGAATTCTGAATGGCTTAACTGAATTGTTAAAAGAAGGACAAGGGCGTCAGGAGTTTATTAGAAAACAAATTGCAATGGTTGGAAACGCAAATATTTCAACCATTCATTCATTTTGTATGAATGTAATAAAACGAAATTTTCATAAAATTAACATAGATCCCTCCTTTAGAATTTTAGATACCACAGAAAAAGAATTATTATTTTTAGAGGTTGTTGATGAGGTTTTAGAGACGGCATATGCTGAAAAGAATGAAGACTTTATAAACTTAGTTGAGTCCTATACAAGTAATAGAAGTGATAAGAAACTAGTAGATATTATTGATAAGTTATATAGTTTTATGCTTTCAAAAGCGGAGCCTTTTCAGTGGCTAGAGGAAAAAATTGATTATTATTCAATAAACAAGAAAAATTATGAAGACCATATTTGGATTAAGACATTTAAAAAGCTATTAAAAGATGATTTGTATATTTCACAGAATTTTTTAATAGAATCTATTAAGAAAACAGAAATAGTTGGTGGTCCTTTAGAGTATAAAGAGGCAATTGAATCTGATTTGAATATAGTTAATCGATTAATTGAAATAATCGATGAGAAACTTTCTGTTTTTATAAAAGAAATTGGTGACATGTCATATGAAAGATTGGGTAGAATATCTAAAGACAGAAAATCTGAAATTGATAGGGATCTTCAACTACAAGTGAAGGATTTAAGAGACAAGTCAAAAAAGAATTTAAATAAAATTATTGATAAGGTTGGCTATAAACCATTGATTGATCAAATAGAAGATTTACAAAAAATTAAGCCATTGGTATCAGAACTAGCTTCTTTAATAAAAAAAGTAGATAAAAGATTCAAAGAAGAGAAATTAGAAAAAAATGTAGTAGATTTTAGTGATCTTGAGCAATATGCCTTAGAGTTACTAAAAGATGATGACATAAGTAAAAAATATCAAAACAAATTTGCTTATATATTTGTGGATGAATACCAAGATACGAACACTTTGCAAGAGGAAATTGTTAACTCAATCAAAAGAGAGAACAATGTCTTTTTAGTTGGAGACGTTAAGCAAAGTATATATAAGTTTAGATTAGCAGAGCCTGAATTATTTCTAGAGAAATTTAAAAGATACAGCATGGATCAAAGGGCTAACAACAGAAAAATTAATTTGTCTAGAAATTTCAGAACGCGAGTAGAGATTCTCGATGGCATCAATTTTATTTTTAAGACTTTAATGTCAGAAAAATTTGGTGAAATAAATTATAATAGAGAAGCTTATTTATATAAGGGGCTAGATTTTTTACCCTTAGACAATTCAAACATTGAAGTCAATATTATTAATAGTGATAAAAAACAATTAGAGACTGAATCAATTGATGATGAAATTTTAGATTTAAAAACAAGTGAAACAGAAGCAATGGGAATAATTCAACGGATAAAAAAACTCATTGGAGAAAAAACTTATGATAAAAAAATAGGTGAATTTAGAGAAATAAAATACAGTGATATTGTAGTTTTAATGCGGGCAACAAGTGGCTGGGGAGCAATTTTTGAAGAAAAATTCATAAAAGAAGGCATCCCTTTGTACTATGAAGGTGGCACTGGGTATTTGGAAAGTTTAGAAATTGAAATGTTTTTAAATATTCTTAAAATTATAGATAATAAAAGAAATGATGTGCCTTTATTATCTGTTTTGAGATCCTCTTTTGGTGGTTTTTCCATTGATGAAATCATAAGTATTCGATTAGAATTTTCTGCTAAGGCCTATTATGACAGTTTATTATTGGCTTCAAAGGAAGATACAGTTTTAGGTAGAAAATCCAAAAACTTTATTGATAAAATTGGGTATTGGTATGAAACCTCACGATATCTTTCAATAGATACATTTATTGAAAAACTATTAAGGGAATCAAATTTTTTAAACTATAGTTCTGCACTTCCAGGGGGAAATTTACGAAGAGGAAATTTAAAATTACTGATTCAGAAGGCTAAAATTTTTAGTAACAGTTCAGCATCTGGTTTGTTTTATTTTATTAAATATGTAGAGAAAATGGGTAAAATCAGTGCTGATTTCGACACAGCAAATGTAATTTCTGAAAATGAAAATGTTGTTCGATTAATGAGTATTCATAAATCAAAAGGACTTGAATTTCCTGTAGTAATTATTGCTAGAGGCAATCGACAAATGCGCTCTATGAGCTACAGAAGTGATTTTTCTTTTCATAAAGATTTAGGCATTGGTGCTGATTATATAAATCATAAAGCAAGAGTTAAATCAAAATCCATTGTAAAATTTAGCATTGATAAGAAAATACATCAGGAAAATTTAGCTGAAGAAATGAGAATACTTTATGTTGCGATGACAAGAAGTATTGACCGGTTAATTATTTTTGGTACCTATCCTCGAGGATTTGAAAAAGCAATAAATGAATGGACATTTAAGTCTTCAAGTGATTATTTACAGAAATCAAAAAGTTACATTGATTGGATTATGAAAATAATTTCTAATAACAAAGAAGGCAAAAAGATTTATGACTTCATTGATAAACCATTTATTTATGATAATCATGATCTTTTTAGAATCAATATTATTGATTTAAATGAAATTCAAGCGGCAAGTGAATATGAGAGTCAAAAGAAAATAGAATTAAAAGACCTTTTGAAAAAATCAAATATTCAAAAGGATAGTGACGTAAGTGATTTTTTTAATAACCAATACAGTAAAATTAAAATAAAACAACCCCTTAAATTATCTGTTACGGATTTTAAAGCAACTGGGGGTAATGTTGAGGATTTTAAACTTTTTAATAATATACCTCAAATGCAAAAAGAGCCGAGTTTTGTAACAGAAAAGAGTGGGCTATCACCTTTTGATATTGGTAATGCTTATCATTTCATTATGGAAAAATTAAATTTATCAAATGTTTCTAAATCAGGCATTATTAATCAAATTGATGAGTTATACGAAAAGAAATATATAAATAAAGAACAAAAAGAAGTTTTAGAGGTTGAAAGCATTCTTGCTTTTTATGATTCTAATATTGGTAAGCGTTTAATTAATGCTAAGAAAGTCAAGCGAGAAGTGGCCTTTACTTTTAAATATGAAGAAGATTTATTGATTCAAGGGATTATTGATTTGTACTTTGAAGAAGAGGATGGATTGGTAATTGTTGATTATAAAACGGATAAAATCAATCCTTCAAATGAAGCGTTATTGATTTTGGAACACAAAGAACAAGTAAATTTATATGCACAAGCCCTCGAAAAAATAATGGATCAAAAGGTTAAAGAAAAATATTTATACTTTTTCAAAAATGAAAAATTTTATGAAGTTAAGTCTTGAAAGTGGTGATTAAATGGACCCATTGGATTCAGTAAAGAAAATAAAAGGTGTTGGTAAGATAAAAGCGTCTTATCTTAATGCTTTAAATATATATACCCTTCAGGATTTACTAAAACATTATCCTAGTCGGTATATCGATAAATCTAATTTATCAGCCATTAGTGAGATGGATTCTAGGGACTCGAGTGCTGTTAAAGGTAAAGTTATTCGACTAAAGACTCGAAAAACTTTTAAGAGAAAATCAATTTTAACAATCACTGTAGTTGATTTTGAGGACACCATTTTTGAAGTTGTTTTTTTTAATCAAAATCAAATCATTAGTCGCTTTAAAGAAGGAGAATTCTATATATTCTATGGGAAGTATGATCAAGGAAAAATGGTACATCCTGAGTTTATACATGAGAAGGCTCCCAATATTGATAAGTTTATGAGAATTACACCAAGTTATCCGTTGACAAATGGTTTAAAGCAATGGCAAATCCAAAAGGTTATTGAAACGGCCCTTGGTCTTGTAGACTTTTCAAAAATACAAGGCTTACCTCAAGAATTAATTAAAAAAAATCAACTGTGTCCTTTGGAATATGCCATTAAAAATATTCATTTTCCTGACAACATTTCAGCTTATAAAGCAGCAAAATTTCATTTAGTATATGAAGAGTTTTTTAACTTACAATTAGGTATGATTCTACTAAAAAACAATTTTGATCAGGATAATGGTATTGCCTTTAAAAAGTTTAAAGTAGTTGATGATTTTATTGTAAGTTTGCCTTTTGAATTAACAGCTGCTCAAAATCGTGTATTACTTGAAATAATTGAAGATATGACAGACTTAAAGGTAATGAATCGTATTGTCCAAGGGGATGTTGGTTCTGGTAAGACCATTGTTGGGTTTATAGCCTTGTATTTAACCGTACTCAATGGCTATCAAGGGGCAATGATGGCGCCGACAGAAATTTTGGCAAATCAACATTATGAAAGTTTTATAGAGTATTTTAAAGATCATAATATTCGTGTGGCGTGTTTAACGTCTTCAGTCAAGACTAAAGATAAAGAAGAAATTTATAATGGTATAAAAGATGGGTCTTTAGATGTTGTAATAGGAACACACGCTCTAATCCAAGAGGCTGTTAAATTTAATCGTTTGGGTTTAGTAATAACAGATGAACAACATAGATTTGGTGTGAAACAAAGACAGAAATTAGCAGATAATAATGACACAATACCAGATATTCTAGTCATGTCTGCTACACCTATTCCTAGAACTTTATCCATGGTGATTTATGGCGATTTAGAAATATCTACTATTGATGAGATGCCAAAGGGAAGAAAGGAAATTAGGACCCATTATGTTAAAAAAAGTAAAAAAGTGGAAATGTATGATTTTATAAAAAAACAATTGATCCAAGGGAGACAAGGATATTTTGTTTGTCCATTAGTAGAGACATCAGATAAACTAGACCTTCTTTCTGTTGAGAAACACTACAAAGCCTTAAATGAAGTTGTATTTAATGAATTCGAAGTGGCTATGATTCATGGACAGATGAAAAATGAAGAGAAAGATCAAATTATGGTAGATTTTAAAAATAAAAAAATAGATGTTCTTGTTTCAACAACTGTTATAGAAGTCGGTATTGATGTGGCAAATGCAAATTTTATGGTAATTGAAAATGCTGAACGCTTTGGCCTTTCCCAATTACATCAATTACGTGGCCGCGTCGGGAGAGGAAGCCACCAAAGTTATTGTTTTCTCTTGGCCGATAGATTAGGAAAAGTTGCGAAGGAACGCATAAAAATTATGATTCAGAGCAATGATGGCTTTAAAATATCGGAAAAGGACTTAGAATTAAGAGGACCCGGGGAGATTTTAGGCATAAGACAATCAGGAATACCCATGTTCAAATTAGCGAACATTGTTAAACATCATGCTATTTTAAGTAAAACTCAAAGGGATATTAAGGTGTTGTTAAGAGAATATAAATTAGGAGAAGATCAGGATTTAATTAACTTTGTCAATAACAAGTCGAGAGAGATATTTAATAGTTACAAATTAAGTTAAATATGTTATTATATATTTAGAGGTGAATTTATGAGAGTAATTAGTGGAAAAGCAGGCGGGACAACCCTTGAGACTATTTTTGGGGATGATACCAGACCTACGACGGATCGTGTGAAAGAATCTCTTTTTAGTATGATTCAATTTGAAATAAAAGATAAAAGAGTTCTTGATTTATTTGCTGGTTCTGGCGCATTAGGAATTGAGTCAGCATCAAGAGGTGCAAAGGAAGTTGTTTTAGTTGAAAATAATAGAGCATGTAAAAATATAATTAAACAGAACATTGATAATAGTAATCTTAAGAATATTAAATTATATATGAAAGATAGTTTTGATTTTTTGGAAAAAAATAATGAAAGCTTTGATATAGTATTTTTAGATCCTCCATATTTTAAAAGTCTTGAAAAAAAAGCAATTGAGAAGATATTAGAGAAAAATATTTTAAACTTAAATGGACTAATCATTGTTGAAAAAGACAAAAAAGATAAAGTAAGAT
>Ga0209414_1000335_pt1 | contig 22335 bp, 22 predicted proteins | sample LakVidmifraction_4_FD_181154 | JGI IMG/M metagenome (GOLD analysis project Ga0209414, IMG submission 181154) | Hypersaline microbial communities from Lake Vida, Antarctica - Brine Hole Two &gt;0.2 micron (SPAdes) (version 2) | ecosystem: Environmental > Aquatic > Non-marine Saline and Alkaline >...
AGGAAAGGAAGGGATTTCCTTAAAAGTAAAAAACATAGTTTTTCAGGACGAGGAGCTGTATTTCGTGGTGGAAATTGAGAATAAATCCTCCATTGATTATGAGGTTAATTATCTGAATATCTCTGTAGAAACAAGGCAGAAAGGCAAAAAGAAATCGATTCAAAAATTGATGCAGGAGCCAATTTTAAAGTTCCGGGAACCAAATAAGATCCCAAGGGGCAAGACCAGTCGATTCGTATATGTTCTGCCAAAATTTTCTATTGCCAAAGATAAAGTAGTGATCATAGATCTAAAGGAACAGAACGGGGAACGCGATTTAAAACTGAAGTTGAAACAAAAAATCATTAATAATCCAAATTGAAACTTCAACCGTAGTTGAAAAATTTGGTTATAAAAATGTCTCGTGAATCTAGATTATTTGGTTTGCATTAAGGGAAACATCATATGGAAAAGCGAAATTACTAATCTTACTGCCATTTAACCAATTTTGGTGATCTTGTGCTTTTAAAACAACAGGCATTCTTTTTTTATTATTATGAATTTTAGCCATAAGTTCATTAGCTTCTGTAGTTATAATAGAATAGGAATTTATTAACTCATTGGTTTGCAAATTTGTCCAATTGGAATAGATTCCTGCAAAAGCAAAAATTTCCTGATCAATAGGTGTGACCAGATATTTCTTCTTTTCCTTACCTTTAGTATCTAACCATTGCCATTCATAATAACCATTAGCAATAATCAAGCATCTATTATCAACCGAATTTCTAAAAGCTGGTTTTTCCTCAACGGTTTCTATTTTAGAATTAAGGGTCATTTTTTTAATCGTATCGTCTTTTGCCCAAAATGGAATAAGTCCCCAGTAAAACATCTGAATCTCCCCAGGATTTTCATTTGTAATTACCGGAGTTTTAGAAAATGTAAAAGCATTAATTTCTTCTTGTGGTTTATAGGAATCCGGTTCTATAAATCTTGCGTCAAATACACGTTCTATATCCCTAAGTTCTGAATTTAATTTTGTTCTGTAACACATGATATTTTTATTTATAAAGTCTTGAGGAATTATTTCATTTTAAATTTTACTAAGCAAATTAGCTTAATTTGATATATCTAAAATTACTTAAACCCAATTAATAAGGGATTATTAAATGGGTTTGTTATTGAATAACCGTTTAATCATATTCTGGGCTGTTTTTTGATCATAGGCTCCAGTCCCGGCTTTGCCGTGATTTTTACCTGTTGGATCGTATTTACCTGAAACAGAATTTGCGGGAATAAAAAGTGTTTTGATAGGTTTGAAAGGTGGATTTAGATAAAAAAATCAATATCCTCCCTCAGTTGCTCCAGATGTGCCATTTCCATTTCACAATTGAAGATGTAATTCTGATCTTCCGGATTTTGTTTTATCGCTTTTATAAGCTCTTCTGTCCTGTCATAAATCTCAGTAAGAGTCATAATTTAGGGGAGTTTTGAGAATTCTGTAAATATATAACGGGAAAAGGATTTATGTATTGTTGATTGGAAAATTTGTAGGGAAACAAGGTGTTTTTCTGAAGATTATTAAATTCAGTAAAATGATCAGAGACAGAAAATCTTAATTTTAATGTCCTACAGGAAACGGAAGATGGAGATATTGCCTGGGTGCAATTTTCAACTGTATATGAGGAGCAACCGGAAACCTTTAAACTAATCAAGGAAAATGGCCAATGGAAAGTAACGGAAAGAGGATTGCGGGAGAAGGGGCCTTTTAATAAGCTGATTATAAAGAGGCGTATTTTATTAAGAGATTAATACAATTAGTTCTTTCAAGAAACTTCCCATAATTGCTATTCTTCAATATACTGGGAACGCCTATTTTCCATCTCTTGCTTAATCAAAAATAGTATATCATAAACCCCAACAGCAGGCATTCGCATCGGTTTTTTCTTGTTGCAAAGATTTTTTACACATAACATTCAGGCCTCACTTTTTTCACTACTTTTAAGGCCTGAAATACCTCTCCCATGAAAAACTATTTGGTACTATTTGCTTTATTATTATGTGGTTTAAAAGGATTTAGCCAGGATGCCAAATTAGGTTTAACAGCTGGATACTTAAACCTTAACGTTTCTTCTTATTATGAGGGTTTTGAAATCTCAGAAAACGCTTCAGGATTCTATGTGGGTATTTTGGGTGATTTTAAACTTTCAGAAACCTTTCACTTAGAACCTGCTGCAATTTATGGTTATGTCAAAGATTTAAATGTTTTATTTATTCCCCTGCACGCCAAATATTACATAGGCCAATCTGGATTTAATGTACTGGCAGGTCCCCAGGCAACTATGATTCTCAATGAGATAAATCCCTGGGTAAAAAGATTAGGTTTGGATTTGAGTTTAGGAGCCGGATTTGAAGTAACCGATGATATTTTTATTCAGGTAAAATATGCCCTGGAGATTACTAATAGACATAGTGATGAATTTATAACCACCTCAGAGAACATTAATGGCGGTATCAACAGTCTTTTTGCAGGAGTAGGATATAAATTTTAAAGGTTCAAATATAAATATTCTTTAAACAGGACTATAATTCTCTATTCCTATATTCGAAGTCGTGATAATTCTAGCAAGTACCAAGTTCCAATTTACAGTTCAAGGGTTTAATCTTCATATGTTAATTCCACCTTCTCAAAAAAATCATTCCCCGATCCATAAGAAATATAATGCAGATGCTGAAGCCTGCCAATAATACAAGCAGGATGGGTTTCAAATTTGGCAGCGAAATCTTTTATTGTATTATCGTTTAAATCTGCTTCCAATATTTCCTGGACCTGGTCCTCTGTTAATATCCATTGAGACGCAAATGAATTGGCTTCTTCTTCATATTCTTCGTTTTCTCCTTCATAATCAACATTCTCCAGGGAAATATATTTTTTTCCATGCATTAGGATATGACCTACCTCATGAAAAAATGTAAACCAGAAAATATCATTGCGTTTAAATCTTCCGCTTAACTGAATAAGGGGAGTGTCTTTTGCCCACCTGGTAGAGCCGTGGATAGCGGTTTTTGGTAAACAAGGCGTATGGACTAATTTTACTCCACACTTCAAGCATAGATCTCTTAGTTGCTCAAAGAAATCATTGGGGTGCAAGGCCATTAATTTTTTAAAATTTGGAAGATTGGCCTTTAATGCTGCCTTATCAAATTCCGGAGTTTCCAATTTGTTTGCTTGAATTTCTCCTTGCCTTAACCAGGCAGCAATTGCAGTAGCATTTTTATTTCCTTTTAATGAAATCCGAAAAGCTACTTTAGTTCTTTGGTGGAAGTAATAATCTTCAAATCCTTTTTGATTTGCTACTCTAAAGTATTCAAACAAGTACAATACTTTTTCTTTGATTTTCTTTGTTTTAGGCACCCATCCAAAGTTGGCCATCTGGGCATAAGGGAAATCTTTTGCCCAATCCTGAGCATCGTTTATCGCGGCCTGATAATCAATTCTTGCCTTATATTCATCATAGTTTCTTTGTGCTTCAAGCCAAAAACGACCGGGAATTTTGAGCACCTGTTCAAAAAGAATAGCCATATCGGGAGTGAGTGAACTTTCACCTTTTAGGACTGCAGTAATAGTTTTTTCAGGTTTACCGGTTCGCACTGCAAATTCCTTTGCACCGATATTATTTTCCCCTAAAGCTTCTTTTAAAATTTCCCCGGGATGCGTAACACTTTCTGGGAAATATTTGTTTAAAGTTGCCATAATTTTCTGTTCTGGGTTAATTTAGTGGTAATCCTCAATTTTTATAATTTCAACTCCGGTAATTTTTATCCAGAGGTATTGACCATCATAATTTGCAGGGATAGGTTTTTCCTGGGGCTGAAAAATTAACCTATAAGGATGATCAAGGTCACAGGCCCACTGGCCTTTTTTATCGGAAGTCAATTCATGAAATCTTCCGGGTTGGTGTCTAACATCTTCTAATGTTGTTGAAGCTTTTAATTGATCTAAGCGTTGTTTATACTTTTTAAATCTGGCAGGGCCAAGTTTTCTTTGACCAAGTCGGTCATTGTTAGCATATTTTTCCAGTTCCTGATCATCAAAAGTAATATCCATGCAAATATAAAATAATTATTAACAGCTAGTGTTAATTAAAAAATAAATTATGTTTTCAACGCCTAATCTTTTTAATTTCCCCAGACCTCAGCACCAGTTGTTGCATATCGGTAGCTTTACTGCCCTTCACCAGCAAGTTGATCAATAATTTCATGAATTTTTTAGTTCCGATATTATCTGAAATTCGAGATTGTAGCATTCTACTAGGATATCGTGTGTCAATTTAAGATTGACAAGTATATCATCCTGTAGTTCTTCATATTTATGCAAAACTTTTTTTCTTGTCGTAAAGTTGTCCAGTAACTTTATTAGCTGGTATTGATTATCAAATATTTTTTTGTTACCATAAAGGGTTATTAGTGATTCTTTCCTCAAAAGAATTCCATAATTCTCTAATTCATTGTGTAGATTTTCAATTAATTCTAAAGACACTATGTTTATCGTTTCCTGGTCTTTGAATAATTCTACCGTTTTTTTAAGAAAATTTTCTTTGGTAGACTTATCAAAATTTATAAAGTTTAATTTTTGGAGATCCGGATTCCCTTCATTTTCATAGATAGTGTTAAAACGTGATCTATAGGTTGAGAGTTTCCTTCCTTGGAGTGCTATTCTTTTTGATGATTCATTTTGAATTTTAAAAATTACCCCGCTTATATCATTTAACTTTAGCAAATAATTCGTAAGGGTTTCTTTTTTTTCGATCCTGTTTCTATCCGCTTTATCATATCGCCGTTTTAAGAAAAATTGAGTTATCCCCCAAACTAGTGCTATTAGAGCAACAGGAGAAAGAATTTCAATCAAATTTAAATTACTCATTGGTTCAGGAGAATTAGGAAATTGTTTCTTGTTAATTTAAATTTTAAAAGCATGAGGTCGTGAGATTTCAAGTAGCGGCGGTACGAGGCAATGAAAATTCATGCAGCCATTTAGGAATCACCAGCATTAGTAATTTCCTGAACTTCCCTGAAGGTTTGTCCTTTGCTATTTACCCATTCCATGTGTCCGTTTGAGTTACGCCCCAGAATCATATTAGAAGCAGCACTCGGACTATTGAAAATCGTGTCTTCCACAAAAATCAATTTTTCTCCCCTTTCAACCATAATCTCGGTTTCCAGCAATTTCTTCCTCATATTCCTATAGGTCTCTGTACACGATCTGGATAAATGCTTTTTGGCCTCACTGCCTTTTAAAACGATATAACCACGGTCTGTCTCTTTCATAGTGGCACGAAAAGAACTGGTTTTGATAGTGTAAACTTCCCGAACAATATCTTCAGAACTTGCGCCCTCGTGCAATTCCGATTTGAGGGTGGACTGAATTAAAAACTGAAATCCCATAACCGGTAAAATCAATTTTATTTGATCAAGAAAATATTCCATATCTGAAATATCCGCTTCCTGTAGCGTTGGTAAACCAGGGGAATTCCCATTATCTATCTGGGCTGTTTTAGCTTCAATTGCCAGTTGTACCAAACGGGATTCCAAATATCGTATTTGGGTTTTCGTTAGAAGTTCATCTTTACTTACAAAAAAGATCAACTCTTTAAAGTCTTTATTGGGATCGCTAAGATGATGTTTCAGCCGGCTCTTTACATTTTCAGCTTCCCCTATATAAATTTTTTCATCAAAAGCCTCGTCGGTTGGGTCACCTTTTAAACAATAAATTCCCGGATTGTCAAATTCACTGCGATTTAAAATTTTGTTGATGCTTGCCCGGGGACAATAAATTGCCTTTCCCACCCAATTACCAATTTCGGCCAGTCTGGGGCCGTAAGCCGTCCCGTCTATCATATAAACCGTCAATTTTTTACCCATCTATTTGTTATCTCTCATTTCATTAACCATTAACCTTTAGGCTTTAGCTTCTTAAAGTCTTCTTCCAACTCCTTTAAACTCGCTTCCTTCTCAATGGTTTTTTGCTGTTGTTTGTATTTCTCGAATTCTTCTGATGATTTTTCCAAGGCTATTTTATGTGAAATTTTACCTGCGTGGGTGAGCAACTCTCTGCCATTTAATTGTAGAATGCTATCCAATCTTTCATATACATTGGCGTTTGTTGCTGTGCCATAGTCTCGGCAAATGCCAAAACTGCTCCACCAACAATCCTAAAAGTTTTATCTCGTCTTCTTCTAAATAGTTTTTGGCTATGCTTACTTCGGCCTTTTTTAATGATGCAGTACTTCCGCTTTGCCCAGTATGAACTTGTTTCTTATCGTATGAAAGCATTCCCATTAAGGGCAAACTGGCATCCACTCGCCTGTACACCAATTCTGCTGCGGTTTGCTGGCTGATTGCCCAAAGCAATTTGTTTTGTATTATTTTAAAAAATTCAATGGTTTTTTCATCCTTTGGGTCATAGTCAATACTGGTGGAGTAGATGTCCTTTATTTTTTGATAAAAGAATTTCTCCGATAGTCGTATTTCCCGAATACGGTCTTGCAGTTCGTTGAAATAGTTCATTGAGCTGCCCGACTTAAAACGGTCGTCATTGAGCGTAAAGCCTTTAATAATGTATTCTTTCAATCGCTGTGTTGCCCAAATACGGAACTGAGTACCTTGAATTGATTTTACCCGATAGCCAACAGAAATAATAACATCTAAATTGTAGTGTTCAAGATCTCTTTCCACCATTCTTGAGCCTTCATTTTGAACTGTTCGGAATTTCCGAACAGTTGCCCCCGCATCTAATTCTCCCTCCTCAAACACATTTTTAATGTGCTCACTGATAGTAGCTTTTGATTTTTGAAACAGTTCACACAGTTGTACCTGGGTCAACCAAACCGTTTCATTCTCCAAACGAACATCTATTTTAATTTTGCCGTCTGGGTTTTGATATATCAGGATTTCGTTGTTCATAATAGACATAATTTATAACTACTCTAACTGAGCTTGCAACACAATTTTCTTAATAAAAAGCTGCGTAATAATATCGTTGGTCCATTGCATACAGAACCTTTTTCAAGTCTGTTTCAGATTGAACTTTGAAGGCATTATTTTCAATGTGAAAAGAATGGTCCCGAGCAATTACACCATCTTGAAAATATTCAACAAGTTGTAATTCACTCAATTTTTTGATTTGTTCTAATTCTTCTCTCATCTCTCAAAAAGTTCTTTTTCCTTGGCAAAGCGGGTTATAACCTAATTTGAACACGAAGTCTTGATACTTCAAGGCACTCTTTCTTTCTTTCTTTCCTTCTTTCTTAATTGTAGCAGGCTCAAAGTCATGAGACTTTGCGCAGCGGCAGTTATTGCGCATCTGGTGCTCTATATTAATCTTACTGATTAGCATCGTCTATTAAACCAATTTCACTATATATCGAAGTTGGATTTGTACTAAAATGTTTTCTAATAAACGGCCCCAATTCTTCTGAGAGCTTATAAGGTATATCGTTATCTACAATTATTAGTTGAAAACTTTCAGAGTACCTGTCATGAAGATTCAATAAGTATTTATACAAGTTCTCATATTTGTCTACGTCATTCATCCCTTCTTTACGATCCTCTTCAATGTTAGTTTCAGGCAATTTTTTATCGGAAGTTTTTCCAATATACTTCGCAATAGTGTCGACCATTAAGAAAGACGGATAATTAACCGGATTGGTAATGGCATATTCCATCAAACTAAGAAAATACCCTACAGAAGCTAAATTTCTTACCCCTCCAGATGTTAGTTCTTCATATGGTTTGTTTCTTATAATAGGCAGAAATGTTTTATCGGATATCTTAACATTTTTAACATTTTTCATTCCTACATAGGTTAAAAAAGAAGCTAAGTTGGTTTTTAATGAGTAGAAGATTTTATCCAGACTCGGAGCATTTTCTTTAAGATTCTTCAGGTTCTCCTCAAGTATTAAAATATCCTCATCGAGAGTCATGATTTCCAATTCTATAGATTCTTGTTGTTTCCGTATTTTATAAAAATGTTGTAAATTCTTTAAATCGCTGTTTAAACCACCTATATTCGAAGAGATTTGATCTCTTTGTCCTATGTAAGGTGTAACAATTTTCTCCGTTTGTTTATCGAACTCAAATCTCAATTCATCTAATTCATTTATATGCTTTTCGATAGCTTCTGAAAGGAATTGTATTTGAACACGTAATTTCTCACCAATTTGTATCAAATCTTTTTTTCTTCTGTTAAGAGCACTTATCTCTGTTTTGATAACCTCCCTGTCATTATTTGAAAACTTCTTTGACAAGTCCTCTAAGGACATTTCCTGCTCACATACTGGACAACTTGTATTCTGTATCCCGTGCTCAGGCAATCTTTTAATAGCTTCAATGGAAGCTGCCATTTTTTTTAAGTCATTTGTATATTCACCTTGGAGTAAAACATTATTTCTTAATTCGAATTCCAGTCTATTTTTTTCTCTACCATTGGATTTAACTGCTCTTTCGATTTTAAAAATGTTTTGGCGAAAGGAATTGAAATTTTCACTATCAGCTGAAATCTCCTTATCTATTTTTTTTATTATTTCTGTGTAATCTTCAAGACTTTCTTGGATCGACCTCCTTCTCTCATCCAATTCCTTTAATGATCCAATTTTTGTTTCCCTCAGGAAGCTAGTAATAGAAAGGTTCTTTTTATTAAACTCTTTTCGAGTACTTGACTTTTCGCTAATGGCTTGTTGTAGCTCAGTAATATTAGAGTCGAGTACATTATTCATCAATTTAAACGTTTCTCTAAGTTTTACAATACGAGAAAAATTATCACCAAAAATTCTTTTATTCCCTACTTGATCTTGATCTAAATAGAGGTATTTAAAAATATCTCTAAAGCTCAAAGTAATCATCTTTGAGTCCTCTTTGGAAGGGGCTTGTTTCACCTTTGTAATAGGTATATTCATATTTTTCAAAAGGAATTCGGAAAAGTATCCGTCATAGCCTTCGTTTGAATAGTTTGGGGAATAATATTGAGGAAAAACTTCCTCAATATTTTCAAAAGCACTTCGGAATACTTCTATTTCTGCTTTCGCATCAAAAATATCCCTTCTAATTGTGTAAACTTTTCCTCTTAATTCTATTTCTAACAGAGCAACATTTCCTGCAATCTCGATTTCCGAATATAACTCAAGCTTATTAGCCCCTAAGCAATAATTTACAAGATTTAAAACACTTGATTTTCCAGTATCGGAATCTCCATAAATAATATTTAAACCAGGTTGGAAGGGAACAAAATAGTCTTTCCTATGGCCTTTGATTATCAAATGATTAACAATTAATTTAGGTGTCTTAATTTTCATGTGGATAGGTAATATAATATTCGATTAATTGATTCAGCTTGGAAAAAGGTTGAGTCTTTATAGGATATAATTTTTTATAAATTTTTCTCAGATGTTTAAAATATAAAGAGTCTAAAGCAATGGCAAAGCTGGAACCTTCTTCAGAGATAGTAAAGAAAATATCCATTTTTCCCTCAAATCTTGTGCTGATAAAGCCATAAGAATGGAGGATGAGGAGTATCTTTTTTATTTCATCGTAATTATAAAGTTTTGAACGATTGGGGTAGGCAGCCTCGATTGAATGAATCTCCGCAAAATTATACTCAACGGTCTCCTTATGATTTCTGCTTAAAATATTATTCATGATTAGGGGGTGTTTACCAATAAACTCAAAAAGAGCTATCTTGTCTATTGTGAGAACAGGGTTTCCTTTTTGATTAAAAGATAGAATTTCTAACAAAATACAGATCTGACAAAGTCTTAAATCTAATTCCTTATCCGGAAGATAAAAAGGGAGACTATTCATTGTTTTGTTTTTTCATTAGGCTTTCCTTAAATTCTTTTAAGGTCCTTACATTATTGTTTCTTGCCCACCAAATCGCATCATCTTTTAACGCTAACTGATGTAACATTCCATATTTTTGCAATCCTTCCAAAACCGGAGATAGAGTTTTGAGGTAAGTTCCATCAGAATTCAATATTTGGATATGCACAGCAGTAATGAGAGCATTAGAATCTTTGTGCTTGCCTGTTAATAGATTGCCAAATTCTATTGAATATAACTGTTTAATTTTTCGATATAATGAAGCGAGTTCTTCAATCTCTATTCCCATTGCTGTCAATTGCCGAACAGCATACTCAGCACTAAAAAAAGCTTCCTTTGAACTACTAATTAAAGTATCATGAACATCCGCTATTAACAGCTTTAAAACAAATATTTCTTGATCATATTGACCCTTGTCATTGAATTGTGCCTTATTCTGCTCTTTCCTATTGTGTATTTTAATTATATAATCCTTTAACTCTTCTTTGATCGCTATTAAAACATTGTCATTATCATTATCTGGTTTAATTATACTATAATGATCATCATCTGAATAAATAATTTTTTGCTTCTCTCTATCTAATCCTATAGCACTAGTTCTTGGTACAATATCATCGCTTGATCCTTGCACATATATTCGTTCCGGTAATGTTTTACATTGTACCCAATCACTATTTATTTTGTTTAATGCTTGACCCAATGGCTTCATATTCTCGACTTGAATATTTCCTAATAATTTGGAGCCAATATTAGCTAACTCAGATCCTGAATGTGGTGTGGCTAATGATATATAAAGCCCAATTTTTGTTGCACCACGTTCTTCGATTTCATTCAAAATCAATTTTTTAGCGATTAGACCTCCCATACTATGAGAAATCAATACGATATTATCATATTGTTTACACTTATACTGTATTGCGGTACCAAGAATTAAACTCAGATCCTCTATTGGTGCCAGGGTTCGTCTTTTTTTACTTGAAAGCAATCTTTTAAACATTCGCCCCCCTCGAGGGAGAATCTCAAGAAGTTTAGTATAATATTCAAATATGCCGATATCATAATTTTCACTAATAATATCTTCCTGTAATAATTTGTCAATAAGGGGTTTTCTACCATCCTTATTAATCCAGGTTTCTTTTCCACCAGTGAATCCGTGTATAAAAACAATTATAGTCTTTGATTTATCAGTACGATGAATAACTTCCAACATGCTTTATTATTTTTTTCTCAGTTTTTCGTTCTTTCTCAATAATTAAGGTTTACCTACATTATTAAGTTTCTTGTTTTATTTAAACACTCCCCTCCACAATCGCAATCTCCTCCTTTGTCAACCCATATAATTCGTAGACAAGACGGTCGATTTCCCTGTCTGTATTCTCAATCTCCCGTTGCAGCTCGACGGCTTTTTTCTTGTTTTCCTCAAACAGCTCCATCCATTCAAATTCATCTTTTTTGGTGAGTTCTGCGACAGGGGGGAGGCCTTCTTTTGCTCTTTCTTTATTAATTGCTATGATCGCCTTGTTTAGCTCTTTGATGAAGTCACCAAATTCCAGCTCGTGCCAGGATTGGAGTTTTTTTGATAGTTTTCCAAGTTGATAAGTATGAATGAGGTAATTATTAAATTTGTTGATGAGCGACTTCAGATGACTTGTAGATTGTAAAATCCCACAGACTTTATTTTTTACCTTTTCCTGCTGTTGCAATCCAGCCTTCTTTATGGGTAATTTTTTAAATTCCGCTACTCTTATTTTTGGAAAGAGTGCATCAAATTCATTGTTAGTATATCGGAAATGAAATGCCATTAACTGAGAGTTTAAAATTCCTAAAACATACTCAATTAAAAACAGCGATTTTTTTTCATCTTCTAATCGAGCTATGTACAAACTCCGATCAATAATAAAATTTTCAGTGATTAGACTACTGATTAATGTTTTGCCTATAATTTCCCGGAAAACAATTCTTGAACCTTCAAAGTATTTTATTTGACGTGGAGCTGCTAGCCACTCACCATAACTTATATAATGTTTGTTGTCCCAGTGATAATTATAACGAGCAAGATGTTGGCCTTTTAACTCCGGCACAAAAGTTCTATCTTTTTTCCAATCCGCGTGATAAGCTCGGTTCGTTATAATTTCTTGAGACTGGCCAGTATATTTATCATATGGATTCACGCCACGCGTGACATCAAAAATTTCTCCTACTTCAACTATTTTTGTTCTGGTTTTTTCTATTATAGGAAAGATTTTATTATTTATTTCTACATCTAAGATGAATCCATCATTTCGTAAAAAACGTTTTTGCTCAATATCATGTTTAGGTATCAGTTGTTTATTTTGAAATTCGGATATTTGAACTTGGCTTAAAATGTCATTTTTTTGAGCAATAATAATCATTGTGTCCACTGATGCTTCCGCAAAAACGCTATTTAGATTCGGAATTAGCACATTAAGATTTAGGTTTTCTAAGACGAATTTTCTACAAGAAGACATCTGAAAATTTTTGAGCCATGAATTGGGAACGATATATCCAATTCTTCCCAATTTATTTGCTATTAAAGTACCTTTTTCAATGAAAGACACATAAAGATCTACCTGATATTGAGCAGTTGAAAACGTGTCACTTATATATTTTTTCACCTTTTTTTCTATAGACCTTGAAACATACGGCGGATTCCCAATCACCACATCAAAACCACCATTTTTGAAAACTTCAGCAAATTCCTCTTCCCATTTAAAGGCTTTATTGCCTGCTATTTTTTTATCATCAATTAGGGAATTTCCGCATTTAATGTTGCTGCTAAGGTCGTTGAGCTTTCGGCGGGGCTGGGCGGTGCGCAGCCATAGGCTTAGTTTGGCTATTTCTACACTTTCCTCGTTGATATCTACCCCGTAAATGTTGTTCTCCAGGATGGTGGTTTCTATATCGCTAAATACCAGCCCGCCGCCCAGGAGTTTGTGTTTGAGTTCGTCTATATACCGGTGCTCCTTAATTAGAAAGTCCAGCGCCTGGTTGAGAAAAGCACCGCTCCCGCAGGCGGGATCACAAATGGTGAGTTTCAGCAGCCATTCGCGGTAGTCGTCAAGGATCTTTAATAATCCTTCCAGGGTTTTGGTTTGCCGCTGTTTCCTCCCCCTGTAATATTCTTCTTCCCGGAAACCCAGCTCGCTTTTCTTTTCTTCGCAAAGCCGGCCTACGGTATTTTCAACGATGTATTTTGTAATGTATTTTGGGGTATAGAAAACCCCGTCTTTTTTCCGCTTGCTCTTTTGCTTGTCAAAGTCGGCTCCTTCAATTTCGGCGTTTACGCTTTCAATCTCGTTTAGCGAATTTTCAAAGATATGGCCCAGGATATTCACGTCTACCTGGCTTTCAAAATTGTATTTTGAGAGTTGGGTAGTGTGTTTTGCCAGTAGTTCATCGTTTATCTCCAGTCGATCCAGAAGATTGTCAGGCTTGAAAAGTCCGCCGTTGTAGGCGAAAATCTCAGCTCTGGTATCCGTGCTTTTTCGGCCCTGTTCCAGATATGAAAAATAAAGTTTAAACCGGTTATATAAAGGCACAACAGCATCAAGTTCTTTCAGCTTATTCCAGTCTTTCACAATCCTAATGGTAGAATTGGGAGGGAGGAGGCCGCGGTCTTCAGCAAAAAATATGAAGAGGAACCGGTCTATCAACTTCTGCGATTTCTTGAACAGCTCGAGTTTTACATTTTTCTCCAGTCGAAGCAGCTGTGCCTGTGACTTTTCATAATCTGGATTTGACTCTTCCACTCCCGAGAAGTCGGGGTCGCTGAGCCGTATGTTTTTTAACTTCTTGGCATTGAGCAGCACCAAATCCCGGTACAACTCGCGTTTAAAGACGGAGTAATCTTTATAAAAATCCTTTGTGATCTGTTCTTCTTTTACCACTGAGGATTCCTTGATCTTCAGCGGTAAATTCTTGAGGATATTCTCTTTTTGAAGGCATAAATAAAGCAGCGCAAAATCCTTTGCTGTAAGCAGAAAAAGGTCAAATTCCAAAAACTCGGTCGCATCATTGATATAAAACCTAAGTTTTTCAAAATTGGATGTGATAACATAAACGCAGCTCTTTTGATTCACCTTATAATCAAATGCCTGCCTACGGATGCCTTCAAGATCTTTTGTATTGGTGCCTTTTAATTCAATAACTCCTATTGCGACACCATCTTTAAGAATAGCCCCATCGGCCTTACGGGCGTTGTTTTCATTTTTAAATTCCGTAGAAAGATTAAAATCCGGCTGCGGATTTAAAGTATACCCGAGAACATTCACAAAAAGCTCATTTAGAAAGGTCGCCTGAAACTGTTCTTCTTTGGAATTCCGGATGTTTTTCTGGATAGCAGGATTGTGAAAATATTTGGAGAACTTTTTAAAGGCATTCGCCAGTTTTTGTCCTTCCTGTGATTTGAGATATGTATTAATTACCGATACCTGGAACAGTGCCATTTATATTTTTTGGGGTTAAAAAAATGGGCTTATCTCAAATTCTGGAAAGTAGGGAAGACAGATTCAGAGGTAAGTATGGTAAATCTAAATATTTTCTTAAAATTATGAAAGGGAAATTCAGTTAATCTTTAACAATGTTGGATAAACTGAACCCACTGCGTGAGGTTTTCTAACCCCGCGCCTGATAAATCGTGAAAGAACCAATGATCGCCTGACTTTCAGTTACCTTCTCAAATTTTTAATTGAAAAAATTGTAGAAAAAGAAATTTTTATGGAAAACCGTAATCATTGCACAAAATTTAACTGTATTTTCACAAAATAACATTAAATTATTTAATATGGCAGTTAAGCATACACCAACAGGAGAAGTACACATCGGAAACAAACCTGGAAGAACCGGTTGTGGAGTTAATACTCAAATTCATTCCAGTCACTGGATAAACACCACCGAAAAAATCACTTGTTCAAAAAATGGTTGTAAATAAAAAAGCCTTGAGGCATGGAGTTTTCCGGCATCATGCCTTTTCATCCCAGCGGCACTAAGATTCTCCTTCCTGCTACGTGAGGTCTCACAATATAGCGCTATTGTTTAATGGCTTTATTGTTTGATAGAGGTGGAGATTGGGATTGTTAAAGGGAGTGTAGTTTAAAAGATTAAATTTGAGGGTATTTCGTATACATAAATCTATTTATAATGACAAGAGACGAGAAATTATATACTATTTTATCGATACTTCTTTCAGTTGATGTGAAAAAGTTGAAAAATGAACTTATTAATAAGCCAATAACAATGGATTTTCTCAATTGGGCTAATACCGACCTGGAATTAGTGGATTGGGAAATGAAATCTTTAAAAGATGAATTACTTAACGAGGAATTAGCAATTGAGAAAAATGGAGAAATTCAAATAACTCAAAAGGGCAAGAAATTTATTACAAAGTAAAAAGGTTTTAAGAATTTAGCGAAAGTTTCCTTACAGGATGAAATAATTAGAGAAGAAACAATTAAAAAATTTCGATATGATAAGTTTGCTTTTTGGTTTTCAATCATTGCAATAATCATTTCAGTAATAGGATTTTTTGTTACATAATAATACTTGGAGCGCGAGCTAATTTGACGTTTGATTGAGTTGGAGCTTGAGATTGTAAAGGGGTGTGTGAAATAGGAATAGAATAAATAATTTAAAAAACATTCATGTAATATAAATATATGCAATACCAGACATATAATTTAGGCAATTTAAAAGGAGGAGAAATTGTTGAAGTCACCTTAAAAGGAAGTGCAGCCAACGTTAAATTGATGAATAGTTCAAATTTTGCAAGTTACAAATCTGGCAGAAGACATACCTACTATGGAGGACACGTGACCCGGTCGCCTCATAGAATACCTGTTCCAAGTTCTGGCATCTGGTATGTTACCGTTGATCTAGGAGGTTATGGAGGACGAGTAAGTTCTGCTGTTAGAGTTTTACCTGGAAAACTACCACAGGCAAAACAACCAAGACTTTCAACTGTTCCTTCTTTAGTTCAAGATCGAGAAATCCCTACAGGAATTGGAGAAGATCCAATAATAAGAAAATATGATGTATTCATCTCGCACTCCTCAAATGATAAAGATGAGGTTGTTAGACCTTTAGCCATTGCATTACAAAATAAAAATTTGAAAGTCTGGTATGACGAGTTTGAATTAAAAATCGGAGACAGTTTGAGACAAAAAATTGACAAAGGATTGGCTAACAGTAGGTTTGGTATTGTTGTGCTCTCGAAACACTTTATTAAAAAAGGGTGGACAAATTATGAATTAGATGGAATTATCTCTAAATCTATAAGCGGACAACAGGTAGTGCTACCGATTTGGCATGATATAACTAAACAAGAGGTCATAGATTATAGTCCTTCACTTGCTGATAAAGTAGCAAGAAATACTGCAATTTACACAATTGAAGAAATTGCGGAGGAGATTGCGGAAGTAATAAATGAAAATTAAAACTAAATTTTTGAAAACCAGTTTCGCAAAGTCTTGTTGATGCCTATTTTATGATAAAAACATTTGTTAACCCGCGTCAAGGCTAAAAAAATAAAGAATAAATTATTTAACGAGTTGAGTGCTATTTTTAAACAAATATGAACAAACCTATTTTATTACAAAAAAGAGATCTTATAAAACCTATTAATCAAGCAATTGAAAGATTAGAAGAAATCAGGCAACGTAAAATGAACAATGAAGATAATATTATCCTTGAAGGTTTATTTGTATTAGCCGTTTCATCTTTTGAAAATTCAATTAATGACACGATTAGAGTTTTGCTAAGAAATATACCAGAAAAACTTGATATTAAAACTGAGTCAATTTCCAAAGAACAATTAATAAATGGAAATCCTTTAGAGCAAGCAATTGAAAATAAGGTGAATACCATAAGTTATAAAAATGTAAAAGAAATAATTAAATATTTCACATCAATAACTGGAATAGATAATGACATGAGTAATGATGAATACAATTCCCTTATTGAAATTAAGGCTACTAGGAATTTATTAATCCATAATAACCTTAATATAAATGATATTTATAGAGAGACTGCTGGCACAAATGGAAGAGAGGCAACAAGACCAGGTAACCGGCTAATAATAGATCAGGATTATCTTTTTAGATCTCTGATTATCCTAATTTCAATTTTGACAAAGTTTGAATCAAAGCTTCAAGAAAAATTTTCTTCCTATACCAAAGTAAGCGCCATTAAGAAATTGTTTAATTACATTTTCCAAACTCCTGTTATGAAATTCGAAGATGAATTTGAAGTAGATTCTACCAGAGATGTAATTTCAAATTTAAAGCCGAATTCTACCAGAAAAAATAGTCTGTCCTCAAGTGAGAGATTTTACTATGATATTTGGGTAGCACATTCCCACGGAAAAGAATTTCAGTTCGATGCCAGTCAATTTTTTCTATTGTCAAATAAGGAAAAGTTTGGATATTTTATTAAAAACATAGATCTATTAAAATCTTAACTTATTTAAATAAAAATGAAAAATGATAATCCAGATCATGGCAGTAAATTAAGGTTCCTGTTCATTCCGCTAAATTTACTCCCCGGAGAGGGTTCAGCTTAGTCCGGTGTATCCACATAGGCGTTTTTTCCTGGCATGATTCAAACCGTAATATTCACCTGCAGCATAATTACCAAAGAAGCCAATGATTTTTTTGCAGAGATCCACAACAAGAAAAAAAGAATGCCGCTTGTTTTAGATTATGAAGTTTCAACCTGGGGTTTGGTTCCTCATTGGGTAAACATCCTTAGCTGTTTTTGTAATCCTCTTTATTCTGTATAATTTCCAGCAATCTATCCATTGCTATTTTTGACCAACCAGAAGCACCGCTTAATTGGCGGCAATATACAATGGTTTGAGTGTTAGTCAGAAACACATCTGCGGTGAATTCTTTATCCTTATTTCTGCCTATTTTGTCCAAAACAAAAGTCGTTTTGGGTTCACTTACCCCAAACATTTTTTGAATATCTATTTCACTTAAATAACCCATGGCACCAATAATTACATATTTGAATTTTCTGTAAAATGGATTTTGAAGCAGTTCCAATCGTTGATTATTTAATACAACCCCTTTGCTGTATCTAGAGGGAATATGATTGATTTCACTCATAAAGCAATACTCAAAAAGTGAGTTTTTTTGATTACCATCATAGGTTTTAATCAGGCTTTCCCAATTGAGATCATTTACTAAACCTGCAATAATCTGTGCATATTTACCCCAGGTGTGTACTTTTTTAATTGAATTTTTGTAGAGCAGCCTGGGATTTTGGGGGTCTAAACCTTCGTTGTTTTTAAACTCATTTTTGTTAATTAATTTCCATTGCAAGGTATTATTGATGCTTTCCTGTAAAAATCCCTGGGGGTTTGAATGAATATTAAATCCTTTTTCTTTTCCGAGAAATAAAATATCTGCATCTGGATTCCCGAATCCGATGAAGTATGGGTTTGCAAGTAAATGAATGTGTGATACCTTGTTGACATTTACAGTAAGCTTGTTCCAGAATTCTGACCGTTTCTTTAAATCGTCTATATTCAGCAATTCGATAAAATCATTTGCTAATGTATCATCTATCCCTGAAGGCTGTTCTTTAAGTGATTTTATATAGTCGATGTATTTTTGATCGTAGTCTGTTTTGATTAGGTTGTTCATTCTTTTAGTAATTGAGTGGGTTGAAGGTAGTAAATTCTAAATACACATGGTGATTTACGTTTGATTCATTAAAAATAGTCGCCATTTAGACTACCCATTGTTTTGTTTTTAATATAATTTTCAATTACATTTTTAAACACTTCTAAAGGTGTCTTGTGGCCGTGTTCAAAAGTGGAACAGGTTTCAAAACTTTCATTTTTTAAAAAAGTCAGGGTTTTGTCAGGATTGATAAGAGTTTCATTCTTTCCAAAACGCTATGGATGTATGGTTTGTGTTTTTCGTTTTTGTGTGCTGTCATATCCGGTTCAAAACTTCTGGAGTGCAGTGCAGGGTTGAACAGAATGGCGTCTATACTTAATTCTTTTGCCATTCCAAAAGCGAAATAGCCCCCTAGGCATTTTCCTTTTGGGTGTGATGGAGTGGGAGTGATTGGATTTATTTTTCCTGCACTGCGGTAAATGACAAAACAACTTTTTCGGGTTTTGAAGATTCGCCGAGTTTTAATCAAACTCCATCTTTATTTGCTTTTTTATCCTTGCAGATAGAGCGAACCTCTCTGTAAATCTTTTTATAATTTTCATTGATTTCTTCTTCTGAAAAAAATTGTGTCACATCAGGTAGTTCCCTTTTAATTTTTTGCTGTTTAAATTGAACTTTTTTATCAATTCCATCGGCATACGTGACAAATTCTCCCGGTTTTAAACTAAAAAAAACATTTGCCCTAATTTTAGAAACCTCTTTTTCTCCCGTAGATATTTTTGTGTCGAAATCCAGACCGGTTCCCCGCATCACTGTTTTTGTTTGATCTTTTATGATGTCGAAAAAACGTTCGTAATAGCGCGCGGTGTCGGGATCGTTTACTTTTCCGAAGAACTGATAGGACAGATTGCTTAATATCGCCTTACTGGCCTTATCCCCATACATCATATCGTTCTGAATCTTATCCTGCATCACATATACCGTAGCGATATCATAACTCCTAAGTGTGGCCGGGATGCGATGCATATTCAATAATCTGATGGTTGGAGCTTCTTCAATTAGTAAAAAAGATGATCTGGAATGCCTTACGCTCATTTGTTTTACAATGGTGTGCATTACAGTGGCGATGACCGGGGAATATGCGGAATCATATTTCGGGTTATTTATCAATGAAATCACAGCCGGGTTTTCGGGATTATTAATGTTCAGAGGAATATCATCTGCAGCCAATGCCATAAAAATCCGTTTACTGCTAATTTTCATCAATGCAGTGGAAAGAGTGCTCTTTACCCCGGCGGTTTGTCTTTCGGAATCCTTCCCGCTTATAAAAGCATCTGCAAAAGCCCGGGAAGTCTGGTTGGATTTCAAAAAGTCGATAAGTTCATCGGTGTCCAAATATTGGTAAATGGCAATCAGGTGAGGGAGCGTACAATATTCCGGAAAAGAGACTTTCAGTTTCCATATTAGTCCGGAGATTAATCCCTGCGCGGCATCATTAAAAAATTTACCCACACCGGTGGCACCAGATTCTTTTTGTTCCAAAAGGTTTTCTATCAATACCCGCGATACTTCATTAATATCTTCTTCATTCTCCATATATTTTGGGGCTATCGGATTTACCCGATGGATGATTTTATCAAAGGAAAATATATAAAAGGGCAAATGCGGATTCCTGAATAGTGGATAGGCCATTTCGGTGATCTCGAAATCTTTATAGTCGTGTATAAGTCCACAGAATGAATTTCGGCTGAAATGCTCCAAAAGGTTATAGACCACACTTTCTGTTTTTCCACTACCTGCAGCCCCAATAATGGAAACTCCACGCTTAATATTGTCGATCTTAAATGTGCCATTCTGGGTTTTAAAATGCACCTTGTATTTTTTTTCAATATTTGATTTTTCTTTTTTAGGTATAAATACATAGAGGACCGTATTACTAAAAATAAGGGGAATGCCTAAATAAAGAGCTATAGTTGCAATTTCTCTCAAGGATGGGTTTACCGGAAAAATTGCCCAAAGGAACAAACCGCAGAGGAGTAAATTAATAGGAAATGCATAGGCTGATATTTTATACATTAGAAAGAAAATGGCACTTAAGGTCGCAATGCACAGTAAAATATTAAGGATATTAGTTTCCATTGTATTTAATTTAAATTCCTATTGATCCGGATCTTAAGGCTACATGAATTCCATTTTGAATGGATTTAATAAGTTTCACAGTTAGTTGGGCTTTAGAAAGTGGAATCATAGGGAGCATCGGCATTCCGGTTTCCCGAAGCATCTTAAAGGCCAATGCTTTTTCTGAAGCGGGAAGCCCCATAATTGCAGAAAAATATAATTTTGGGCTTTTAATAAAGTCTTTTCTGGCCTGGTATGTTTCCACAAAATTACGTTGATACTGAAATGTCTTGTCAAATGTTTTTTCAGCTTTTTGAAAAAACTCATCCCTGTTAAATCCCCTTTTAACCAATTTACCATTCATTTCAACTTCTGATGCTTTGTATTTGCTCCCGGGGGATAAACTATAGGAATTGGAAACATCTTTTCGGCTCACTATAATATGAATATGGCTTTGGTTTCCTTCCTTAATCATTCCCTGAACGATACGTTGTCCATTTTGTTGATGAGGAGCTTCTGTTTCTAGTTTAAGGATCTGCCCTTCCCGGACTTTAATATCCCCTTGCATTTCGCCGCGCTCGATTTTTCGAACCTGATTTTTGAGTTCCAGTATTTTGGTGGCATAAGTCTGGTTTTCCTTCACCTGATAGTCTGTTCCTTTAAATGTTCTCTGGTGCTCGATCTTTGCGTAATATTTAATATCATTTACATTAACAGGCCTACCATTGATTTCCCGGTTAAAGCAGGAAGCATAATCTTTCATTAATTCCCTGGTATATTGTTTTAAAGCCTCCGAGCTATTTTGAAGTTTTTTCAGTTCGTATTGCGAGGGGTTTACCGTAATAGAGTAAAATTTTGGTTCAATTTTTTTCAGCTTGGTAGTGTTGGCATCTATTTCCTTTATTAATACTTCCGGAGAAATGTCCTCCTCCCTCTGATTAAAGAAAAGCTCTTGATCCTTTTCTAAGCCAGGAAGCTGGTTTTCTTTTTCAAGATAATCGACATAATCTGCAACACTTTGAGAATAACTTGCTCCAAGTTTCTGGGGTGTGATGGTGATATACATAGTACATTATTTATAAAAATCAGGGTGAGTATCGTCTTCTTCGTAATCCCTTTTTTTCTGATTCCAGTTTTTGTTTTTGGGATCTGCAGCTTCCATAAGTGATTCCAGAATGGCCAGCGTGGGGTTTACTTTATTCTTTTCCATATCCTTCACTATTGCGATTACTGCATTTATTCTTTTCTTCAGGCTATTTTCAATTCGTCTGCCGGTGGGACCAAAATTTTCCTTGGGAGAAATCTCATTATAAAAGAAAAAATCCAGCATTCCTGACATAGTATCCGAATGCGTTTTGTAGTGCTTTCTAGAAAATTGCTGGAAACGTTCGGCAGTTTTCTTTTCGATAGTGATGTTCTTAACCTTCTTCATTATTCAGTCATTTTTTGAAGTTTACTGGTATTTTTAACCATTTTATTGGGGTTTAGAGCCCAAAACCAGTAAATTCATTATTCTTAAATATATTAACTATTTGTAATTGATTGATAATCAATAAGTTAAAAAATAAAAGGAATGCTCAACACCGCTCCGCGTGTTATCCTCTTGCTATTCCTTTTTGTCCGCTCCGTCTTACAAAATTTAACACAATGTGGCCAATAACCAATTGCATAAACCTGGAACAAAAAAACCGATCTCTGTACTTTTTTGAATGCTCCGGTTATCAGT
>Ga0209414_1000337_pt1 | contig 22292 bp, 11 predicted proteins | sample LakVidmifraction_4_FD_181154 | JGI IMG/M metagenome (GOLD analysis project Ga0209414, IMG submission 181154) | Hypersaline microbial communities from Lake Vida, Antarctica - Brine Hole Two &gt;0.2 micron (SPAdes) (version 2) | ecosystem: Environmental > Aquatic > Non-marine Saline and Alkaline >...
AATAATTTTGGGAAAATACCTTCGACCACTTTTAGTTCATGTAACAGTGAAATAACAATTTCTATGTGGCTCTATGGATTTTATCAAACAGGCTTAGACCAGTCTCCTTATATTTTCATTGGTAAAGCTAACAACTTTCCTAACTATAATGAAATATCAGCATCCATGCCTGGATATTCAGGAGGTGTGTATAGTTTTTGTTTGGCAGCAGGTGAGAACTACTTATTGGGAGATAAAATCTATAAAGCTATAAACTCAGAACAGTATATCTGCAATTGGACTCACTGGACTTTTACCAAAAATACTACAACAGGCGTAATGAATATTTATCTTGACGGAGAGTTGTGGCAAACTGGAGTTGGCAAGAATCAATCTTTTAATAATATAACAGACTTTTGCCTAGGATCTGACTTAAATATGGACAATCGGTATCATGGCTTAATTGATGAATTCTGGGTGTCAGATGTTGAACATTCTCCCGAGTGGATAAAATTACAGTATCTGGCCATGCTTGATGATATATTTATATATGGTGATGGACTTGTCAGTATAGCTTCTGTTCAGGATGGTGAGGAAACAGGTGCAGATGCAATTTTTAAGATTAGTCGCAGTTCTGAAAGCACTAACTTCCCTCTGGTTGTTGAGTATCGCCTTACAGACAACTCAACAGCCATTGAGAGTGAAGATTTTGTTGCCATTAGTGGAGAAATAACAATTCCAGCAGGAGAACAGGATCAGTTGATTGAGATTGAAATCCTTGACGATGTCGTTCTTGAAGGCAACGAGATTATTGAACTTAGTCTTTTATTGGGTTCGTATAGTATTTCCAGTACAAGCAATACTGCCAGCATTTTGATTATAGATAATACTGTTGATACAGATAATGACGGCATGCTTGATAGTTGGGAAATTAAATATGGACTTGATCCTCTTGATCCAACAGGTGATAATGGAGCTTTAGGAGACCCAGATAATGATGGTTTGACAAACCTTGAGGAAATGCAGATAGGAACCGATCCGAAAAATGCAGACAAAGATGGAGATGGACTCTTTGATGGTTGGGAAGTTCAGTATGACTTTGATCCACTTAGTCATTTTGATTCTGCAGGAACTCATGAAGCTTCAGACGACCCGGATGAAGATGGTTTAACAAATTTGCAAGAGCAGGAATGGGGAACAGAACCATATGATTCAGATACAGATAATGATGATCTGTCAGATGGAGAAGAAGTAAACACCTATGGAACCAATCCTTTGAATCTAGATACGGACGGAGACGGTACTTCTGATAGTATTGAAGTATATTATGGTTTTGATCCTAATGTAGATACCCCGGAAGATTATGATAATGATGAACTTACAAATTCAGCAGAGTATAGTATAACTAATCCTATTACAGGAGAACCCCTTGATGCAACGAATTCTGATACAGATGGAGATGGTCTCAACGATGGTTGGGAAATTCAAAACCAAACCAATCCCTTTGATAAAGATACAGATGTAGATGCAGACGGTACATACAATATAGTTGAGTTGTATTATGGTTTTGATCCGAGTGATGGTGTCACCCCGCCGGACTGGGATAAAGATGGCTTGTCGAACAATTTTGAGTATTATTACACAAATTCAGTTTCCTCAAACGGCATTGAAAGATTGAATGCCCGTCTGTTTGACTCAGATGGTGATAAGCTACCAGATCTTTTTGAAGTCATGTATACAAACTTCAACCCGTGTGTTTCCAATTCATTTTCAGGGGAAAAATTAACAGCCGATATTGATGGAGATGGTTTAGATAATGCTGAAGAGATGTTTTACGGAACTGATCCAAACATTGTGAATGTAGAACCATACTATGTGGTTGAAGAAAATTATTGTGATGCAGAACTGGAACTATCTTCTCAGGATAGTTTTGATTACATGATGATGACTACAGGTGGTCTCAGAACAAATATTATTGTTTCAGCCTATGATGGTGTTTATTCATCCAGTACCAGTTATCCGTTGGAAACTGTAATTAATCTCAGTGTTTCAAGAAATGTTGAATCTGATGATTATATAGAACCGTTTGATAATCTCAATTATTGTATTAAGCCGGATAGTGGCGATTTAATGGGATTTTGCTATCTGACAAGATCATGGGAAGAACAAGACGTTTATCAGATAGAAGTATTGTCGTACGATAACAACAGCACACAATCCATAAATACCTCAATCACAATGCAGACAAATTCAGAAGATGAGAATTCAATAACTAATGGGGTCTATTTTTTCAAGCCGGCTGTAGATGGTACTATAGGAAATAGTTTTGATGGTTCGTACGATTATATTCTTCCATGCGGAATTCCTCCATCTGTCAGCCCATCAGCAACTATCGATTTTACATTGGATGGAATTGAACTGCCCGAGGATTGCACATCTCCCAAACTTAATGTTCATAACGTGGATCTGACTGTCGAAGAAAATGTTCCGGCAGATAATTATAGCAATGAATATTCAATGGTTTTAGATTTTGCTATAGAAGATGGATCGGTTGATTTACCGTTCAGTCATGATTTTTGGCTTGCATCAATTTCCATTACTTTAGGGTCTCAAAACACATCGGCATCGGCTAGTTTTGAAGGAGAAGGCATTTCTGTAGTTGATAACTTTACATTACCACCATTAAACTTTTCATATCATGACAGAGCAGTTGCTGTTGAACTTCCCGACTTACTGAACATGAAGAAAAATGAAGCAAAAACTTTTTCCATTGATTTCGATGGAACACATTGTTTTACATATGATGAGTATGTCTACATAGAATGTAGTTCTCTTTTGTCATCAGCTTGCCTGTCTTCAATCAATATCAAAGTTTGTACACTTGCAAATTGCACTTTCTCTTACGAATTATACGGAGTTGAATGTAGTTCCTCGATTAATGATGCAGAAATTAAAGCTGAATTTGGAGGTTTTAATGAAAGGCCGTCAGCAACCGACTATACTACAGTAATTGCTTTGGATCTTGATATAGACAGCGATAATGACAATGGTTATGATACACCTGATATGGATGAAGAAGAGGAAGTGGCGCAGGAAGAAAGTAGTATTGGAAAAATCATCAAAGTTTATCGTAAAGATGAGGATAATGATGGTGTTCCGAATATTGAGGATATGAATGCTGGGGGCGATTTTGTGCCTATGGTTGTGAAAAGTGATACTACTGCAACAGCTGCAAAATTTAAGTTTACTTTTAATGAAAGTAAAATTCGAATTTGGATAAAAGATGGCAATTCTGGGCAACGAACAAATGAACTTCTCAGACTCGGGGGAGACTTGATTGAAGACGATGAAGAATATGAGTTTGATGAACTATTTTCAAGTGGGTAGGATACTCGAGTTTTGTATATTGAAGGGCTTGACACTGGAACACAAAATATTTCCTGTGAATATATTTTGGAAGGTGAAACTCTTTATACCGAAACTGTAAAGGTTTCAGTACTTGATGTTGTTCCCGTGGCAAACTATGATTGCGATAGTGATATTGATGCTGAAGATCTTTTCAGGTATTCAACTAATGAGGTTTATCGATTCTGGATTAATGATGATAATGATGATCCTAATAAGGAAGATGGTAATGATAAAGATGATATACCTGGAGATGGTACAGCTGATTGGGAAAAGGAAGGTATGATAGGCTCTAGAAAATATAAAATTGATGGTACTCGCGATTTGATTGACTTTTTTCCTGTTGCAATTCTTGGATTGGAAAGTACGGTGAATATTCTGCCAACATCAGATTATGACTATGTTCTATGGCAGTCAACTGAGTCTTTAAATATTTACAAGACTCCGGAGTTATCTCCAGGTAATGTCAGCAAATATCTTTATGATAAAACTTATTGTCAAGCAAGAAACAGAGCCGAATTATATCATGTTGAGAATTATGATATTAAGCTTAATGATTTCATGGATGATTTGACAGACAATAGCGAATGTGTTGTTCTTTTTGAGGGTAGAGAGGAAACAACATCTCCTTTGATACTTGAAATAAAGCGTAGGAGCGATGGAATAACAATGTTCTCAACAATATTGAGACTAAGTATATCTGATATTGAAGATATGTATAGATACTTGAATTTCCGAGATGGTGGAACTAATATAACTGGAGAACGACAAAAATATCCGGATTCACTGTGTAATGACAAGAATGTCTTTTTTGTACACGGAGTAAATATTGAAGAAAACCTTGCTCGTGGCTGGAATGCGGAAATGTTCAAACGTCTGCATTGGGCAGGATCAAATGCAAAATTCTGGGGTGTCACATGGCACTCTGATGAAGGATTTGACTATAACTATCATCCGAATGTAAACACTGCTTTTGAAACTGCTTTGACCTTTGCAAATACAGTTTCAAACATTCAAAACAAGGTTATTATGGCTCACAGTCTTGGAAATATACTTGTTTCTTCTGCAATTGAAGATCATAATATGCAGGTTGAAAAATATTTCATGCTTAACGCCGCTGTGGCATCGGAGGCATTTGACAGCACAATGGCAAATATGTCAGCAAATTCTAGTAATTATATGTTACAAGATGATTGGTATGGATATTTGCCGAGAACATGGGCTAGTCAATGGTATGAATTGTTTGATTTGCCAGACAAACGTGCAATGCTCTCATGGCAAGGTCGCTTTTCCAATGTTTTAAATCAAGATGTATATAATTTTTATTCATCTGGCGATCATACGTTGGAGATTAAAGAGACAGGAAATCCAACGAGAATGTCTGGACTACTTAGTTTTACAGTTGAGCGTTATGCTTGGCATAAGCAGGAAATGTTCAAAGGAAGAGGAGGGTTTGGTGGTTCTCTTTTGGCTGGCTGGGAAATTTGCACAGGTTATGATTACTATACTTCGGCAGAAATAAATTCACTGAGTGATAGTGCTTTGCGTGTATCTCCTGTTTTTCTACAACAACCAACTTGGCTGGGCTCAACTAATATTACTGTAAATAATGTCACTGAAATGCTTGCTAAAGGTATTCCCGCAATTTCTTATCCAACTGGGTATACCCCTATAACTTTGGAAGATTTCGAAAAAAACATTGATATGAATGCAACAGAGTTCAAGCCCAACGGTTGGGTAAATAGATTTTCATTTGGCGATCGTTGGAAACATGAAGATTTAATCGATATGGCATATTTATACGACTATATGTTGTTTAAGAAAATAGTAGAATTAGGAGAACTTAAATGAAACGAAAGATAATAATATTTTTATCGGTAGTTGCCGTCCTGTTTGGTATTTATTGTGTGGGTATTTATATAATAAATACTGTATTTCATGCATATCATGGAAAAATAACTTTGAAAGTTGTTAATAATGATGGACATATTGTTACAAATGCCAATGTAGCTGTATATTTTGCAAATCAGCTTTTCCGAAACAGAGAGTATTATAAGGGAGTTACAGATGAAAATGGCTGTTTTACTGCAAAAGGTATGTCACAAGGGGACATACTTTATCAAATCACCAAAAGAGGCTACTATAAAACTTCTGAATCATATTGGTTTACAAAAGAGGGAACAGCTGAAAGGGATAAATTACGACCATGGATAGTTAGATACACTCCTTGGAATCCAACTTTGGAAGTTATTCTTAAAGAAATTCGAAACCCTATACCAATGTATGTTAACACACCCAAAATAATTTTGCCAAAAAGAGATAAATTATATGAATTTGATATGCTTGTTGCAGATATCGTTGAACCATATGGAAAAGGAACGCACGGTGATATTGGGCTTCGTTACTCATTAAAAAAACAATCAACCTTGAATTTTTCTAATTGTTTAGAAATATCTGTTTTAAGTCTATATGATGGTTTTGAAGTCCTAAATAAAGACAACTATAGTTCATATAGATCAAAATATTTAGCATCAAGAAATAGTTATACCAACAGAATTTCATTGACAGTTTTACGAACATCACAGGACATTATAAAAAATGAAGTATTCGATCATTCAAAATACATTGTATTCAGGACAAGAACGGTTACAGATGTCAACGGCAATATAACCAATGCATATTATGGTAAAATATATGGTAAAATAGACTATGGTAGTGTGTCTGTGAAAAATGGTAGTAATAGCAGTCAATGTGCTGTAAAGTTTAAATATTACTTTAATCCCAACCCTAATGACAGAAATTTAGAATGGAATGGTAGCAACCTTTTTGATAACACCCAGTGGGAATTGCATCCTTCGCAGGAAAGCGGACGCCTTAAATGAAACGAAAAATAATAATATTTTTATTGGTAGTTGCCGTCCTGTTTGGTATTTATTGCGTGGGTATTTATATAATAAATACTGTGTTTCATGCATATCATGGAAAGATAACTTTAAAAGTTGTTGATAGTGATGGACATTTTGTTACAAATGCCAATATAGCTGTATATTTTGCAAATCAGCTTTTCCGAAACAGAGAGTATTACAAGGGAGTTACAGACGAGAAAGGATGCTTTTCTGCAAAAGGAATGTCACAAGGAGATGTCGTTTATAAAATTACAAAAAAAGGCTACTATAAAACAGAAAATTCTTATTGGTTTACAAAAGAGGGAACAACAGAAAGGGATAAATTACACCCATGGATGACAAAATATAAACCTTGGAATCCAACTTTGGAAGTTGTTCTTAAAGAAATTCGAAATCCTATACCAATGTATTACAAGAGAATTTCAAAAACAGTTCCCTTGTTAAACACAAAAATTGGTTTTGATTTATTGCGTGGAGATTGGGTTGAACCATATGGAATAGGAGAAGCAAATGATTTGATCTTTATTGTTTCGGGTTATTATAATAGTCTTTTTGATCGAGAAAGTTATATGAATGTTTCATTTGCTCATGGTGGAGGTATAAAACAACTTAATTTAGAAGATTATAGTGGTCATAAGTCCGTATATATAGCACCTTTAGATGGCTACTCAACGAACTATTTCTTTCGAAAAATAATTGTTCAAGAAGCTTCCCAACGAGAAAATTCGGTTCCAAGAGAAGATATATATTTCATCTTTGAAATAAAGAAATTGCATAATAAGTCAGAAAAAATGTTTTATGGATTGATTCGTTCTGATTTTACATGTGATTACAGAAATAAAAAAGATATAGGAGTTTACTTTGATTACTATTTTAACCCAACTCCTAATGACAGAAATTTAGAATGGAATGGTAGCAACCTTTTTGATAACACCCAGTGGGAATTGCATCCTTCGCAGGAAAGAGGACTCCGATACTGCTGTGATTGGACCATCGGCAGGTTCGGAACACACCATATCGGTGTCAACTGTTACCGCACTAGGACTTGAATATCATATCGAAGCAATTGTTGGCGGGAAGGAAGTAACTGTTGAGCTGGTGTACAAGCCTACAGGAGGTTCAGATATGAGCCCCGACACTGTAAAAGTGTCGACAGTAGGAATGAATGCGCTTGGTGCATATTATATGGGGTCATTGCACAGTAGTGATGCCGTCAATATCGCGGACACATCTGGAATCCCAACAGATAAATTTGTAGCGAGTGTTGGAAATGTGGAATATCCTGATAATCCTGCTTATGTTGTCGTTGACCTCGAGAAAGTGGTGTCAACGCGTATATTAGACAAGGTCAAGAATGGAACATATATAATAATTAACACAACGGTGTTTGTAGGAGGATTTGGTGTTCCGTTGGATGATAGCATTTTTGCTGAGACAACGTTTACTACATGGCTCGCTGATTATACGTCTGTGTACGATCCTACAATGACTGCAAGCACTCTATATAGCTGGATGTTAGGAGTGTTCAATATCACCACGTACAATAGTGAGTACAAGTGGCTGTTGCCAAAGATCTATGAAACTGGTTCTCAAGTCTTCCAAATCCAGGATTATGCTACAGGAATGAAAGTTACGGAGATTACTGTAAACATACTTAACTTTGACTTAGAATATGTAGGAGGTACATCCGATACTGCTGCCAAACAAGAGGGTTTAGTAGATCTTGATGACGAATACTATTTGAAAGGATACATGCTGAAGATTACATCTCCTGATATTGAGGCAGGGACTACTGTTACATGGAATATTACTAAAGCAGGCAGCCCTATTGGAACTTATCACAATGGTTCTGCTTGGACTGACTACGAAACACCTCTTTCATCTATTCCTACGACGCAGGCTATCTATTGGCGGTCAGACATTATTGGATCAATCACAGATGAATATAAGATTTCCGCTACGTTCACACCTCTTGGTGCTAGTTCTATGGTGACATGTTCTTATGACATAAAGAGCCGTGAACTTGACTCGAACGTCGCTTCACATAGAGACAACTTCAATGAGGATGCTGATATGCTTCAGCGGATCATGCTTCAGCTTTTTTATCTTGACAAGGGCAGACTGGACTATTTCCGTAGGGGACAGTATGACACATATTCTCAGAATGGATTCTATCATTCAAATTATTATCCTCCTCGTAACGTCCCCGATTGGTCATCAATTGCTGATGAGATTTGGAATTTTGATAAGTTTACTTTAGGAAATAACTCAGCTCCTGATCCTCGTTCATTGGATTTGAGTGTGATTCAAGGTATTTGGAGTGAATTCTCACTTATTCTTGCTGCAGGTATACAACCTCCGCAAAACAGGTCGACCCCAGCATATGAGGCAACGTGGATTCCTTGTGCAGTTACAACATCTGAACTTACAATGCCGGCTGACTTTCCAAGGACACCCGCAGAACTGCTAAAGGCTCTTGTTACACAAGAAGGGAAGAGTCATAGCTTTGAACGCTTCGATCCTCTTGCGGTTAGTTCCATTAATATCGGACAGACTCTCGGTTACGACGGAGGTGCACACACTTTAACAGACGGTGGGATTGGCTATTGTAAAGTTCAGCCATATAGGGCTGGAGGAAGAAATCTTTATGACCCTCAGGAGAATCTCATTAGAGGAGCCGAAATTTTGCAGGAAAATATTTATGATGGGCTTAATCCAGGAGCGGATGATGCAGAAAAAGTATGGTACGCACTGTTCAAGTACAATCATGGTAACTATTCTTCTGGTTCCCCCACAACGCTTCGGAACGGAAATAAATATGAAAAAGATAGTGCTGGTTATGCAGATGCCATTTTTGGCTTTCTTGGAGTGACAGTACCTTAAACAATAAACAATGGAGTATAAAATGAAACAATTCAAAATAAACGTATTGCTTACGCTGGTCTTATGTTTCAGCACTGTTAGTGCAGAAACAAACCTCATGTCATGGCTTCGAGGTTTGGATCAGTCCACAGAACCTATTCAAGATACCAACTGCTGCATGCAGGTGTATCGTTCGCTATTTTCGAATCGAGCCATGGTGAGCGTTGCAAATGATGGTCGACGTTATGCTGTTCTTTCATGTTCTGATGAAGCTCAATTTGTTGAGATTCGTAGTTTTTATGATGATTCTACTGTATTAGTCTATACTAACGGAACTCTCAATGAAAACTGTTTTGCACCGATAGATCTGTTATGGTCTCCAGATAGCGAGCAGTTGCTCATAAAGTTTGGTTACAAAGACACTGGTGTTGGATTTTGGTTTCCACATGATTCTTTCACTGGAAAGATACTTGAAAATCAGGATCGCTTAGAACAACTGGCTGCTACCACGATTGAACAACGTCAACGTACGAGGTCATTACATTACGATAGTCCAAATCCTGTTTGGACACAGGGAGGAAAAAGGTTTTCAAGTGATTATTCTGCTAGAAAGGCAGGATACCATGTTTTGTATGGTCCGCCTTTACTGAGACGGAGACCTGAAAATGTTGTGCGTGTGGATTGGCCTGATGGTAAAAAATATAAACTGTTTATGGAGAGTGGCTTGAGAGGATGGTTTGCCAATGTTGTAGAGGGCGGAAAGCTTGTTGATAGGGTTGAAGCGGAGAGTCCAATATATAAGAGGACTTTATTTGTATATGAAAATGACAATTTGGTCGCTAAGATTCTACCACAACAAAACAGTTTAGAAGGGGCTGTCACCGTTAATTTTGGAAATAGGAAACTTGAAAGGGTTACTAATCTTGGTAAAGTTGGCTTGTTAGTTAGAAGTAGAGATGATTCATATCTCTATTGGCAACTTCTGAATCCTCACAAGATACGCTATTTACCTAAACAACCAGATGTAAAGAAATAGTTTGGCTTGGCAACACGTTTCTGGTAAGGGAGTTGCTGCCGTTTTCTCGGATTGATTAGTGTAAGTAATACTCTTTTTAATCTGATAATTTGATGATTGACATGCAAAATGTTGCAAAAGGATAATATTTTGATAAAAGACCTCTCGATGCTCCAGAACAGGAAATTAAGGAATAGATATGATTAGGATAAAAGAAAGGTTTGATATAATGAGCAAATTACCTATATTGCCTGTTGTCGTTGCGTTGCTACTGGTTGTGAGGATATGTTATGCTGAAACTTGGCCTCCACCAGGCTTTAGTCTTCAGAAACGCAAACTTGTAGATCAGGTTGCAGAACGAGAGGAAAATGCCAAACGTATGCGTGAATTCATGAGCCGCGATGTTAAGGAACGTCAGCAGATAGCAGAACTTTCTGGTGGTCGTGAAGCTATCTTGAAACTGGGTACTCTGGAGTTTAGGCGGACAATGCGAGAGAGGGAGCTTCTGAAGCCGGTTGAAGCCTTGCATGAACAATACAAAGCACTGTTGCAGGAGAAACTGGAAAATGATTCAATCTATCAAGAGCATAAATTGATTACGGAAAAGGCAAAGGAAGATAAAAAGAACTCTGAGACTAGTGTAGCTTTTGAAAAGTATTATGCAAGTTTCACCGATAAAAATGGTCGGGTTCCTTCACGCGATGAACTCATCGCTCTTGTTCGCGAGTCTGAAGAAAGACCGAAATTGATAGAGATGCTGGAAGCTGATTATAGTGCCAATCAAGAAATTAGACGACTCCAGTCAAAAGAAAGAAAACGACGACGTGAAATAGAGGAAGCAGATACGGAATTGCAGGAACTCAAACGTCAGAAAAGAGCTCTTAAGCAAGAAATAGAGAGTACTCTTTTTGTCAGCGATGAAACATTGAAGCAGTTGGATTGTGAGATTAGTACGGCCAAACTCAAAATAGAGGAACTCAAAAAGCAGCTGCCAACCACCGAGTAGAAAAAGGTATCAACCATATTGTTTTAGCATTAGTGTTGATGTGTATGAACATAATGTGTAATGATTCTAAACATGAGACATGGAAGGTGTCAAATATGTCGAAATATGTTGTAGAAGTAGAAAACACTAGAGAAATACAATTATGCAAACTCAAGAAGACACTAAAATAATAGGACTGACACCTTTCTGGGAGATCAAGCGCGAACTCGTTCCTCTTGTGCCAAGTGATATATATTCTGATAGTGACAATGATGGTTTAGTGTTGTTTGATGAATACCGATATGTAACAGACCCATTTAATAGAGATACCGATGGGGATGGAGTAAGTGATGGAGATGAGATTCCGCATAGTTCGGGGTCAAACCCAAATGATGCGAGTGATTATGCTAATAAAACAAATTGTGTCACAATGGAACTTATCGTAGGAGATCCAAGCGGTAGTCATTCGGAACGCTGGCAATTTGATATCTTTGAGGAAAGCACACCACGTAAATCTGTATATCACCATGTGGATGATGGTTTCGGCACTGTTGGTTGTACTAACTATTCTCTTGTTAAAGGAAAAAGTTATACATATGAAATTAACTGGGTAGACACAGCTCCTGATAAGGAAAAAGACTATGACTGGCAGGCGCTGATTAATGGTCTTGATGATGGTGGTGTTCGATGTGTCCCACAAGACTAAAGTCGTAGTCTACAAAGATTTCGTCTATATGGAATTTTTCGCCATCAAACTATAACAAAAATCTACTAATTTGCCTTGATTATTAATTTTTCTGTTTTTATGCAAAAAAAAGGTTGACTATTTTTGGTTATTTGATATCTTACCGGTCGTTTTGTTTCAAGGAGCAAGACATTCCGGCGTAGCTCAGCGGTAGAGTAGGTGACTGTTAATCACTTGGTCGCTGGTTCGAATCCAGCCGCCGGAGCCATTCTTTAAATTTCCTTCCCATTATTGTTAATGTTGAGTGTTGATATTGTTAGTAAAGGTTGAGTATTTGGTTTTTACCATTACAAATTGAAAGCAACGAGTATAGAGGGGCGTCCTCTAAATAGAAATTTATTGATAAATGTGGTTACTGTTTAATACAGACCACACATATAATATGCCTGTTGCATATTAATTATAGTCAATTGCGACATGAAACATGATGATGGAATGAAAATTATGCCTAAGTATGGCATCATTGTTTAGGGTGCTTAACAAGTTTCCCAAAGATTGCAAAGTTAGTCTTTAAAATAGTGTTTTATGTTTATGACCTCGTGAATAGTAGGGGGCTTGACTTTTTAAAATACTATTTAAGGATTATATAAATGAAAAAATTTAGTGAATTAGGTTTAAAACCTGAAGTACTTCAAGCAATCGAAAAACTTGGATTTGAAACTCCACTTCCAGTACAGGCACAAGCTATACCGTTTCTACTTGAAACCCACAAAGACTTAATTGGTCTTGCTCAAACCGGCACAGGCAAAACTGCTGCTTTTGGTTTGCCTATTGTTAACGAGATTGATGGCTCTATAAATAAGCCACAAGCTGTTATCTTGGCTCCAACACGCGAATTATGTATTCAAATTGCAAAGGATATGGGTACCTTTGCAAAGTTTTTGGGTCATATTAACGTTGTTGCTGTTTATGGTGGCGCAGATATTGATCGTCAGCTTAGAGCTATCGCAAAGGGTGCTCATATCATTGTTGCTACACCTGGACGTATGAATGACCTTCTAAACAAAAGAAAAAAGGTTGACTTCTCATGCATTAAAACAGTAGTTCTCGATGAAGCAGATGAAATGTTGAATATGGGCTTCAAAGATGAACTTGATGCAATCCTAGATCAAACTCCAAAGAATAGACAAACTCTTCTGTTTTCGGCTACAATGTCAAAAGAAGTACAACGAATTGCTGCAAATTATATGCAGAGTGATGCAGAAGAAATTACAGTTGGCAGCAAAAACGCAGGTGCAGACACTGTATCTCATGTTCTATACTCAATACGTTCAAAAGATCGTTACATTGCACTTAAGAGAATTCTAGACTTTAACCCAAATATTTATGGAATTGTATTCTGCAGAACTCGTATGGAGACAAAGAGGGTAGCAGCGAAACTTGTCGGTGATGGTTATAATGCTGATGCTTTGCATGGAGATCTTTCTCAAGCCCAGCGTGAATACATTATGCAGAAATTTAGAGTTAGAAACTTGCAGATTCTTGTTGCAACAGATGTTGCTGCTCGTGGTCTTGATGTAAAAGACATTACTCATATTGTCAACTATGAGTTACCTGATGATGTTAGTACATATACACATCGAAGTGGTAGAACAGGTCGTGCTGGTCAGACTGGTATTTCAATTGTTCTTGCTCATTTGAGAGAAAAAGGTAAGGTTCGTCAAATAGAGAGAAAACTATCAAAAGATTTTGAAGTATTAACTATTCCAACTGGTAAAGATATCTGTGAGCAGCAGTTGCTTGGTTTGATTGAAAGAATGCAGAATATAGAAGTTAATCATGAAGAAGTTGATAAGTTTCTTCCTATTCTTCATGAAAAACTTGGTGACATTGACAAAGATGAACTGCTAAAACTTTTCATTTCATTGGAATTCAACCGTCTTTTTGACTACTACAAAAAGCAAAAAGATTTGACTCCTGCTTCTTTAAGCGACGAGCGTGATGGTGGCCGAGGCCGTGATGATAGAGGCGGACGTGGCGACCGTGGAGATCGCAGGGATAGAGATGGTGGTCGAGGCGACCGAAGAGAACGATCCAGTCGTGGTAGAGATGACAACAGAGAAAAACGTGGAGATCGTAGCGAACGTCCTGAAAGAAGTTCAGATAGACGTGACGACAGACGCAGTGAAAAGCCTGAAAGAAGTTCAGATAGACGTGACGACAGACGTAGTGACAAACCGGAAACAAATCGTGATAATGAGGGAACAGAACAAGGATTTTCAAGATTCTTTGTTAATCTTGGTTACAAAGACGGTGTCAATCCAAAAGATATTATTGAACTAGTTAACACATGTTCTGAAAAAAAAGACATCAATATTGGCAAGATTGAATTAATGAAAAGCTTTTCATTTTTTGAAGTTGACAAAAAGTATGAAACTAATATCATAAAAGGTTGTAACAATGTTAATGTTAACAATAAAGATATTTTTGTAGAATTAGCATTGGAAGATCCAAAAGTTTCTGGTAATGCAGAAAACAGAAACAGCAGATCAAAGCCTGCTGACGGTGCCAAACGCAGAAGAACTCCAAAAACAGATCGTGCAGGCAGACCTTCTGATAGACGCGGAGATAGTAGAGAACGTTCAGCTAGCAATTCTGATAGGAGTTCTGATAGACCTAGTGATTCAAGAAGGTCGGATAAACCTAACGATTCCGGCGACAAACCTGAGACTGGAAGTGCTGATCGCCCTGTAAGATCCGAGGGTCGTCCTTCAAGGCCAGAAGGAAGACCATCAAGACCTGAGGGTAGACCGGCAAGACCAGCAGGAAGACCATCAAGACCTGAGGGTCGTCCTTCAAGACCTGCCAGTGCAAGAAGAAGCGGTGCAAACAAGAGCAGAGATCGTTATCCAAAAAAACCTAGCGACTAAATCTGTTAATAATTCGAAAATGCAGGAAAAGCTCTCGGCTTCAATCAGAGAGCTATGAAAAACACACTCGCAGGCAGATTCAATTTTAATAATTGAAAATTCAAGAATGGCAACTTAGTGATCAATCTAATCTGACAGATCAGTCAGATTAAACAAATCATTGGTTGTCATTTTTTTGCCATTTTGGGTGACAAATTGAAAATGAAAAAGGGATCCGCCTTCGTTCCTACGGCGTGACACAAAAGGTAAACTTTGGAACAGCTCCGCAGGTGTTTATGTTTTTATGAGAACGGGGACGTTCTCGCTCCCAACATGCCTCAAATCAGCAACGATCATTGATGTTTTTTGTACTACAATCCCGTATTTTCTTGTTTTTTATGGTCCATTATTATTTTAGACATTTCTAACAATATATTTGACAACAACTTACAAATTAATTTTACACTTGTCAACTTTTTCCTTTTGCTACCACGAAAGGCACGAAATTACACGAAAGTCGCTTTGCTCTAAGAAATACATTGCCATAAGCAAGCTTATGGAACAATGCATACTAGCATGTTTCATTAGTTCAAACAACACCCTACTTGTAAACTTGGCATCACTGCGTAACAACTGCGTAGAACTTAGCGCCCCTCAACACGATTGTCAGTATGCATTGTTCCATAAATTTTTGGTTTCTTGCTTGTTTCATAGAAAAAAGCAAGAGAACAAAAGTTTTAATGGCAATGCATTTCTTTGCATTTTTTCGTGTATTTTCGTGCCTTTCGTGGTAGTCATTTTCTTGTTAATTCTTTATGGTTGCGGCTCGGCCGCCCTATGTTCCTTCACGGGCATCCTTTATGGCCGGTCTTCTTCCCTATAAGATCAGTGCCTGGGACAATGGTTCACCCTTGGCTTCCTCGATCCCTACCTGGGCTCATATGTTGAGTGCTGCCGGGTATCGGACAATCCTGGACGGCAAGATGCACTTCGTTGGGCCTGACCAGTTGCACGGGTTTCAGGAGCATTGGCTGGAGACAGCCGATGCCCCCTGGGCTTGTCGTTGGGGATGAAGAGTGGCAAACTAAACAGTAAGGTGTTCATTAAAGAGCACTTACACAAACAGGCTCTATTGCTCGCAAGCAAACCCAACGTCGGATTATGATTCCCATACTATTATTAATTACAAATAAGATTCATTAATTCACTGTAGTTTGAGACGACATCGTATTTGACTTGTTGGGTATCAATCTTTGTATTGATTTCATCAAAGAATTTTTTTGCACATGAGATTCTTGCCTGTTCAACTTCTCTAAGTTCCATTGAAGACATAGATCCTTTTGTTTCAGCAATAAAGTAGATATATTTTACATCGCCTTCTTTGAATGAGATTGCCCAATCTGGATTATAATTTCCAACTGGTGTTGGAATGAAGAATCCTCTAGGTAATTTTGCATAAACAACAACTTCTGAGCTAACATCCAACTCATCGGCAAATTCGCGTTCAATATTGGAGTCTGTTACCACATAATCATAAATATGTTTTTTATACTTCGTGGTATTAGAAAAGTTCTGTTTGGTCTGAGCCTGAGTGAAAATATCTATATCATGTCTATCATCTAAGCTGTTATATGTAAGCTTCTCAATAATAGTTGTTGCTTTTTGTTCGATAATCAACTTGGATGCGATGCTAATAAAACTTTCTGGGTTTGTCTTAAACTGATCAAAAACAGCAGAGTTAATTTGAGAAAAGATCTCTACAATAGTTCTTCGTGTTAGTTGAGTATCAGTTGCAACCTTCCCTACCAAATCATATTTAACTCTTGATACCATATAGCCGCTATCATATTGAGTTGTACTATCATGCAATTTAAAACCATCTAGATTCTGGAGTTTATTATATGAAATATTATCTTCCTGTTCTCCACGCATAATAGTATATTTTAAAGGTTCAACTTTTAACTTCTGATTCAATTCATCAATACACCTGCTTATCAATTCTGTACTATCAAAAGATACACTGTAAACAGCTTTATGATTTATACGATTCCAAAGTTCTTTAAATTCCTTCTTATCAAAATTTGCATTTAAATGATTAACTTTTTCCTTTCGTTCATCTGTAGGAAGCGGCAATTGTTCATCATTATAGACACTACTAATAAGTTTAATAATTTGTTCTTGATAAGGTTGTAAATCTTCGGGTAATAGTGCCAGTTTTCCATTCTTTAAGTCTTCATGGTATTTAGGTGTAATTTTATCTTCAAGATCAGTATAGTCACCTTTAATAAGATATCGGCAAATGAGCTTTGCCATATCTGCTGAGACTTCAACATCTCCTCCAGCAGTCTGCAAAATCTTACCAGTAAAGTAATCAACATCAGCCACTCGAGGTCTTGCTGAAAGAGAATCTCTAATATCACTCTGTAGAGCAGTGACAAACTCAGTATAACTTTCAGATGTAACAACAGTTAAAACATTTGTATCGTGAACTGTTAAAGGATTATCCTGCCTGTCACCATTTTGATCTACAGATATACGCAGTCCCCTACCAACTTCCTGATGTCTCGATATTTTATTGTCACTATGCTTTAGAGTACAAATTACAAATACATTTGGATTATCCCATCCCTCTCGCAAAGCAGAATGCGAAAATATAAATCTAGTTGGTTCTTGAAAAGATAACAGAGTCTCTTTATCCTTTAAAATCAAATCATACGCACTTTGATCAGTACTTTCAACCTTCTCACTCTTTGTTGAACTTACGGCATCAACAAATTTTCTGTTCTTATCAATAGAGAAATAACCTTTGTGCGTATCTTCAGCAGAAATATTTTTCAGATACTCTTTGTACTCATCTGATAAAAATAGATCCTGTTTCAACTCATCCAGATATTTTCTATACTCATTTTCAAAAGCATACGCATATTCACCAAGATTTCTCTCTTCTCTATCAGCTAAAGGATCATCATCCCAATCCATTGGGAAAGATTTGTTCTCATAGTCTCTGTACTTTGCAACTTCGTCAATAAAGAATAGCGTTAAAACTTTAATATCTTTAGTAAACAAGACTTTCTCTTTCTCAAAATGAGCTTTGATTGCCTCGCGAATCTGAATTCGTCTTAAAACAGACTCTTCCACATTACCTGTAGCATCTCCAACCTTCAAAGGTTCAACAATATTCTGAAACTTAACAATATCTGCTCCTGCATCAATATCTTCAATTGTAATGCCTTTATACTGCTCCAATTCTCCAGAAAGCTCATATAGGTTATCACCCTTAGAAAATTTGCGAACAACTCTCTTAATACTATTCTTCTGCCTCACTTCAAATTCAATATAAGCAACTGGAGGTGCTTTTTTTGACACCTCAATTCGCTCAAGGTAGAGATATGCATTCGTTCCTGACAAACCTTTAACTGAAATTCCCCTAACAGCGATTTTTTTAACAAGCTTCTGGTTATATGCATCTAATGCATCTAGCCTATGTACTTTATTATGTTCTGTCTTGTGAGTTGCTGAGTATCTAAGAATAAAAAGAGCATTGAATTGTTCCAAAGAATTTAATGTTTTCTTGCCTTCCATCTTCTGAGGCTCATCAATAATCAATATTGGATGATTTTCCTTAATAACATCAATTGGTCTACGACTCTGAAAATCATCAATCTCTTCATAAATTCGGCGATTATCTTTGCCGGTTGCATTAAATGCCTGAACATTGATTACCATAACATTTATTCCAGCATCTGAAGAAAATGCCTCAATGTTATGTAATTGTGCAGAGTTATATATAAAATATTTAATCCTATTATTATAATCTTCCTGAAAATGTTCAGCGGTTATCTCTAATGACTTATATACACCTTCTCGAATAGCAATACTTGGAACAATAATTATAAACTTGTTCCAGCCATACTTCTCGTTCATCTCAAAAATTGTTTTAATATAGCAGTATGTTTTACCAGTACCAGTCTCCATCTCTATATCAAGATTGATTGGTGAAATTTTTGACTTTACCAACTCTTTGGACATTGGAAGGTTTTGGCGACGTTGAACGTCTTGAATATTCTTCAGAATATCTGATTCTCCGAGCACAATGCCTGCATTTCGAAATCCCAAAGCACTATCTCTTGCATTAAGATATGCTTGCCCCTTTTTAGCATCTTCGAGTTCTGTTTTAGAGGTTCCAGGATCAATTGTGTAGCTCGTATTACGACTATTTGGCTGCCCCTTAAAACAGTCAACAACTGCATCAACCGCCAATGTCTGATAATCTTGCTTCTTAAATTTTAGTTTCATGTGTCATTTCTTTCATTATCAACAGATTTTTGCTGATTACTCTTTGGTGTTGACTCTATTTGTTTTATAGCTTTGTCAAAGTCGCTAAGTTCTTTGGTAGATTCAACTAAGCGATTGGTGTGAAACCTTTTATATTCTCCTTCTGCAAGCTGCTTTGCCATCTCGTGTGAGATTTTTCCCGCATGATTGAGAATATCTCGATCATTAAGAGTCATAAAACTATCTAGTTTTTTTATCCAGTCATTCATATGCATTGGAACACGCCGCATGGCTTGCCCCTGTGCAAAGATAAGATATTGCTCAACCAGATTGTTGAGAGCTGCTAATTCATCTTCATTCAGATAATTTTTAGCAATGGCCACATCTTGCTTACGAACTTTTGCCCCACGATAAGTTGTCAACCCCATATTAGCTTTATCAGCATCCACTCGAGAGTGTATAATTTCCGCAGCAGTCCGACCTGTAATAGCCCAATGCATCTTGTTCTGAACTGTCTTAAAAAACTCAATACTAATATCCATAGTTGGATCATAATCAATACTGGTAGCATAAATATCCGTGATTTTTTGATAAAACCGACGTTCAGAAGTCCGAATATCCTGAATTCGTTGCTCAAGTTCTTCGAAATAGTCAAAAGGCTGATCCGGATTTTTCAAACGCTCATCATCCAGCACAAATCCTTTCCGAACATACTCCGTCAGTTGTTGAGTTGCCCACATACGAAAACGTGTTGCCACATGACTTTTAACTCTGTAACCAACCGATATAATCATGTCCAGACTATAGTACTCCAACTGTCGTTTAACCTCACGTTTTCCCTCTAATCGAACTGTCAAGTATTTCTTGACAGTTGCCGCAGACACCAGCTCACCCTCCTCATAAATGTTTTGAATATGCAAACTTATGTTTTGTTTAGTAGTTTGAAACAGATCGGCCATCAACTGCAAAGTTAGCCAGACCGACTCATCCTCAAAACGTACATCAAGTTTTAACTTGCCATCTTCCGCCTGATAAACCAAAAATTGTCCCTTTGCCTGTTCCATTTCATATCTCATATTTTCGAGGTTCATATAGTTTTCATATCGGTATTAGTATATTGCTTTTTTAAAAAATTAAACAACAATCAAGCATTGCTAGCGTTTAACCCAAAACAAAACATTTATTCTGCATTTATTCTGCATTTATCTTCCAAACAGGGGCTTTTTTAGAAGCTGTATTATGTATTTTACCTGCTCTCCAAACTCTGACAACCTTGCTTCTTAAATTTTAGTTTCATCTGATACTCGTAAATGTGTAAACGCACTTTGCATACCCTAATTCCCCAAATAATACCCACAAATACGTTTGTAGATATTCTAGTATCCACAAAAGCAGTCTAGGACATTAAAAGCCTCCACAATGTCCACAAATGGTTTTGAGGATATTCTGATATCCTCAAAATCAAAAGACATTTTTTCCTTCTGTGATATTAAGAAGTTTTCCAAAAGCAAGTATACTTGGAATATTACCACTGGCAGGTCGAATTTCAGTCAAAACACCTGATTTTTTCAATTTAGGGATTAGTGATTTAACTGAAGTTTTTGGTATTTTAGCATGCTTTACCATATACGTACTCTCAAAAATAGGGCGATAAAACATTGCATCAAGTATATGTATTGTATATTGGGAATGAGTAATATCATGTATATTCTGCTTCATTTCCTCATATAGTCCCATAATGTTTTTTACTTTTTGACTATTACTTTTTGACTGGATCGTAATTGCCTTTAAGAAAAATTCAATCCAACCGTTCCAATCTTTCTCCAAAGATATGTTTTGCAACCTATAATAATACTCTTCTCTATTTGCTTCCAGATAAGAACTTAAATAGAACATAGGTTGAGATAAAACTTTCTTTTGATATAAAAATAGAGGAATCATAATACGTCCAAGTCTTCCATTTCCATCTTTAAAAGGATGTAAGAGTTCAAACTGTGCATGAATAACAGCAGCCTGTAAAAGAATATCAATATCATTAGAAACTATATAGTTTTGCCAAGATTCCAAATGATCCTGAAGTTGCAACGGATTTGGCGGAACAAAAGTTGCTTGTTCGATTGTACACCCATGAGTTCCTATCCAATTTTGATCTTTTCTAATTTCGCCTGGCGTTTTATCCTGACCACGAGTACTATCCAAAAGAATTTTATGTAATTTTTTAACAAAAGAAATTGTTATAGGATAGTCTTTTAAGTATTCATAAGACGTCATCAAAGCTGTTCTATAATTAACTATTTCTCGAATATCCTCACCTTTGCGGCCTTCTTTAATTAACCCAGCTTCTTGTTCAAGAACTTCATCGACCGTTGCCTGGATCCCTTCTATTTTAGACGATAGTACGGCTTCTTCATTAGTCAATGGAGACAACATTACATCAGGATTAGTTATCCCCTGCAACAAACCATCATATCTAGCCAGTTCGGAGTTAGCCGATCCTGCAACAGCAAATAATCTTTTATAATCAAGATTTTCAAGAGGCAAAATATCTGGTATATAGGGTTTCATCTTTTCTCCTTAAATGGTTTTCACTTCGGTATGCGGGCTGAGTTGCTTGAAGATCTGTTCAACATTAATTTTCACATCATCATTTGCAAAGCCAGAATCTCTAAAGACAATTTTCATTGTCTGACGTTCGGTAAGCACCTTGCAGAACTCTTCATCAATCTCACCATTTTTCACAAAGCATGCAGCCAGGGTATTTCCATCAACAAAGAACACCTCAAATTCTTTGTTTTCAGTTTTAATCATCTCCCTGGTAATTGGCAATGTCAAATCTACACCCCAATCAAGAAGAACCTGAAACAACAAATCTTCCGATGTTCGATCAGCCTTGATATTCTCCTGAAAATTCAAGAGTTCAGCCTGTTTGAGTTTTTCAGGGCTATAATATACATCTGCCATATTGCTTGAATCAACCTTAAGTACTCTAAAACCAATATCAAGTTCTGAAGAATCTTTAGCCGCGATCTCGTCGCCCATATCAAGTTTCATCTGACCATTTGCCTTTTTAAGTTCCAATTCTTCCTTGATTTTTGTCCCCGCACGACGAATTCGCTCTTTGCTTATCTCGGCAATAGTCTTATAACCAGCCTTAAATGCTTCCGACTTCTCATCGCACTCTTCAGGTATCTGAACCATTATGAATTTGCGATTACCTCCGTCTTCTGCATTTAACTGCATTACTGCGTGGGCGGTGGTTGCCGAGCCTGCG
>Ga0209414_1000338_pt1 | contig 22272 bp, 20 predicted proteins | sample LakVidmifraction_4_FD_181154 | JGI IMG/M metagenome (GOLD analysis project Ga0209414, IMG submission 181154) | Hypersaline microbial communities from Lake Vida, Antarctica - Brine Hole Two &gt;0.2 micron (SPAdes) (version 2) | ecosystem: Environmental > Aquatic > Non-marine Saline and Alkaline >...
TCACGGCTAGTACCCTCCATCCTGACAGCTCCTGTAGCAATGACCACATCAGAGCCCATCACATCTAAGGCTATGCCACCACAGGTGCCCAAGCGGATGAAGGTATCGCTGCCACACTTGTAGAGCTCCTCCATAGCGATCGATGCTGAAGGACCACCAATGCCTGTTGAGGTAACAGAAACTTTCTCACCATCGAGAAGACCGGTATAGGTGACATACTCGCGGTTGTCTGCAACAAGGCGGGCATCATCAAGATATTTGGCGATCAGAGGAACGCGCTTGGGGTCTCCTGGGAGGATGACGTACCGCCCCACATCGCCTTCAGAGATATGCAGATGGTATTGGACACCAGTTCCATTCATATAATCAGACATAGTTGACTCCTTCTAAAAATCCTAGCACGAAGAGCCTAAGTTAGCAAGAAAACATCGCTACAAAGGCTACAAACACTGCATTACCTCAATATCTCATATCCTTGAGCAAGGTTGAGAGGACTCTGAAGAGCTCTCCCAAAACCTCTCCATCAGAAGCTATGGCATCAACGAGCAGGTGGATATCGGTATCGATGAGAGGGTTGTTCGTATAGACCTCAACGGTCATCGCAGAGCCCTATTCAAAAGCAGCTCCTCACTCTGACGGGACCACTTCTTTCCTGTATGACGCCAGACTTTTGCCGAACCTTCGACACTTTCACGGTCATTCCACGGGGCAAGCCCCTGCCAGATTGTTTGCTAGTATCTGTTATAGGAACACATACGTCTTACCCATACCCCCATCCTCAGGAAGGGCGAAGCGGTAATCGGTGACGTTCGAGCTCGTTTTCAGGTACTGCCCTATCCCACGACTGAGAATACCATCCCCATAGCCGTGGATGATGGAAAAGGTGGAAAAGCCATGCACCAAAGCACTCTCCATCTGGATATCCAAGGCTGAAAGAGCCTCTTCCAAGGTCATTCCCCGTACATCAAGGACCATCTTGGGAGGTGGGGCACTGCTGTGGTACTGCACATGGACTTTTTTCTCTTCCTGTTTTCTGGGAAGGGAAAGCTCAGATTCATCGAGGGTGAACTTCATCGTCCCGATGGCCACTATCCACTTGCCCTTTGCAGCCTTACGGATGACGCGACCTTCGCGCCTGCTCTTACCACACAGCACATCCATGTTTGGCTTGACCTCGATGGGAATACGAGGAGATTCATCTCGAGGCTTTAGCTCTTCAGCTTGCTGCTGTATTTGCTTATCTGTGAGGTCGTGCTTCTCCTGCACCGAAGAGACGAAGGCTTTGACCTTTTTTGTTTTTTCACGAGTAATTTCACCGGTACGCAGTTCAGAGACAAGGTTTTCCAGTTCGCTGCTCTTCTCACGCATGAAGCGGTAGAGGTCACTGGATTGTTCCTGTTTTAGGATAAGGGCATCCTGCTTGAGCTTCAGTTCCTTCAGCTGAACGAGCTTTACCTGCTGCTGCAGCTTGTAGTGGCGGTCCTTCAGGTTCTCTTCATGCAAATCCGCTTCACGCTTGCGCTTCTCAAGGCCCTTGATGATCTCCCCTATCTCGACAGCTTCACTGCCCAGGTATTGCTCGGCCTTGTCCAATACCTCAGAAGGAAGGCGCATGGTCCTTGCAGTGTCCAGGGCATGGCTGTCGCCGGGGATGCCGCTGATGACCCTGAAGGTGGGCATGTGGTCTTGCTCATCAAACTCCATCGAGGCGTTTATCACATTTTCCTTGGCATAGGCGAACTGCTTGAGCACCCCATGATGGCTGGTAACCAACGTCAGCTTGGCCTTTTGGATGCAGTACTCCAAGGTTGCCCTGGCCAGGGCAGATCCCTCCACTGGGTCGGTGCCACTTCCGAGTTCGTCCATGATTACCAGCGAATGCTCCGTCATACTTCGTAGGATGTGCCCTATCTGCTTCATGTGCCCACTAAAAGTGGAAAGTTCCTCTTCTATGCTCTGCTCGTCCCCTATATCGGTGAAGACATCATCGAAGAGAGGTAGGGAACTTCCGTCACTAGCAGGGATGAAGCCACAGAACTGGTTGAGCAGGGACAACAGGCCCACAGTCTTGATCGTGACGGTTTTTCCTCCGGCATTGGGGCCAGAAATTACAACTGCCTGCACGTTATTCTCAAGAGCGACGGTGATGGGAACGGCCTTCTTGCCCAGCAGGGGATGACGGGCATCGAGGAGAAGGCAGACATCGTTTTCAAGATTCACCTGGGTTGCTTGATGGTCATGGCTATAGCGTGCCATGGCATAGAGGGCGTCGGTGGAGCCGATCATCCTTGTAAGAGAGAGCAGTTCGCTTTTGCAAGCTCTCGCTTTCTCATCAAGCTGGGCAAGCAGTTTGGCTATTTCAACGAGGATCTGGTTTTCGGCCATCACAACCGAGTTGTTCATCTCCACCAGCTTATAGGGTTCCATAAAGACGGTATTGCCCGAAGTGGAGGCGCTGCTGATGAAGCCTTCCACTTCGCTACGGCGGTCATTGCGTACAGGCATGACCACCCTACCGTCGCGGTATGCACTCTGGTCGCTCTGCATTGCAAGACTTTTGGTCTTCATATAGTCGGAGCAGAATCTGGAGCGCTCCCCCTTGGTCTGCTCAAGCTTCCTACGCAAGGCCCGTATGGCAGGATGGCCTTCCTTGACCTCTCCCGATTCGTCGAGGATTGTATGGATGCTCGCCTTTAGGTGTAATAGGGAGGGCTCGATGACAAGACCAAGGAGGCCATGGATAGGATGTAGTGGTCCGCTGTTCTCCAGGCTTTGATTACAGTACGAGAGCAATATTTCAGAGCTGGCTATATAGTGGGCAAGGCCGATCAAAGCATGCCCGTCAAGGACGAGCAGGGGGTTTTCCAATACATGTATTGCTTCTGTAATGTCCACAAAGGAAGAGGGACTGCTTACATCGGAGCGCCCCAGCAAGTGATAGAAGGATGCTACCTTCTTTTGGCGTTCAAGCAGCTCTGCCTTATCGGTAAGGAACCCCATGGTAGACAGGCTCTGAAAGCCCTCTTGGCTCAAGGTACAGAGCTGTATCTTCTCTAGGACCTGTAAAAATCCCAGGTCCTCAATACTCTTCTTGTTCATGCTTATCCATATTTCTGTATCGCTCGCGGCTCTGATCGCTCTTTCCCATCCATTCAGGGCCTTTGACACCCAAGGAAGCGAGCATTCTCATATAGCTGTCGTAGCGGTCGTGATGTATCTTCCCCTCTTCCAAGAGGCGCTTGACTTCACAATCAGGCTCCTCGTTATGCAGGCACAGATCGAATGCACACTTCTTGGAGGGTTCGAGAAACTCAGGAAAGGATTGGGCTATCCTCTGGGGATCGCCATGGGGGACCAGAATTTCGCGCACGCCCGGAGTATCGACCAGGGTAAAATCAGGGCCGTCTATCATCAGCGAGTAGTTGGTGGTATGTTTGCCACGGTTATACTTCTCTGAGATCTCACCAATCTTCTGATCCACATCCAGTATCCTGTTGATGAGGGTGGACTTGCCTACCCCGCTCTGTCCTATGAAGGCTACTGTCTTGCCTTTCAAAAGGGCTACAAATTCAGGCAGGCCGTCGCCAGTGATGGCGCTGACCCCCCTGATGGTATAGCCAAGCTTGTTGTAAAGGGCAAATCGTTCGAATTCGTCCTCGGTCAATAGGATGTCACTCTTGTTCATGACTATCATCACCTCAACACCTATGCAGCATGCGATGACGCGATCAATGAAGCGGGGACGAAAAGGGGGAGAGTCTGCACTGCAGACACAGACTATCATATCCATGTTGGCGACAACGGTCTGGTTGCTATTGCCCTTTACGTTCCAACGCTGAAAGCAGTTCTTCCGCTCAAGGCGATCAAGGATGAGACCCTCTTTTGTCCCTGTGACCACATACGAGACCATGTCGCCGACAGCGAGGGGGTTGTACTCGTTCTGGACAGAGGTGAGCTGCTTGCCCTTGATGCGGCATAGATAGCTCTTTTCTCCCTCCACTACGGTGTATATGTTGCTGATGCCCCGGGTGACGAGACCTGTGTGTTCCTGCATGTTTGTACTGTACAAGCAAAGAGCCCTGCTTGACAACTCTCTGAGATTTGATACTGTTAAGCTATGTTCAACTTCAAGACCTGCGCTCAGCCAACGTGCAATACCTATATATGTGGAGAAGGCCCCTTTTGCTTTCGGCACAGCCCGAACAAGGAGGAGTTGCATACAGCTTGTGTAACCTCTCTGCTAGGACAGGATGATGTGCTCAACCTCTCCCTTACCGGAGATGAGTTCGAAGACCTAACCATTCCCAAGAAAGGGTTTATCTCCTCCAACATGGCGTGGTGTACCTTCAGGAATGTCGATTTTTCCGAGTGTACCTTCATCACCAGCTTCTTTGACTTCTGCCTCTTTGAGGGGTGCCGCTTCAACAACATAACCAGCAGGTACTCCATCTTCTCAGGCAGCAAGATGATAGACTGCGACTTCAGCGGTTCCTCCATCACCCACACCAACTTTGTAGGTATCGATACGCTGTGGTGTAACTTTGGTGATTGTGACCTCTACTACTCCAACTTCGGCGCAAGTTTTCTTCGTGATACAGACTTCATCGACTGCAACCTAAAGAAGGCCGACTTCGCCCATACCAACCAAAGACGGGTATCCTTCAGGTACTCCAACTACGAGGAGGCCCACCATTGAGAATATACCAGCATTTTTCTGTTGTAGGATTCTGCAACACCTATCTCATAGGATCGAAGGTAGGCAGTGATGCCATTCTCATAGACCCCGGTCATGTGGACAACGAACTGATACATCTGATCGAATCCAACGAGTTCAAGCTCAAGCATGTGCTTCTTACCCATCGTCACAAGGCGCATACTGCAGGGCTTGGCACCTTGGTCAAGATATACAACCCAACCATCTATGCTTCATCCTTTTCTTCGTACGAATATCCGGTAAAGGCCATCAGCGACCACCAAGTGCTTACTATGTGTGACCTTGACATTGAAGTCATCCATGTTCCGGGCCATAGCCTGGACAGTCTGGTCTTTAAGATAGACCACGCCCTGTTCACCGGTGATACCCTGATGTGTGGCCGGGTCGGCTCCACAGAGGGCTACCGCGAACAGGCCCTGCTCTTGCAGTCCATCTGGAAGCGCCTGATGAGCCTCGATGAGAACATACTGCTCTTTCCAGGTCATGGAACAGCGAGCAAGCTGCGTATCGAGCGCATGTTCAATCACCAGCTTCTGGAGTTGGGTGCCATGGCTACCGAAAGGCAGAACTGGCGTGAGAATGAGTGATCGTATGGGTACACATATTTGTAGAATGGTAAGAAATATGACATCTTACAAAAAAATGAGCGACATCTACAAGCCCATTGAAGATTAAAGGCCACGTTTCCATCCCCTATCAGAAGCTATGATGTCTGTAGTACAAAAATGTGGTGGGAACTATAGTTACATATTGGAGAGCTATACTGATTGTTTGTTTCTATAGAAAAATAAAGCTAATTTTAGAGAGAAGGCGTCTTGGATTTCTGGTTTTAGTTGTAAAACTTTTTTGCTTATTAAAGATTCTAATGAATCTTTATGAATACTATAACATTTTGAGAAATCTACAACGCAGCCTTCTGGGAATTCAACAATTTTTTCATTAGGTTCAATATAAAAGTATTTCAAATAGCTGAATGGTGACGATTCAGTAATATAGTTACTGTCTATTAACTCTCTAACTTTATCAACCTTTGTTGCATTCTGAATATTTCTTAATGGTGCTAATACAATACTAGTAAGTTTAACACCATTTTCCTTTGAGATTTCACAAGAATGAGATAGAACTATAGCAGTACCCATTAAAGGTGCGGAGTTAATCCCCCAGTTTAGTATCCTACCTCCTCGACTCTCAGTTTTAGTAAGATTTGATTCTTTTATTGCTCCAAAGAATTGAATATCTTTTATAATATCTCCTTGAAGTAAAGCTTCATTATCATAGTTCGCGGTTAGTTCAAACATCATAATTATCCTGGAAATCAATTTCATTAGATTTATCAACAATTTTATTAGCAAATTTCTGAATAATAGTAAATGAATCATGTAATAAATCTGGTTCTAAATCACTTAAATATATTGTTGAAAAAGAATCATTAATATTTTCTTGAATCAATTTTTTGGTCATATCCTGAAGTAATCTAGAGTATAAAGCATCAATAAAAGTCGAGTCATATTGAATAGTTGAAGGTGTTGTTGTCTCATTATAAGTTAAGTTTATCTTATTTTTATTTGCAGGGAAGTCTATTATATTATCGGCATTCGTTCCTGATTCATTACTAATAGAATATTGCTTTTGTGGTAATGGACTCATGTAAGTATCTCCAAGAGATTTGTATTTTTAGGCAGATTGTTAATATCTGGGATAGTAAGATTTAATAGTTTCATGATATCAATAATGAATGAATTATTTTTTACATTAGGTTTATTGTTATAATCTAATGTAATTTCAATACCTCTTTCTGAAAGATTCTCATCGTCAAGATGTATTTGTTGGTTTTTCATTTGTTCACCCAATAAAACATGAGATTGGTATTCTGCTATACCTATAGTCTTGAAATACCAACCCTTCTTAACTCCAAAATTAAATGTTAATGATACTACATCATCGTTATTTCTATCTATAGAAGTAATACTGTCAAAGATGTTAGTTAGTTTACTATCTTGATTATCCTTATATGGATAGTTTACCTTCATTACAATTCCACACCACTTGTAGACAATTGAAGATAGGAATATTTGATTTATTTCTTCAATAAGTTTGCTTATATACTTTATAGTAGTAATTGGATGTTGAGCCATATGATCAGGGATAGAAAAATAGAAATCTAATCTATCCAGTGATATGTTAATTACATATTCTTTTGAGTTTAAGACAAACCTAGGAACATTAGGGGGCGCATTTATAGGAACTGATAAATTTTGGATAGTAAACTTCCCAGATTTTTCCAATTCTTTAATTGTGCTTCCAAGAGTTAAAATAATATTATCATCAATTGCTATTCCTATAGCTAGCTGTATAAATCCTATTTTTTGGTACATTCATTAACCCTTTATAAGTTGAATATAACGTATTTTAGGTAATTCATCAAGTTTTAGTGGTCATTATAGGTATATATAGTTTACACACTATTTTCGTACTACGGACTTCATAGGTTCTAATAGGGGATGGAACGTAGCTTTGAACCCTGACAGCATCCATAAGCTACGCATAGGTTTTGTCCTTCTATATCTGATACCTGATGTATCTTGCCATGTTTCACTCCCTTTCAGTGCTCTTTATTGTAGTACGAAAGGACTCGGCAACTATAGGTTACGTCCTATCACCTACTGCCTACCCTTACTTGTGTCCCCTTCTCACATACTGCAAGAATCGTGATGGCAAGGGGGAGCGGAAAGTAAGCCTTTCCCCACTGGAAGGATGATCAAAACCCAGTTCCAGGGCATGCAGCATGAGGGAGGTTCCATCCTCCTTACCATAGATAACATCCCCGACCAAGGGATGGCCTAAGGACTGGAGATGCACCCGTATCTGGTGGGTCCTTCCTGTATGGATGTTGATGCGAACCAAGGCATAGGAGGGGAACTGTCTCAGTACCCTATAGTGCGTCAAGGCAGTCCTACCCTCTTCGCCACTACAGCTGACAAAGCGTTTGCGGTTACGACTGTCGCGCTTGATGTTGGTCTGTATGCTACCCTCAACCCTACTGAAATTGCCTTTGGCAAGTGCAATGTATGTCTTCTTTGTAGTATGGGCCTTGAACTGGGCCGACAGTGATCGGTAACTGCTCAAGGTGCGGGCAATGACTAGGGTGCCGCTGGAGTCCTTGTCGAGACGATGGACAATGCCGGGTCTGATCAGGACTGAATCAATGGAGATACTTTCTCTTTCAGTTTCAGTTTCACTTTCTTTATTCTTTTCTCTTTTTCTGTATCTTTCTTTTTCTTCTGGTGTGTCACCATCATCTTCAGTATCGCCATCAACCTCTACAGCACCTGCTTCCAAGGCTCCTGTTGGGTCTTGTGAAAAGATCGTACAAAAATCCATGCCATACCGACCAAGAAGGCCGTTCACCACAGTCCCCTCATGGTTACCAAGGGCCGGATGGACAACCATACCCTGCTCCTTGTTGATAACTAACAGTTCATCATCTTCATACAGAACATTCAAAGGAATATCTTGTGCGCTGAGCCCTGCAAAGATCTCCTCTGTATAGGTGACTGTGATCCTATCATTTGTCTTGACTGGTTTGCCTTTTTTGGCTGGGTTGCCGTTAAGTAGGATGACTGTATCTTTTCCGCTCAAGACAGAGCGTTTCAAGCCTTGCTGGGAAAGGTAGGAGTCCAGACGTATTTTTTCTTCAAGCTTCCCTACGGTAATCTCAAAACACTGGGTATTGATAGCCATTACTTAGTCTCCACTTCACCGATAATGTAGTCGGCAACAGCAATGCCCAAGGAGAGGCCGCTGGCTATGCCTCCTTGGATAAAAAGTGCCGTAAGGGGATCCTTAGCCTCTGGTACCCATCCTGCATTAACCACCAGATTATAGGAGAGCAACGCAACACCCATCGTCAGGACAAAAGACCCAAAAAAGAGTATCTCTGCCCTTCGGAGCTTATAGCTCCATAGGGGGAACTCATTTTCCTGATAGGGTTCATAGGCGGGCAAACTCTCACTTGCGAGTGGTACCAAAGAAAAACAAAATAGCAAGAGTACTATCAAAAAGAGGGTTTTTTTTATCATCTGTACTGTCTCTCCCCAAACAAGGCAGTCCCTACCCTGACCATCGTAGCGCCTTCGCGTATGGCAAGGGGGAAGTCCCCGCTCATCCCCATGCTCAAGGTGGAGAAGTCGAAATGGGGGTAGCGTGCAATACATGATTGTTGTAGTTCCTTTAGCAGGGCAAAGGCAGAACGTGTCTCCTTCTCACCTCCACCAAGGGGGCCTATGGTCATGAGGCCTCCTATGCGGATGCCGTGCAAGCCTTCCATGGCATCGAGAGCCTTATAGAGGTCATCTTCAGTCTCGAACCCACTTTTGGAGGCTTCTTCACTGGTATTGTACTGCACCAGGATGGGCATTATTGTATCCAATTCCAAGCTAGCGGAGCTGATGAGCTTTGCTAGCTTAACCGAATCGATACTGTCGATGCCATCGACAAGGGGGACTATCTTTTTCACCTTGTTGGACTGCAGATGTCCAATAAGGTGAAGCTTCATCCCAGCAGGTCTTTCCAGGATGAATTTCTCTTCCACTTCCTGGACCCTGTTCTCTCCAAACAACAGCTGAGAACAGGCAAACAGCTCGAGGACCTCCTCATACGAGTGAGTCTTGCTGACAGCCATCAAACGTACATCAGAGAGCTTTCTCCCACTCTCCTCTGCTGCTTTTTCCATATCCAGCAGTATGTTGTCTAGTCGGGTTTGCATATTCATCGATTGTTCCTTTGTTGTTTCTTTTTTCCCCGATAGGTGCGGAAGTTCATCTTCAACAGTTCAAGCTGCAACTTCTGCTCTTCGTTCTTCGCTGTAACGGACGGGAATGCATTGAAAATCCATTTCGAACGTTTGGTAATTCTCATCTTGAGCTCATCAAGTTCACTGTCGAGCCGTTTTCTTAAGCTATCAAGGGAAGAATTTGTCCTCTGTTTGGTAAGGAGTTCGATCCTTTCTTCCAGTTCTCTGACTCTCAATTTGAACTCTGCAAGCTGTTTCTGGAATGAGGCCATCCTATATACACTGCTCGTTGCATCTATGGAAAGACCCAAGAGCAGCACACTGCTCAGGGGATTCAGCACAACCAAAGGTATAGTGGAGACAACGCTGGTAAGGGCGGGGTGTAGCCAGTAGGTGGCGGCAAGCCCCATAAAACCAAAAAGCGTGGAGTTTACAAGACAGACCCTGCCATTGATATTTACAAAATTATTGGAGTAGTCCCAGAGCTTTGTATTGAAGATCTTTTCCAATAGGAAGCTGGTGATATATTCCAACAGGCTGGTCAACAGCACGGCTATAAGGAATACCAGGATGGGATGGGTATCAAAAAACATGAGGGGGACTACTACCAGCAAGGCACCAAAGCCATAGATGGGTAGGTAAGGCCCATGCAGGAAACCACGGTTAACCAATCTTTTCAAAGGGATAGAGCAGTAGATGACCTCACAGATGTACCCGATGACAGCGTAGATAAAGAAGAAGATAACGTACTGGTCTAACTGCATCATGACCTCCAAGTCTTTTCAACTATACCCATTTGGTCCTAGCGGGGCAACACTACCGAATTGATGCCGGCCTTCTTTCTCCTGTGGATGGTGTAGATACCCAAGGTAACGAGCAGCAGTGAGATGGGATACTTGATATGCATGATGTCCTCTCCAAGCACAAGGGCTGAGAAAAGCGTTCCTGCTATAGGGACTATGAAGGTGAAGACACTTATCTTGCCCACGGGGTGATATTTGAGCACCTGTGACCAGAGGGTGAAGGCCAAGGCGGAGAGCACTGCTAGATAGAGCAATATCAGAAGACCAGAGATGGATACAGTGGATAGCTTTCCACCACCGCCAAGGCCAATAATGATCAGCACCAAGCCACCAAGGGTGAGGTTATAAGAAGTTACTGCCAATGGTCCGTCTGTTTGGGTAATCTTTTTGTTGAACACCGATCCTATCGCAAAACAGAGCTGGGAAATAAGTAGCATCCCTTCTCCGTTCAGGGAGAAGTGGATAGTTCCATCGCCTAGAGTTGAGACGAAGATGCCAAAGACACATACAAGCGAACCAACAACTTTCTGGGTGGTAAGCCTGTCGTTCTTAAGGAAGAAATGTGCCAGAACCACAGCATAGCAAGCTGAGAGAGATGAGAAGATGGTCGCGGAAGCCCCTGTGGTATTGGCAACACCTAAATAGGCAAAGAAGTATTGGGCTGTTGTCTGCACCAGGGCAAGGGCGAGCACCCATTGGTAGTTCTGCTTCCTGATGGTTGGCATCTTCTTGGTGGTGGCGAAATGGTAGGCCACCAGCATAAGACCTGAAAGGAAGAACCTGATTCCTGCAAAGAGTATTTTGGAGCTGGCGCTGTCGCCTATGGCGAACAGCTCGTAGCCGACTTTGATCGTAGGGAATGCAGTCCCCCAGAGCAAGTTGCAGAAAATGGCAATGAGAATAGCCATCTTAGGACTTTCAAACAGGTTGCGCTTCATAAGACCATCCTTGAACATTAAAAAAGCGCACCCGATTGGATGCGCTTTTGACCGGAGAGGGATTTGAACCCCCGACCAGTTGCGTGTAAAGCAACCGCTCTCCCACTGAGCTATCCGGCCGACTTTGAAGAAAGTACCATGAAGGAGACGAAGGTGTCAACTATGAAGATGATAATAGTTCGCCTGTATGAACATTTTTCTGAAATAGTATCGTATGCTTGAAATGTGAACCTTACTTTTGCTTTTTGTTAGTTCCGACCAAACTAAAGTCTGACTTTAGTTTGGTCGGAACTCTGGAAAATAATCACACAAAACCCTCTTCCCTACTTCCTCGGCATATCATTGGTATCCTTGAGCAATACATCATGACTGCCACCTTCCAGGATGGAGGTAGATGATACCAGGGTAAGCTTCGCCTTCTCTTGCAGGGCCCTAATGTTCATGGCTCCTGTATTACACATCGTCGAGCGCATCTTGCTCAGTGAGAGCTGCACATTGTCCTTCAGAGGTCCTGCGTAGGGTACGAAGGAGTCAACACCCTCCACAAAGGAGAGCTTGCCGTCCCCACCCATATCATAGCGCTGCCAGTTGCGTGCCCTAGCAGATCCTTCACCCCAGTACTCCTTCATATAGGATCCCTTGACGTTTACCTTCTCGGTCGGGCTTTCGTCAAAGCGGGCAAAATAGCGGCCCAGCATCAAAAAGTCAGCACCCATGGCAAGGGCCAGGGTCATATGGTAGTCAAGGACGATACCGCCATCGGAACAGATGGGAATATAGATTCCTGTTCTTTTAAAGTAGTCGTCCCTAGCCTTGGCTACCTCGATGACACTTGTTGCCTGACCACGTCCTATGCCCTTGGTCTCGCGCGTTATGCAGATCGAGCCACCACCGATGCCGACCTTGATAAAGTCAGCACCACTTTCGGCTAGGAAGAGAAAGCCCTCCCTATCGACCACATTGCCGGCTCCGACCTTCACCTTGTCGCCATACTCTTTGCGGACCCACTCTAACGTCTTTTTTTGCCATTCGGTAAACCCTTCGGAAGAGTCAATACACAGCACATCAGCACCACTCTCTATAAGAGCGGGAATACGTTCCTGGTAGTCGCGCGTATTGATACCAGCGCCTACCAGATAGCGCTTACGGCTATCCAACACTTCGTTGGGGTACTCCTTATGACTTTCATAGTCCTTACGGAAGACAAAGGAGCAGAGTCGGTTGTTCTCATCGACTATTGGTAGTGAATTGAGCTTATGTTCCCAGATGATGTCATTCGCTTCGCTGAGGGTCACCCCCTCCTTTGCATAGACAAGTCGGGAAAAGGGAGTCATGAAGGAGGAGATCAGGGTATCCATGGCCATCCTGCTCGGTCTCCAGTCTCGGCTTGAGACCACTCCCAACAAGACCCCATGTTCAGTCCCATCGCTGGTTATGGCAATGGTATTATGTCCTAGCTTTTTCTTCAGTTCTATGAGGTCCTTCAGTGTCTGGTCCTCACGTAGGTTGGAGTCACTGGGGACAAAGCCTGCCTTGAAGGATTTTACCCGTGCGACCATCGCACACTCGTCTTCAATGCTCTGCGAGCTATAGATGAAGCTCACCCCACCTTCACGGGCAAGGGCCCGTGCCATGGACTCCCCACTGACAGACTGCATGACCGCACTGGTCATGGGGATGTTTAGGGAGAGAGCTGGCTCTTCGCCTTTGGCATATTTTACCAAGGGTGTGCGCAAACTTACTTTGGAGGGAATGCAGTGTTCGTCAGAATAGCCGGGTACCAGAAGGTACTCACTGAAGGTGCGTGAAGGTTCATCAAAAAAATATGCCATGCTAAAAGGTCTCCTTCTAGGTTATGGCATCTCATACTGCACCTTTATAGTGCTTTATGCAAGAATCCTGCAACAAAATCTTTCGGATTTGTTGCAGGATTCTTCTTCTCTACTTGTTCTCTACTCGTTCTATACCAGTTCTATCAGTATCGGGTATATCAGTGTAGCGATATAGTGGTTACTAGTATTGTACACTCTTACCGCCTGCACTCCACAACACAGTTCTCCTTACCAGCAAGCCCAAGAGTGATAGTGTCTTGGGTTGCACTTACATCACCCCTTTTCTCTCCCAGAAACTCTGTTACCTGAAGCATGGAGTTGGGAATTTGTAGTGTTGATCCTTCTTCATTCTTGTTGAGCACACACAACAAAGCAGTTTCCCTGTCATAGCGGGCGAAGACCAAAGCGTGCTCATCAGCATAGACAATCTTATAGGAAGAGGCTTGGAGCATCTTCTCATAGCGCTTTCTCACATCACCCATGATGGCATACAGCTCGTAGAACCTCATGTCCCACTTTGTGTTGTCCCACTGCATGGGATAGCGTGAATCCTCGACACTACCGTAGGGCCCTGCAAGACCTACCTCATCACCATAGTAGAGGTTGGGCATACCAGGCAGGAGGTACATCAGCATCACAGAACCGCTGTAGAGATCAAAATCAAAAGCGTTGGGTGTTGCATGAAAGCGCGTGGTGTCATGGCTATCGAGCAGGTTCATCTGCATCGGGTGCATCTGAGAGGGCAGGCTCGCAAGCTGGCTTTCCAGAGCCTGGGCAAGCTCTTGTCCTGTGTAGGCTCTGGTTGGCTTGGGATTATGGCCCCATCCGTCAGAGACAAAGCGGTCGGTCTCACCCATCCAGGAGCGAAGAGGCCTACTGCTACCAAAGTAGTTCATCGTGCCATCCCACATGTCGCCTTGCAAAAATGGTGCGGCATCGGCCCAGTCCTCACCAACGAGATACGCCTGGTCGTTCTCGGCTTTCACTGCTTGCCGTACCTCCCTCCAGACCTCTTCACACAGCTGGTCCTCACCTCTTCTTCCAAGGACAGGGGCGACATCGAGGCGCCATCCATCCTGCAGAAACGGCTCCTTGAGGAATTTAATCAAAGCTGAGCTTTTATCCTGATACAAATGTTCCCTGAGTTTTTTACTGGTGTAGTTTAGCTGGGGAAGCGTGGGAACATTTTCCCAACAGGCAACCGAGCCGTCATCATTGAAATAGTAGAATTCAGCTTCCTCGCTTTCTCTATCTTCCTGTGCCCTCTTCAACCAGGGGTGTTCTGTACCTGTGTGGTTGATGGAGATGTCCACCACAATGCGCATGCCTTCTTCATGGAGCTTCTTGGATAAGGAGATGAAGGCCTCGTCCCCACCAAGCTTCTCATCTATATGGAAGAAGTCACAGCAGTCATAGCGGTGGGTTGTCCTGGAGACCCCGATGGGGTTGAGATAGAGGACGTTCACCCCCAACGCCTTGAAGTGCGGGATGGCGTCTTCAATGCCTTTCAGGTCCCCATTGAAAAAGTCCAGGCACTTTCCCTGGTCAAATGGCAAAGGCTTATCGTTGAAATCCATGACCTGCACTATCCCCCCATCGAAGGAGTACTGCCCCTCGGTGGCCCCTACACTTGTGTCGCCGATCTTGAACCTGTCAGGGAAGATTTGATAACAGGTTGATGATCCTACCCATGAGACGGGAACTAGGTCAGGCTTGAGGGAGAAGCTGTCATATAGGGATGGAGGAGAGGCTGTCATGCCCTTTTTAGAGTAGTAGTAGGCACGGTCACTGGCAACCAGGACAAAATACCAGTGTAGCGTTTCATCAGGCATGGGAAGGGAAGCGCTGTAAAGCACCCTTTGGCCTTGCTCATCCATAGTACAGTCCTGTGGATGTTCATTTCCATGGTGAAAGGGAAAGAACTTCACTGATGAAACATCACTGTCCAATCCTACCTGCATGCTGATCGTAACCGTCTCCCCACTCTTAGGGTAGAGGGGCTCTACATAGGTCTGACTTACCGAACTGTCTACTGTCTGTCTCCATTTCTGATTCATATCTGCCTCCAAAGCTATAAGTATCTCATTTTTGCATTAAAATAATACAAACTAACCCTTTACATGTATCTAATAATAAAGGTTGACTGGTTCAGAAAACCGGTTTAGTATTAGTATATACTAAGCAAGGTTTACATTTCAAGAGAAACCTAAGCTGGTATAGAAAATGTTCAAAGCTTGTAAAAAAGCATAAGGAGAGAAACATGAAAAAAAGTCTAATCGTTCTTCTCGTAATCCTGATGGCCTTCTCAGCCACCCTGTTTGCACAGGGCTCTGGTGAAGCCGACAAGGGCTACGACATCTATGTCTACAACTCTAAGGGCGAGAACGCCGCTCAGTTTGCAGCAATGTGCGCAGCATATGAAGCTGAAACTGGTGTTGTAGTTAAAAACTTTTCAATCGGTAGCGGACAGGATCACATGGAGACCCTACGCTCTGAGATGAATAGCCGCGAGATGCCTTCCGTATTCTCCATCCAGGGAATTAAGGAACTTGCAGAGTGGAGCCAGGGTGGATTCGCCCTTGACCTCACCACCGTCACAACCGGTGACTTCGGCAAGATGGCTGCAGCTATTCCCCAGGGTCTCAGACTGACCAGTGATGGAAAGACCAGCTACGGTATCCCTTACAACGTAGAAGGCTATGGCTTTATCGTTGACCGTGATATGCTCGCTGAAATTTTCAGCCCCATCCCTGTCGATGCAGTGCTCGCTGAGATCAAGGCTGCTTCCTATGAAGAGTGGGCTGCTCTTGTGAAAGCCATTGATGGTTGGATTGCTTATCCAAGAGCAACAGCTGTTAAATTGAATGGCAACACACACATGCTCGCCGCTTCCAAGGGTAAGCTCAGTGCGAATCTCACCGGTGTATTTGCTGTCATGGGTGCTGAAAAATGGACCTATGGGGACCACTTCATCAACGTAGCCCTCAACGCTGTCTTCGCCAATGATATCGAAGCTAAAAATGCTGATGCGGCAAAAGTACAGAGTCTGAAGGGTGCATTCATGGCCTATGCCAAGGCACTCGACCTGAAGACCAGCTACCTCGCTGGAGCCAAGGGAAAAGCCGTTCGTGGACAGGATTTCGTCTCCAGCTCTAACTATGGCTATGACCAGACTGTACAGATCTTTGCTGATAGCAAGGCCGTATTCTTCAAGCAGGGAAACTGGGCATTTGGTAACATCGAAGGCGTAAACAAAGCACAGAGTGCACGACTTGAGTTTGTTCCCGTGAAGATGCCTTACCAGAGCCAGGATGTGAAGAGAACCGACGGCACAACCGTTGCCAAGCTCAACAGCTCAATTCCTGTATTTGTTCCTAACTACTATGCTGTCAATGCTAGGGTTTCCAAAGACGAGCAGCAGAAAGCTTTTGATTTCCTCTACTGGATGAACAACAGTGAGACTGGAAAGAAGTTTATTGTTGAGGAATTTGCCTTTATTCCTTACAATGCCGACCCCAATACCACCACAGTTCCCAATAGCCTTGGAAACTCCATCATTGGCTACATCGCCAGTGGCAATACCCTCACCGCACCTTACCAGGGAGCACCTGCATCCTGGAGTGGAGATGTTGTCGGTCTGAGAGTCATGGAAAGTTATCTCACCAAGAGAAATTGGACTACGGCTGATTACGAGGCAATTTCAGACTATGCTATCCAGGAGTGGGTTGCACTGTTGAAGTAACTCACTAAAACCATTAGGGGCCGGATTTTCCGGCCCCTACTTTTCAGGAGTATCATATGAATTTTTATAAGAAATGGTTCTGGCCGTTGGTCATGCCCTCCCTACTCCTCTTTACCATGGTCATCCTCTACCCGTTCATCATGGGTGTGGTGAACTCGTTCCTGGCTTGGAGGGGAACCTACTACTTTGACCCGGATACCGGCACACGTGCTACAAGCATGCTCAAATCGTTTGTGGGATTTTCCAACTACAAGGAAGCTTTCCAGGATACGCGATTCATCAGCGCACTTGTCTATACGGTCAAGTACACCTTCATCGCAGTAATCTTCGTCAACATAGCGGCCTTGGCCCTTGCCCTGATGGTTACCAAGATTTCCAAAAGCTCTGGACTCTACAGAACTGTCTTCTTCCTTCCCAACATGCTGGGTGGACTTGCCTTGGGATTTATCTGGCAGTTTGTTTTCCAGATCATCTTTACCGACATCCTATTTGCCCCTGATGCTCTCTACCTGCCTTTCCTTCGCTATATGACGCAAGACTCTAACAAGGCGTTGTTTGCCCTAGCCATGCTCAGTACCTGGCAGTATGCCGGTTATATGATGATCATCTACGTGGCAGGCCTGAACAACATCAGTTCTGACTACTATGAGGCTGCAAGCATCGATGGCTCTTCCTACTGGCACTCATTCCGCAAGATCACCATCCCCATGCTAATGCCCTCCTTTACCATCGTATTTTTCATGACGATCGCCAACAGCTTCAAGTTGCTGGACCAGAACGTAGCCCTGACAGATGGTGATTTCGGCACTCGTCTTCTTGCCATGCAGATCCTGAGGACTGTCAAGGACACCACACCGCCGAACTATGGCAAGGCTCAGGCACAAGCTGTGATATTCTTCATACTTGTGGCTGTCATAACCCTGACTCAGGTAGCCATTACCAAGAAAAAAGAACTGGAGATGTAACATGAAAGAATTAACCGTAGTCTCCTCAAAAGCACTGAACAAACACTATTTTCTTATGAAAAAAATCCAGATGATAGGTCTATATGTGCTTCTTACCCTTATTGCGATCTACACGCTGGCTCCCCTATGGCTGTTGTTAGTCAACTCCTTCAAGAATCAGAGTGAGATTATCAGCTCCCCATTGGGGTTCCCCACAAGCTTTACCCTTTCCTACCTGACCAATGCAGCAAAGGAGATCAACTTCTTCAAGGCATTGCTGGTCACAGCCTCTATTACCAGTGCTTCAGTACTCCTGATAGTAGTTGTAAGCAGTATGGCCGCCTGGATAATGGTGCGCAACAAGGGCCGGGCAAGCACATGGGTTTTCATGTGTTTTGTCGCAGCCATGCTCATCCCATTCCAAGCTGTCATGTACCCCCTGATTCAGTTCTTCGATGACATTCGACTCAAGAATGCGTACGGCCTTATCCTGATGTATGGGGGCTTCGGACTTTCGATGTCAGTCTTCCTCTACCATGGATTTGCCAAAGGTGTTCCTCGTGGTGTTGAAGAGGCGGCAACCATCGACGGTTGCAACATCTTCCAGATGTACATGTATGTGGTAATGCCCTTGCTCAAGAGCATTACCGTCACGGTGATAGTGCTCAACTCCATGTGGATTTGGAATGACTATCTCCTACCCTTCCTGGTCATTGGAAACAGCAGCACCAAGACCTTGGTTCTCGAACTGTATTTTGCGCGTATATTAGCAGGCCAGTTTGGCAATCCTTGGCAGCTGATATTCCCTGCAGTGCTTATCACCATCATCCCGATCATCATCGTCTATCTCTTCTTGCAGAAATATATTGTCAAGGGGATCAGCGATGGGGCTATCAAGAGCTAGGGCATGAATACCTTCAAGAGCCGTTGGGCAAAGCGAGAGGGCGAACTGCTATCCTTGTGGGAAGGCCTCTACCAGAATAGGGATATCGATCCTCTTTTTGCCCTGTTCCAGAACAAGGCAAAGGATCGTAAACCCTCTTTGAAGGCCCTCGATGAACAGAGGCTTGCAGATCCCCTGTGGTATATGGGCTCTGAGATGACTGGTCAGATGCTCTATGTCGACAAGTTCAACAAGACCTTCGCAGGTCTTGAAGAGAAACTGAGCTATCTCGCATCCTTGGATGTACGCTACCTCCATCTGATGCCCTGCCTGAAGATGCCCCCTACCAATAATGATGGGGGCTACGCTGTGGAATCTTTCACCACCTTTGACCCACGCCTTGGCGATACCAACGATTTTGTATCTCTTGCCAATGCATGTAGATCCGAGCATATCAGCCTCTGTCTTGATTTTGTGCTCAACCACTGTGCGGACAGCCATCCTTGGGCTATCAAAGCCAAGGAAGGCGAACAATCCGATAAGGATAGGTTCTTCTTCATCAAGGACGCTTCTGTCGTCGATGCCTATGAGGCAACCACAAGCGAGGTATTTCCCCAGCAGGCGCCGGGGAACTTCACCTACCTGCCTGAAACACAAGAGTATGTGATGACCACCTTCAACCACTTCCAGTGGGACCTCAACTATGCCAATAGTGAGGTATTGCTCTCAATGTTGGAAGCAATGCTCACGTTGGCCAACTATGGGGTGGAGGTATTCCGCTTCGATGCCATACCCTACATCTGGAAACGGTGGGGGACGGGCAACCGCAACTTGGCAGAGGTGCACGCCCTGCTGAGGATCTTCCGCCTGGCCCTTGAGATCGTGGCACCACTGTGCATTATCAAGGGCGAAGTGGTCATGGCCCCTAGGGAAGTCGCCCCCTACTTTGGAACTGAGAAGGCTCCAGAGTGCCACCTCTTGTACAACGTCTCCCTGATGGTGCAGATGTGGAACTCCCTTGCCACACGTGATACCAGGCTCTTGCAGAGAAGCCTTGTTGAGCTTCCTACCAATATCCCCTCCTCTGCCTGTTGGGTCAATTACCTGCGCTGTCATGATGATATCGGGTGGGGCATTGAGGATGAGCATCTCTATCAGCTTGGACTTACCCCATTTGGTCATAAGCAGTTTCTCATCTCCTTTTATTTAGGAACCTTCCCTGGTTCTTTTGCCAGGGGGGAACTCTACGAGTTCAATGAGAAAAACCGCGATGCTCGAAACTGTGGCACTTCAGCCTCCCTGTGTGGTTTGGGAAAGGCCTTGGAAAATAAAGACGTCTACCAGGAGGAGCTCGCCTTGAAGCGGCTTGCCCTGGCGCAGGTGTTCGTCTACCTGACAAAGGGCGTGAGTGTCCTCTATAGCGGAGACGAAATTGCAACGCTCAATGACTACAGTTATCATAATGACCCAGTCCTTGCCAAGGACAGCAGGAACTTGCACAGACCTCTGTTTGACTGGAACAAGTGCGACAATGCCAGTAAATTCTTGTTCACTACCCTGCAAAAGGTGATAGGCTACCGCTCACAGGAATCTGATTTCCGCTGTGACAGTCTTGAAGTGGTCATCCCTTCCAACGACTTTTCTGTATTTGCCCTCAAACGAGGTAGCAACCATCTTGTGTTGGTGAACTTCAGTGAGTTTCAGAAAGAGGTCAAGTTCAAGTATTCTATCTCCGGTTCTTATCGTGAAGTCTTTTCTCATAGGGAACTCGTTCTCGGAAATGACCCTTTCATTCTTGGCCCCTACCAATACCTCTTGCTCAAAAGGATGTAAGCATGGATCTTCCTCAGAAACGACCGACTATCAAAGATATTGCCCGTGAAAGCGGGTATTCGAAGACTGCTGTCTCCTTTGCCTTCAACGAACCTTCCAGGATCAGCGTCAAGGCAAGGGACATCATTCTCGCCACAGCTGAAAGGCTTTGCTATATCCCTGACCCTATGGCTCGTAACTTTTCCCTTAGAAGGCATTTGAGCATTGGATTTCTCTTGCCTCAGATCATTCACTACTCGATGCGTAACCCTTATACCCTGCAGGTTATCCAAGGTATAGGCAGTGTCTGCCAAAAGTATGGCTACACCCTTACCCTAATCCCACCCTTGAATGAATCCATCATCGATGCTGTGCGTTGCGCTGCCGTTGACGGTCTGATCACCATGGGCATGCAGGTCGGCATGGACATTGTCAATGTCATGAAAATCCGCAAGCTTCCCTTTGTCACCATAGATGGAACGCCTTCTGATGATATGCCTTCGGTCAATATCGCTGATGAACAGGCCGCCTACCAGATGATGTGCCTTGTCTTGGAAAAAGGTCATCGCTGTATTGCCATCGTAAGCCTCAGCGAAGATGCCTTTGATAGTGATGAGTTTGATGCAAGTGTTCCCAAACGAAGAAAGCGTGGGTATGAGCGCGCTCTCAAGGAGTTTGGGCTGAGCCTCTATGACCTGGAAGGGTCTGTTACCCAGATGGTCAGCGAGTGTACCCTTGAGGACGGCAAACATACGGGCCATCTCATTTCAAAACTGAAAAGCCGACCGACATGCGTCATAGCAATGAGTGATATCGTAGCTATCGGATGCATCCTCTACTTCAACGAACATGCTATCAAGGTCCCTGATGACATCTCTGTTGTTGGTTTTGACAATATTCTAGAAAGCCAACTGATAACCCCTGCCCTGACCACTGTGGACCAGCCTGCCCAAGAGAAGGGCTATCTTGCCAGTGAAGCTCTCTTTCGCATGATAAACGGAGAAGCTCTGGGCTCGACGCATATGGAAATCCCTTTCAGCATCGTAGAGAGACAATCCCTCAAAGAGGTATCAACCAACCATGAATAATAACCAAAGACGATATTGTGGGGTTCTGTTGCATCCTACCAGCCTAGGCGGCAGATATGGTATCGGGGACCTTGGTCCCCATGCCTATGCCTTTGTCGACTCACTCAAAGATGCAAATGTACGCCTATGGCAGATACTGCCCTTAGGCCCTACAGGGTACGGAAACTCCCCATATGCATCCCGCTCAACATTTGCCGGCAATGAGCTGCTGCTCTCCCTCACCCTGCTAGCCAAGGAGGGCTATCTTTCACAGGATGAGATAGCCTCCCCTCCTCCCTTTCCTACAGAAGCGGTCGACTACTCGATGGTCGATGCTTGGAAGATGCCCCTGCTTAAGAAGGCAGCGGCTAATTTCATCGACAAGGAAGGACACAATGAAAGCTATAAGACTTTCTGTGAAACTAATCAGTTCTGGCTTGATGACTATGCCCTTTTCATGATCTTGTACGAACACTATAAGGATGCCCGTTGGTTCAGTGTTTGGAAGAAGGAAGATGGCACGTATTCCAAGATGAACGTAGCGAGGCTCCAAAAGAAATATGAAAAAAAAATAGAGATATGGAAGGTCCTGCAGTATTTCTTTGAGACGCAGTGGCAAGACCTCAAGGCGTATGCCAACAAGAGCGAGGTCTCCATCGTAGGGGACATCCCCATCTTTGTCGCAGCTGATTCAGTGGACACCTGGAGCAACATCAGGCTGTTCAAGACTGACGAAAGCGGGCAC
>Ga0209414_1000339_pt1 | contig 22251 bp, 14 predicted proteins | sample LakVidmifraction_4_FD_181154 | JGI IMG/M metagenome (GOLD analysis project Ga0209414, IMG submission 181154) | Hypersaline microbial communities from Lake Vida, Antarctica - Brine Hole Two &gt;0.2 micron (SPAdes) (version 2) | ecosystem: Environmental > Aquatic > Non-marine Saline and Alkaline >...
GCCGCCAGGCTCTTTGGGTTGCTACGTCAGCCAACGCTAAAAAAACAACCTATTTTACAACGAAAAAAATCATAGGACGGGATTTCTTTGATTTGATTTCAAATTATATTTTGAACTTTTTTAACTTATAATATCTAACTTTTAATATTTAATATTTAACTTCTAATATTTAACTTCTAATATCTAACTTTTAATATGAACTTCCCTGATTAGTGTTGACCGGTTTTTATTAATTTTTCATTGTCAAAAATAGTAAAAATTGGTTTAGTAATAAGTTGATTATTTGACCATTTCTTTACTTTTTTCCATCGCTGAAAAAAGTAACAAAAAAATCTAGTCTGATGATCTTTTTCTGTAAAATTAGCTCGTTTTTTACTCTATATCACCCAGACCGCCTTTTCCCCTGGCTTTTCCAGCCGCCAGGCTCTTTGGGTTGCTACGTCAGCCAACGCTAAAAAAACAACCTATTTTACAACGAAAAAAATCATAGGACGGGATTTCTTTGATTTGATTTCAAATTATATTTTGAACTTTTTTAACTTCTAATAGCTAACTTTTAATATTTAATATTTAACTTCTAATATCTAATATTTAACTTCCCACTTCTAATATTTTTTTGGTTAAATTTGCGCATCCTAACATACCTTAAAAAATCAATTTATGATTCAATTCTTTGGAAATAAAAACAGTAAAATAGTTGCTGTACAAACGTCAAAAGAGCTTTCCCAAACAGCTATTGAAAAATTAAACTGGCTTTTTGGAAACAAGGAAAAATTAGCTGAGGCATCTGTGGATGCTTTTTTTATTGGTCCGCGTGCCGCTATGATAACGCCTTGGAGTACGAATGCCGTTGAAATTACCCAAAATATGGGTATTGAAGGGATCCTTAGAATTGAAGAATTTAACGCTTCAACAAAAGATGCCGAATTTGATCCGATGATTTTTCAAAAATATGCTTCTTTGAACCAAGAACTATTTACCATTCATATGGAACCGGCGGCTATTTTGGAAGTTGATGATATTGCTGCTTATAATAAAGCTGAAGGTTTGTCTTTAAGCGACGAAGAAGTTGATTATTTGAATGATTTAAGTAAAAAAATGGGTCGAAAATTAACCGATTCTGAAGTATTCGGATTTTCACAGGTAAATTCAGAACATTGCCGGCATAAAATATTTAACGGAAAATTCGTCATAGATGGTGAAGAAATGCCAGCCTCCTTGTTTAAACTAATCAGAAAAACTTCGGAAATAAATCCGAATGGAATTGTTTCTGCCTATAAAGACAATGTGGCATTTATTGAAGGTCCGGTAGTTGAGCAATTTGCACCAAAATCTGCCGATAAACCAGATTTTTATCAGAAAAAGAATTTTAAATCAGTGATCTCATTAAAAGCAGAAACACATAATTTTCCTACAACCGTAGAACCGTTTAATGGTGCTGCAACTGGATCTGGCGGTGAAATCAGGGACCGATTGGCTGGTGGAAAAGGTTCTTTGCCCTTGGCTGGAACCGCTGTTTATATGACTTCCTATTCTCGTTTAAATGAGGACAAGCCCATCGACTCCGCTCAGGACAAGCCTTGGGAAAAAGCAATGAAAGAACGTGATTGGTTGTACCAGACACCAATGGATATCTTGATAAAGGCTTCAAACGGAGCTTCCGATTTCGGAAACAAATTTGGGCAACCATTAATTACAGGTTCTGTGTTAACTTTTGAACACGAACACTTCGACAAGCTCAGTGTGACCTCAAGAAAGTTGGGTTACGACAAAGTGATTATGCAAGCAGGCGGAATTGGTTACGGAAAAGCAGATCAGGCTTTAAAAGACAAACCGGCAGCAGGCGATAAAATAGTGATATTAGGTGGTGACAATTACCGAATTGGTATGGGTGGCGCAGCAGTTTCATCATCGGATACAGGTGAATTCGCGAGTGGAATTGAACTAAACGCTGTTCAACGTTCCAATCCGGAAATGCAAAAACGTGCCGCAAATGCCATTCGAGGCATGGTAGAAAGTGATATCAATCCAATTGTTTCCATACACGATCACGGTGCCGGCGGACATTTAAACTGCTTGTCGGAATTGGTGGAAGAAACAGGCGGATTAATCGACTTAGACAAATTGCCAATTGGCGATCCAACGCTTTCAGCAAAAGAAATCATAGGGAACGAATCTCAGGAAAGAATGGGATTGGTAATTGGCCAGAAAGATATTGAATTACTCCAAAAAATTGCGGATCGTGAACGCTCACCCATGTACCAGGTTGGTGAAGTAACGAATAACAATCGTTTTACTTTCAAATCAAAATCTACAGGTGAAAAACCAATGGATTTTGCCTTGGATGATATGTTTGGCAGTTCGCCAAAAGTAGTGATGACCGATAAAACCATCAAATACAACTATGCAGATTTAGAATATAATATTAAAAATATCGCTACCTACTTAGAGCAAGTACTGCAACTGGAGGCGGTAGCATGTAAAGACTGGTTGACCAATAAAGTGGATCGTTGTGTGGGCGGAAAAGTAGCCAAACAACAATGTACGGGTCCACTACAATTACCTTTAAACAATTGCGGTGTGATGGCTCTGGATTATTTGGGTAAAGAGGGAGTCGCAACTTCCATTGGCCATGCGCCAATTTCCGCCTTAATTGATCCGGTGGCAGGGAGCAGAAATGCCATTGGGGAATCTTTATCCAATATTGTTTGGGCGCCCATTAAAGATGGTTTAAAAGGAATATCATTGTCTGCCAACTGGATGTGGGCTTGTAAAAATGAGGGGGAAGATGCTCGTTTATATGCAGCTGTGAAAAGTTGTTCAGATTTTGCAATAGAACTGGGAATCAATATTCCAACGGGAAAAGATTCGCTTTCAATGAAACAAAGATACCCCAAAGACGAAGTTATTGCACCGGGAACTGTCATCATTTCGGCTGGAGGAAATTGCACCGATATTACCAAAGTGGTGGAACCTGTTTTACAAAAAGACGGCGGCTCAATTTATTATATCAATCTTTCACAAGATGACTTTAAATTAGGGGGTTCGTCATTTGCGCAAACGCTGAATGCTATAGGAAATGAAGCACCTACCATTAAAGATGCTGCTTTTTTCAAAAGAGCCTTTAATACCATGCAGGAATTAATTTCAGAAAATAATATCCTTGCGGGACATGATATAGGAAGTGGCGGATTGATTACTACTTTATTGGAAATGTGTTTTGCTGATTTGAATTTGGGACTAAAAATAGATTTTTTGGTATTCGAAGAAAAAGACATTATTAAATACCTGTTTTCAGAAAATATTGGCATTGTTTTCCAGGCAAAATCGGATGAAACAGTTGAAATCAAATTGAAACAAAACAATGTCGCTTTCTATAAATTAGGAAGTGTTACCAATTTGGAAACGCTAGATTTTGGACCATGCAAATTAGACATTCCAAGATATAGAGACGTTTGGTATAAAACCTCTTACCTACTCGATCAAAAACAATGCGCCAACAACAAAGCACAAGAGCGTTTTGAAAACTATAAAAATCAACAGTTAACCTATGTTTTTCCAAGTCATTTTACAGGTAAGCTAAAAGACGTCATTGCGAGTGAAACGAAGCAATCTGTTTCTAATGGAAAGATTGCCGCGTCGCAAACTCCTCGCAATGACGGTAAAAGGCCGAAAGCGGCCATCATTCGTGAAAAAGGAAGCAATTCTGAACGTGAAATGGCAAATGCTATGTACCTGGCTGGTTTTGACGTGAAAGATGTTCATATGACCGATCTAATAAGCGGACGTGAAACATTGGAAGACATTCAATTTATTGGTGCCGTAGGCGGATTCTCAAATTCAGATGTTTTGGGCTCTGCAAAAGGTTGGGCAGGTGCTTTTTTATACAATGAAAAAGCAAAAAAAGCCTTAGACAATTTCTTTAAAAGAGAAGATACTTTGTCTGTAGGAATTTGTAATGGTTGCCAATTGTTTATGGAATTGGAAGTGATTAATCCGGAGCACAAAGTTCATGGAAAATTACTGCATAATGATTCACATAAACACGAAAGCGGATTTACTTCAGTAACTGTACAAAACAACAATTCGGTCATGTTATCTACTTTGGAAGGAAGCACTTTAGGCGTTTGGATTTCACATGGCGAAGGAAAATTTAACCTTCCTTTAGAAGAAAAAGAATACCATATTGTGGCCAAATACGGTTATGATGTGTATCCGGCAAATCCAAATGGTTCCGATTATAATGTTGCTATGATGAGCTCAAAAGATGGTCGTCATTTAGTGATGATGCCGCATATTGAGCGTTCTATTTTTCAATGGAATTGGGCTTATTATCCAGAAGGCAGAAACGATGAAGTTTCCCCTTGGGCAGAAGCTTTTGTGAATGCCAGAAAATGGTTAGAAAATAACTAGTGTTATACCAATTAAACATTCAAATGTCGCATAAAAAAGGGATACCGATCGGTATCCCTTTTCTAATTTTTAGAAAAATTGTTAGTTCACACTTTCTAATTTTACCTCCTTCATATCTTTTGTTATTAATTTAACTTCATCAAATCCCATAGTCTGAAATTGAGCAAATTGTGTGGCTGCATCACCTACCACAACATAAACCATTTTAGACTCATCTAAATATTTATTAGCCAATTGCTTATGCTGTTCCAGCGTCATGTTATTAACAGTGGCTTCTTCCTTTTCTATATAGTTAGAAGGTAAATTATAATTGCTTATTTCCTGTAACATTCCCAATAATGAAGTTTGTGTTTCAAAACGTCTTGCATTCGATTTAATCAGGGCATTTTTCGTAAATTCTAAATCTGCCTTACTGATACCATCTTTGTATTTGGCAATTTCATTTTTAAAAATCTGAACGGATTCTCCTGTAGTATTGGTTCGGACACTTGAAGACGCTGTAAAAGTTCCTGGAGTTTTTGAACCGCTAAAACTGGTACGAGCACCATAGGTATATCCTTTTTCTTCTCTCAATATCAGGTTTACATTTCCAGAAAACGAGCCTCCTAATTTGTAATTCATTACTTCAACAGGATAAAAATCTTTAGCTGTTCGAGCCAATCCAATATAGCCTATATTAATTACAGATTGTTTCGCATTAGGAATATCAACAAAATATAAAGAAGCTTTGTCTCTTGTATTTGCTATGGGATATTCCGGAATTTCAACCTTTTTAGCTTTCCAGTTTGCTTCCAAGCTACTAAGATTTTTCAAAATTTGCGCTTTCGTTATATTACCAACAACATTAAACACACTTACTGAAGGCGAAAAATTAGCCTTATAAAATGCCTTTAGGTCTTCCATTGTAATGGCTTCAACGGAAGTTTCCGTACCACTTGTTGGGTACGAAAAAATATGATCTTCGCCATATAAAATTTTATTAAACACATGATCAGCAACCACATTAGGATTGGCATCTGAACGTTTAATTTGATTTATCGTTTTGGTTTTTATACGTAAAAATTCTTCTTCATCCCAACGAGGTTCCAATAAAATTTCTTCAATTAATTTCATTGTTTTATCAAAATTTCTAACCAAGGTATTTCCTCTTATTACAATAGACTCATTGGTGGTATACATATTAATGCTGGCGCCGAGCATTTCAATATCTTCCTCAAGTTGTTCAGGTGTTTTATTGGCTGTTCCTTCCATCATAATATCCGTCATCAAATTAGCAACACCATTTTTATTTTTATTATCCAAAAGATGTCCGCCCGCAATTACCAAACTAAAATTTACGGTTGGAATTTCGTTTTGTTCAATTCCATAAACTTTCATTTCATTGTTTAATGTTGAAGTCCAGATTACCGGAATAGATAATTTAGGTGCAATTCCTTGATTTGGTTCTACAGACCGGTCAATTTTGGAAGGTGTTTTTACAATTTCTTCTTTAACATCTGTAATTATTTTAACCACATTTTCCTTAATTTCTTCTTCAACAACTTCTGCCTTTACAGAGTTTTCAGTAATTAAATCCAATTGTCCCTTTGGCACAAAACTGGTCATTATATATGGTTTTCCTTTAAGGTATTTTTCATAAACACGCATGACATCTTCTTTCGTAACCTTTTTAATATTCTCAATATCTTTCTCTATAAATGCTGGAGTTCCTGCAAATACATTGTATCGTGCCAACTGGAATGATTTACCTAAAACACTGCTAATACCATTATAAAAACCGGTTTCCAATCCTGCTTTAATTCGTTCAACGTCTTTAGCGGTTACACCTTCCTTCTCAAACATTTCAAAAGCTTCAAAAATTCCCTTTTCAACATCTTTTAAATTTTTTCCGCTATTTGCTGTAATATTTATACGAAATTCTCCTGCCAATTCTTGTGAATTATTATAGGCTCTTGTTCTGGAAGTTAAATTTTTTTCTTTCACCAACACTTTATAAAGTGGTGCTTTTTTTCCGCTTGACAATATTTCAGCTAAAAAATCAAGTGCATATGCATCATCTGTATATTGTTCTACCGTTGGCCATACCATATTTAATTGAGGTGCTGTAGCAAAGTTATCTTCGTGATAAAAGCGCTTTGTTTTTTCAATCGTTACAGGTTGTGGTTCTAAACGTTTTACTTCTTCCCTCCTCTTTATTTCACCAAAATACTTTTCAATCAACATTTTAGCATCTTTGATTTCAAAATCACCTGCCAAAACTAACGTTGCATTATTAGGCCCATAAAATCGATTATAAAATTCCTTGACATCAGCTACAGTAGCATTTTGAAGATCTTCCAATTCTCCAATTACCTGCCAGCTATATGGGTGACCTGCAGGATAAATATTTTTATCCAATACCCAATCGGTATGTCCGTAAGGGTTATTATCAACACGTTGTCTTTTTTCGTTTTGAACAACCTCTTGTTGATTGTTAAAAGCAGATTCAGTAACCGTATTAATTAAAAAACCCATTCGATCGCTTTCTAACCATAAAACTGTTTCCAGCGCGTTGTTGGGAACTACTTCATAATATACCGTACCGTCTTTCCAAGTTCCTCCATTAAGTGTTCCTCCAACATCCTGAATTTTTTTAAAAAATTGATCTTGGGGAACATTTTCAGATTCCTGAAACAGCATATGCTCAAATAAATGGGCAAACCCTGTTCTTCCAGTTTTTTCTCTATTGGAACCAACCCCATATTGGATGGCCAAAGAGACTATTGGATCACTTTTATCTTGATGAAGCACTACATCAAGACCATTTGAAAGTTCATACTTTTCAAACGCTATTGAAAATTTTACATCCTTACTTGAATTTTGCGAAATTCCTTTAAATGAAATTATCATCATAGATAAAGTCAGTAAAGCTAAAATTGAAAATTTAAAATTAATTTTTATCATTGTACCGTTATTTTTAGAATTCGATAAATATACAATAGTTTTTTTAATAAATTAATTAGCAGAAACCTAAAATAAAAACCATTTTAAAATTTCATTTTTGTGAAATCCTTTTTTTTCTGATTTTCCTAATCAATATTAGTTTATGGCAAACAATTATAAGCAAATATTTGATTTTGCATACCATCAATATGATGGTGATTTGAGAAGGCGAAAAAATGCCGGCAGTCATTATTCAACCCAATGTTGAATTTTTAATGGCGTGGGCAAAACGCAAAGGAATGGAAACCGATGATTCAATCGAATCTATTATTACACATAAAAAAGTGATAAAACGCATTCAAAAAGAAATTGATAAAGTCAATGAAAAATTAGGATCTTGGGAACAAGTAAAAGCCTTTGAACTGACTTCAGATATTTGGAGCGTGGAAAATAACTTGCTCACTCCTACTTTAAAAATGAAGCGGGAAATTATTTTACAAAACTATCGCCATCTGTACAACAAAATCTATAAAAATTAATTTTAAAGAATGCAACATTTGCTATTGTGAATTACCATTTATTATTATACTTTGCAAGAAAACTAATCAACCTTATATAAAATGCCAAGAAAAATTACACGATTATTTGATTTTGCCTATTACCAACTAGAAAAATACAATTTAGAAAAAGCTTTTTCTACAAAATATGATGGAAAATGGGTTTCGACTTCAACACAGGAATATGTTGATAAAGCCAATGCCATCAGTAGAGGATTGCTGAGATTAGGCGTAAAACCGGGTGATAAAATTGCCGTTATATCTTCGGCCAACAGAACGGAATGGAATATTATGGATATTGGTATATTGCAAATAGGCGCCATCAATGTCCCTATTTATCCAACAATTTCTGAAGAAGAATATAAATATATTTTTAACCATGCCGAAGTTGCCTATTGCTTTTTATCAGATCAAGTGCTTTATGACAAAGCAATTTCAATTAAAAATGATGTAGCCACTTTAAAAGAAATCTATTCCTTTGAAGCAATTGAAGGCTGCAAAAACTGGAAAGAAATTTTAGCGCTGGGAAAAGACGAGAGCAATCAGCAGGAAGTTGAAGTATTAAAAGACTCCGTTAAGCCGTTCGATTTAGCAACCATTATATATACGTCAGGAACAACAGGGAAACCAAAAGGCGTTATGCTATCACACAACAATATCGTTTCCAATGTATTGGACAGTTTTCCAAGAATGCCATTGGCTTTAGGAACTACAAGAACCTTAAGTTTTTTACCGGTATGCCATATTTTTGAACGGATGTTGCTTTACTTATATCAATATTCGGGAACTTCCATTTATTTTGCAGAATCCATTGAAAAACTTGGAGAAAACATTAGAGAAACCAACCCCCATTTAATGTCGGTAGTGCCACGTTTACTGGAAAAAATATACGATGGCATCATCGCAAAAGGATCAGAATTAAAAGGAATAAAAAGAATACTGTTTTATTGGGCCGTAGAACTGGGCTTAAAATATCAACCTTATGGAAAAAATGGCTGGTGGTATGAACAACAATTAGCTGTTGCAAATAAATTAATATTTGTGAAATGGAGAGAAGCTTTAGGTGGTAATTTAACCACGATGGTCTCAGGAAGTGCAGCGTTGCAACCACGTTTGACCAGCGTGTTTACAGCGGCAAAAATGCAAATTATGGAAGGCTACGGTCTTACAGAAACATCACCGGTGATTTCCGTAAATATGTATAAAGACCATATGTTTAAAATTGGTACCGTTGGAAAACCCTATGATAGTATTGACGTTAAAATTGCCGATGACGGTGAAATATTGGTAAAAGGGCCAAATATTATGCTTGGTTACTATAAAGATCCTGAAAAAACAGCAAGTGTCATGACCGGCGACTATTTTCATACCGGCGATAAAGGTGAAATTGACGCGGATGGATTCCTTAAAATAACCGGGAGGAAAAAAGAGATTTTTAAGACATCGGGAGGGAAATATATTGTTCCTGCCCTGCTTGAAAATGTCATGAAACAATCTCGATTTATAGAGCAAATTGTTGTGATTGGTGATGGGCAAAAAATGCCGGCAGCAATTGTACAGCCTAACTTTGAATTTTTAAGGAGCTGGGCCAAAATTCATCATGAGCCAATATTGCAAAATAATGAAGATTTAATTCTAAATCCAGTTATCATTGACCGAATTCAAGAAGAAATAGACCTTGGGAATAAAAATTTCGGCAAATGGGAAACCATCAAACGATTTGAGCTAACCCCTGAAGTTTGGGGAATTGACAATGGGTTACTTACGCCAACAATGAAACCAAAACGTAATGAGATTATTTTAAGATACAAACACTTGTATAATAAAATATATGAAATTAAATAATTAAGTTAGAAAGTCTAAAAAGACGAAAGAAAAAAGACTAGAGAAAAGAGACAAACATCTTTATAATAAGATTTATGAGATTAAGGAGTAAGTTGTCAGTTGTCAGTTGTCAGTTAAAAGTTATTGGGTGTAATTATTAAAAACGTCAATTCGAGTGTTTTTTGTGTAGTGACTTCTCGATACATCACTCAAAAAGTGTGATACTCGAAGTGACGCGGAACAAAAAATGTATCGAGAATCGTTTTTAATGAAATTTTTCTTGTTCTCGATACGATTTTCTGACGAAAATCACTCGAACTGACGAAAAATAATCATCAAAAACTAATTACACCCAACGGGTTTACTTTTAATATTTAATATCTAACTTTTAATATTTAACTTCTAACTTTTAATATCTAATATCTAATATCTAACTTTTAAATAATTACTTTTACCACCCGAATAAATAAATAATTCATGGAACATTTTATAGTATCAGCCCGTAAATACAGACCTCAAACTTTTGAGGATGTTATTGGGCAACAAGCAATTACCAATACGCTTGAAAATGCTATAAAAAACAACCATTTGGCACAAGCGTTATTGTTTACGGGCCCCAGAGGTGTTGGAAAAACAACCTGTGCACGGATTTTGGCCAAAAGAATCAATCAGGCCAGTGGCGGAAACCTCGATGAAGATTTTGCTTTTAACATTTTTGAATTGGATGCCGCTTCAAACAATTCGGTTGACGACATTCGAAATTTAAACGACCAGGTGCGCATTCCGCCCCAAACCGGAAAATACAAAGTATATATTATTGATGAGGTTCACATGCTTTCGTCAGCCGCATTTAATGCGTTTTTAAAAACTTTGGAAGAACCGCCGGCCCACGCTATTTTTATTTTGGCGACGACCGAAAAACACAAAATAATTCCCACCATACTTTCACGCTGTCAAATATTTGACTTTAAGCGTATTGGTGTATTAGATACTAAAAATTACCTTCAAAAAATAGCTGTTCAGGAAAATATTGAGGCAGATGACGACGCCTTGCACATTATCGCCCAAAAGGCAGATGGTGCTTTGCGTGATGCGCTTTCCATTTTTGATCGAGTTGTAAGTTTTTCCGGCAAAGAATTAACCCGTAAAGCAGTTACCGAAAACTTAAATGTACTGGATTACGATGAATATTTTAGAACAACCGACTTATTGCTTGAAAATAACATACCGGAAGTTTTGGTTCATTTCAATTCCATCTTGTCGAAAGGATTTGACGGAAATCACTTTATCACCGGATTGGCTTCTCATTTTAGAGATTTGTTGGTGAGCAAAGATAAAATCACCATTGAATTGCTGGAAGTTGGCGACAATGCCAAAAAGAAATATTTAAGTCAGGCAGAAAAATGTGATTTGCGTTTTTTATTACAAGGAATTGAATTGGCAAACGACTGTGATTTAAAATATAAAAGCAGTAAAAATCAGCGATTGCTTGTCGAACTTGCTTTGATGCAACTGGCCTCTGTCACTTTTGACGGAGAAAAAAAAAACAATAAACCCTTTATAATTTCGGCGGTTGTTTTCAGATCAAAAACCGCAAAAAAAAGCAATGCGAAGTTTAATGTAAAAGAAGAAATTAAGGTCGTTGCAAAACAGAAAGTTCCCGCAATAAAAAACGAACCTAAAATTGCCAATACACCCGGCAGTGAAGCTCCAAAAGCCGATTTAAAAAACACCGGACGAAGACGTTCCAACCTTTCCTTAAAAAGTATAGAGCGCAAAACTGAAATTGCAAAAATCGACGTTGTGTATGATGAAGTCGAGGGCTTGCCTACAGACGCTTTTTCAGAAAACAAACTGCTGCTGTTTTGGGAATCATACATAAATAACCTTATTGAGAATGGTAAAAAAAGTTTGGCTTCCATTATGAATTCAAATGCTCCCAGGCTGGAAAACGGAATCATTCATTTTCAGCTTCCGAATGCCATGATGAAAGATCAGCTTTATCGTGCCAAATTTCCTTTGGTGAAGTACTTGCGTGAAAAATTGAACAACTTTAAAATTGACCTTATTGTTGATGTCAATGAAGAAGAAACTAAGAAATTCGCTTATACGCCGGATGAAAAATATCAAAAATTAAAAGAAAAGAACAGTGCATTGGAACTATTAAAGAAAACCTTTGATTTAGACCTGTAAATTTCGGTATTCATTTTCTTTCTCTATCTTTAGCTACTTAAACTGATTAATTTGGATATAAAACTATTAATAACCTTTTTGGTTGGATTTTTAATTGTAGCTATTGCTGCAAATGAAATTGCGAAAGTTTTTCAGAAAATAAAATTCCCATTAATTACCGGATTAATTATTACCGGGATTATTGCAGGTTCCTCTGTGTTAAATTTCATAAGCCCGAAAGCATTAACAGAACTCAATTTTTTAAATGAAATTGCTTTGGCAATTATCGCCTTTTCAGCTGGTTCACAACTGTATTTAAAAGAATTAAGGAGTAGAATTAATAGTATTAAATGGATGACCATCGGTCAACTCGTAATCACTTTCTTTATGAGTACTGCCGTTATTTATTTTTTCGCACACAAAATTCCGTTCATGGCAAACATGCCAGCCAGCCATAAAATTGCAGTCGCTGTTTTATTTGCTGTTATTTTTGTTGCAAGATCGCCTTCTTCAGCAATTGCCGTTATTAATGAAATGAGAGCAAACGGACCATTTACCAAAACGGTCATGGGAGTAACTGTCATAAAAGATGTTTTAGTCATTATTTTATTTGCAGTTTGCTTATCCATTGCAAAAGCATTAATTAATGATGAAGTAACAGGAATTATGTTTTTTGTTATTTTATTTTTAGAATTAATTTTTTCCGTTGGACTTGGTTTGGCATTAGGAAAATTATTGGAACTCCCCTTTTTAACCAAATTTGACATTAAAATAAAAGGAATTCTTATCCTTATTATTGGCTACAGTATTTATGCCTTTTCACATTATATAAAACTAAAATCAATTGAATTATTAAACTATGAATTTGCTTTAGAACCATTATTAATAGCCATCATAGGAAGTTTTGCATTAACAAATTTCAGTAAACACAGAATTGAGTTCTCTAAAACGCTGGAAGAAATAAGTCCGATAATTTACATCGTGTTTTTCACTTTAACAGGAGCTTCCTTATCAATACAAGTATTAATGAGTGTTTTCGGAATTGCTATAGCCTTATTCCTTTTACGTTTAATAACCATGTTTTTTGGAGGAATATTTGGCGTTTTTGCTGCAAACGATTTTAAAAAATACCGGTTTATCGCCTGGATGCCTTATTTAACCCAAGCCGGGGTTGCTTTGGGGTTAGCGACCATTATTTCAAGTGAATTTCCAACCTGGGGTCCGCAATTTGAAGCAATCATCATTGCCATTATCGTCATAAACCAATTGCTTGGTCCTCCCCTTTTCAAATGGTCACTTAATTACGTGAAAGAAAGTCATTTACGCGCAAACATTCCAAAATTTGACGGTACTCAGGATGCCGTAATTTTCGGATTTGAAGATCAGTCTGTGGCACTCGCAAAACAATTGCAACAGAATAAATGGGAAGTCAGAATTGTGAATACAGAAAAAAAGAATGAAGATGAAGTTAAAGACGTTGAGATTATAAAGTTAAAAACAATAAATTTAACTGCGCTTAAACAACTAAGCCTAAAAAAAACGGAGGCCATTGTTTTAATGCTTTCCGATGAAGATAATTACAAATTGGCCCAACTCATTTATGAACATATTGGAACCAAAGATGTCATTGTTCGCTTAAATAAACGTGAAAATTTTGATAAATTTCATAAGCTTGGAACCTTAATTATTGAGCCTGCCACTGCTATGGTAAGCTTGTTGGATCATTTTGTACGCTCACCAAATGCAACTTCATTGTTACTTGGAATGGGAGACGGCCAGGACACTATGGATATGGAAGTAAGAAATAAAGACATCCATGGATTACGATTACGGGATTTAAGATTGCCGTCTGATATTTTAGTGCTTGCCGTAAAAAGAAAAGGACTCCTGCTCGTTTCTCATGGGTATTCACGTTTAAGATTGGGAGATATTTTGACAATGGTTGGCTCAGCAACGAGCTTAGATGAAATTAAATTTAAATTTGATACATAATGTTAGGCTTAAAACTTCCTACGGACCCACGATGGGTAAATATTGCAGAAAAAAATATTGATGAAATTTTAATTGACCATGCGCATTGCGAGCTAAAAGCAGCTTCAACAGCAAACTCAATCATCATGAGTTTTCCCGAATATTCAGATTTGGTTACAGAAATGGTTTCACTGGTTAAAGAAGAAATGAGCCATTTTAACATGGTGCATGACCGCCTTTTAAAAAGAGCCGTTAAACTGGGACCGGACAGAAAGGACATTTATGTCAATAATTTGTTGAAATTTTTCCCGAAAGGCGGAAGCAGAACCACACAATTGGTGCACCGTTTATTGTATGCGGCACTTATTGAAGCCAGAAGCTGCGAACGTTTTCGGCTGCTTTCAGAAAACATTAAAGACCAGGAGCTGGCAAAATTTTATCGTGACTTAATGGCTTCAGAAGCAAATCATTACACCTTGTTTTTAGGTTTCGCCAGGAAATATGGCGACAGAGATGAAGTAGATCATAAATGGAACGATTTATTGGAATTTGAAGCAACACTGATGAAAGATTTGGGAACACAGGAAACAATTCACGGATAGTTTTTTCAATGAAAAATTGACAATTAATGATTAACGATTAAACGGTTATTTGGTTGTTGGTTGTTGGTTATTTGGTTAAACGATTAAACAGTTAAACAATTAAACGGATCATTAGACAATTAGTTAATGAGCAAATTAGCCAATTAAAGAAAAGAGACTAGAGACTAGAGACTAGAGTTAATGGAAATAAACAGTTCACAATTAAACGATTAAACAGTTAAACGAATAAACAATTAAACAAACAACATTAAACAATGTTCAGTAAAGAAGAATCAGCACAGCTCAGAAAGGAATTTTGGACAAGTTTCGGCAAATCATTTCCCAGAAAATGGATTTTGTACAATACGCAGATTAAAGATTTCAGTTTTAAGTTTGTTGCCGATAAAAACCAGGCTTTGGTTTGTTTGGATATTGAATCGTTCGACAAAAATAAAAATCAGTTGCTTTTTGAACAAGTTTTAGAATTAAAAGACATTCTTATTGAAGATTATTTACCAGATATTATTTTTGATGAAATTTACGTATTAGATCATGGTAAAATTATTCACAGAGTCTATGTGAAATATATTGGAGAATTTAATATTCACAATAAAAATACCTGGCAAAATACCTTTGTTTTTTTCAAGGAAGCCATGAATCAATTTGAGCTGTTTTATGAGGATTATGAAGATTTTATAAAACAAGCTGTTTATAATTAATAATGTACAATGAATAATTAACAATTAAACGATTAAACGATTAAACGGTTATTTGGTTAAACAATTAAACATAACAGTTCACAGATAACAGTTCACAATTAAACAATTAAACAGTTAAACAAATAAATAGTATTTTTGCATTACATGAACAGCTCCATTATAAACGACACCATTATTGCTTTGGCCACCTCATCGGGTGTTGGCGCTATTGCCGTTATTCGCTTATCGGGTGAAGATTCGATAAAAACGGCAAATCAGTTTTTTCAATCAAAATATGGACTCAAAGATTTAAGCAAGGTGAAATCGCATACCATTCATTTGGGAAATATGGTGGACGGCAATCGTATGATCGATGAAGTTTTGATTTCGGTATTTAAAAATCCGCGTTCCTATACCGGTGAAAATGTGGTGGAAATCAGTTGTCACGGCTCCGTTTATATTCAACAGGAAATCATACATTTGTTCCTTAAAAATGGGGCCAGAAATGCCAATGCGGGAGAATTTACACTGCGCGCTTTTTTAAACGGAAAAATGGACCTGACTCAGGCCGAAGCTGTTGCCGATTTAATTTCCTCAAATTCTGCAGCTTCACACCAAGTGGCTTTACAACAAATGCGCGGCGGATTTAGCAATGAAATTAAAAATCTGCGCCAGGAATTACTGAATTTTGCCAGTTTGATAGAACTGGAACTCGATTTTGCCGAAGAAGATGTAGAATTTGCTGACAGGGCTGAATTTAACCGGCTTGTTGATAAAATAAGTGCGGTTTTAAAACGGCTGATTGATTCCTTTGCTTTGGGAAATGTGTTAAAAAACGGAATTCCGGTGGCGATTGTAGGCGAACCAAATGTTGGAAAATCGACTTTGTTAAATGCCTTATTAAATGAGGAAAAAGCAATTGTAAGCCATATTGCCGGAACCACAAGAGATGCCATAGAAGATGAAATTTCTATTGATGGTGTTGCTTATCGATTTGTGGATACTGCCGGAATAAGGACCACCGAAGATGTTGTTGAAAGTTTGGGAATTCAAAAAACATTCGAAAAAATTGAACAGGCGCAACTGGTTATTTACGTTTTCGATTTGGAAAAAATTAAAACCAATCAACTTTCCCTTTCAGGCATTCTTTCCGAAATTAAAAAGATAACAGACAACTATCCGAACAAGCAACTATTAATTATTGCGAATAAAGTGGATGTTGCCGATGCCGAACTTATCGGCAAAACTTCCGAAGTTTTTCAAAATGCTTCGCTCCTGTTTTTATCGGCAAAAGAAAAAACTGGAATTCATGAGTTAACCTCCAACCTAACCCATTTGGCCAATAAAGGCGCTTTAAGCAACAACGAGACCATTGTGAGCAATTCGCGCCATTTCGAAGCCTTAAACAATGCTCTAAATGCTCTTAAAGAAGTCCAAAAAGGTATTGATAACAATATCAGTTCCGATTTGTTCGCCATTGACATTCGCAGGGCACTTTTCCATTTGGGTGAAATTACCGGTGAAGTAACTACGGAAGATTTGTTGGGCAACATTTTTGCCAATTTCTGTATCGGCAAATAAAACCCAAAATTTTACAAAAAAATACACTCCTAAACCCTTAGTTATTAACAATTTATTTCGTTTTACGAACCTTCAATTTTGTAAAATATTGTAATGTTTTGGACATAATTGTACCTTTATTGTACCTCGTTTTCATAAAATAAAAACGGGGAAGTAGGCTTGCGAATTTATGCAACACTATGACACATCCTGAAACGTATTGAAACGGGAAAAAACATTTTTTTGGGGTTTTATCTGAAACATCGTGCTCATTGTTTATCCATAGATTTTGTCTATAAAACAGTTAATTATTAAATTTTATTCTGAAATGAAAATTGAAAAGAAATGCATTTATTGTGGAGGAAGTTTTACTGCGCAAACATTATCTACAAAGTATTGCAGTCCTGACTGCAACAAAAAACATTATAAGGTGAGAATTAAAAAAGGTGAATTTAGTACCGCATCTTTCAAAGGAGACTCTTTAAAAAAAATAATATTTAAAAAGCAAACTACACTTAATATTAAACAATTCTTATCGATAAAAGATGCGTGTGAATTGCTGGGGTTAAGCAGATCAACTCTTTACAGATTGATAAAAGATAATAAAATATATGTAACAAAAATAGGTTCTCGTATAATTATCCCTAAACCAGAAATTGAAGAACTCTTAAAAAAATCTACGAGAACTTATATCCCAGATAAAGTTCATGCCATTAAACAAAATTTCAATATCAAGAATTATTATTACATCGGTGAAATTCAAAATGAATATGGAGTCAGTGAAAAACAATTGTACACATTAATCTTAAAATTTAACGTCGAAAAAGTTACTATTGGAAGTTTTGTATATGTGTTAAAATCGGATATAAAGAAGATTTTTAAATAATATTTTAAAAAATTGAAAAGAAACAATAGTCTAATCCCTATTTTTGTATGAAAGCAATGCTAATCGCTATTAAACCCTAAAAAAAATGGCTAATGTAACCCTGAGACAAAAACAAATAGCAAATAACAAATCTAGTCTGTATTTAGACTACTTCCCGCCCATAATTAGTCCTAAAACGGGAAAGGAAACCCGAAGGGAGTTTTTAAAATTGAAGGTTCATAACAATCCTTCAGGCAAAATTGAAAAAGAACATAATAAAACCACCATTGAATTTGCAGAAATAATTAGGGCAAAACGTTTGATACAAATTAGAAATAAAGAATTTGGTTTTAAGGAAAATGTGGAAATCAACATCAACTTCGTAAATTATTATGAAAGCATTGTTGTTGAATATTACGATAAAGGAAGTAAGAACAATCATTCAACCTGGAAGGCGTCTTTTGCTTATTTCAAAAATTTTACAGGAAACAAGATCAGTTCCAAAAACATTTCTCACGAGTTTGTAAGAAAATATAGAAATTTCCTGCTGACCACTAATAATTTAAGAACCAATAAAAAGAAATTATCCCGCAATACCTCATCCTCTTATTTTAAGCATTTTATTTTAGTGCTAAAAAAAGCATTCAGGGAGCAAATTATTAGCACCAACTTAGCAGAAAATGCAGACTACATAAAAGAAGAAGAAACCTTTAGGGAATATTTAACAGAAGATGAATTGATAAAACTTTGGAACACAGATATTAAATTTCCACAAATAAAACGAGCCGCAATTTTTTCAGCCTTAACAGGGTTACGCTTTGTAGACATTAAAAATTTGACTTGGGAAATAATTTATGGCGATAAACACCAAGGGTACTTTATAAAACTAAAAGAACAAAAAACAGGTAATATTCACAACCACCCCATTTCGGGTAAGGCGCGTGAAATTTTAGTAAAAGAGGAAACAACTACAGGAATCATATTTAGCGGTCTTAAGTATTCTATTGTACCAAAAACATTAAAGGATTGGGTATTAGCCGCACATATTTATAAAAAAATCAGTTTTCACAATTTTAGGCATAGTTATGCTACGCTTCAGTTCGCAAACGGAACGGATATCTATGTTGTTTCCAAGTTGCTGGGCCATAAAAGTGTAACTACAACTCAAATTTATGCCAAAGTATTGGACAAAAATAAAATTGAAGCCGCAAACAGAATAAACTTAGAATTAAATGGACTATAAAGAATTATATGACAATGCCTTTAATGCCACCTTTCAGGAAAGGGAATGTTTTTTTAAAAATAAATTTGTTCAAGCAAAAAATGAAGGACAAACTTTTAATCACACATATAATGAGCTTTTAAGGAAATCCTCTGAGTATGTAAATACAAATTATGGTTATTTGAAGCAAGATCCCTATTTGGACATGTTTAATTTGTTCAATAAAAAATTTAGTATTTATGAAAATGATCAAATTAATAAGATTGTAACCGTAAAAATTATTCCCCTACTAGAAAAATCAAATATCATACTTCCTAAAACGTTCATTGAGCTAGTGTGTGAAATAGCAAAATTTGATGCTTATGCAGAAACATCAAGAATTATGGCTAACAATTTTAGTTTATACAAATTAATGTTTGATCTAAATGATTTTTCAAAATTTAAGCTGATATCATACAATAGCCGTATTGAAAATGTTCCTCTGTTTGAAAAATTACATTCTAAATTATATCCACTTGCAAAACCAAGAAAGTCTAAACCATCAAAAGACAGTTTTGATGATGAAGAATTTTTAAATGTGAATGAAGTTGCTGAACTAACTAATTATGCTGTTGCAACAATTTATGACCTAAAGCACAAAGGTAAAATACCATTTTACAAAAAGGGTGCAAAGTTACAATTCAAAAAGTCCGAAATTCTAGATTGGCTTGAACAAGGAAAAGGGATAACCAAAGATGATTTAAATGAAAAAGCTAATGAATACATCTTTAAAAACACCTAAAAACAGAAATTATACGTCAAACGTGCGTTGATTTGACGCTTAAATTAAAAAACATGGAATCAGAATATTATACTTGCAAGTTTTGTCAAACTCAATTTATACCAAAAAGAAGGAAGGTTCAAAAATATTGTTCACATACTTGCAGAAGTAAAGACTTCCATCATAAAAATATAATTAAACCTGTTAAATATAAAAAGGAGGATTTAAGGGGAGGCTTAGAAGTAAACCAATCTAAAACAAAGGTTGAACAAATGAGTGGGCCAGGAATTGGAAATGCTTTTGCTGGAAACTTACTTGCGGATGGTGCAAAAGCAATTGGAAAAAAAGTATTTGGAAACCCGAATAATGAACCTGCTACTAAATCTGATATTCAAGAAATAAAAAACTTATTTAATACTCGGTATTTTTTAATACATAATATGGATCGAAGATTTGATGGCTGTCTACCCTATTTTGATATGGCAACAAGCAAACTTGTTTATTTTAAAGATCCTAATTACATAAACCCTAATGATTTTACTCGTTAGAAATACAACATTCTTTTGGTTCCGTTTTCACTTGCCCTGAGCGCAGTCGAAGGGTGGGCGAGGCAAATCGACGAAGGAGATTCACGAATACCAATAAAAAACAATAAAAATGGTGAGTAAAGAAAATGAACAAAAAATATGAATAGAGTTCCAGCTATAATTTTTAGTTCACTTCGACAGATTGCTTCGGCGGCTAACGCCTTCTCGCAATGACGTGGTATAAATTGTCCTTCAACCTTCATCAAAAACGCACCCCCACCCCTATTTCGACTTTTTAGCCTGCACTGAGCGGAGTCGAAGTGCTCAATACAGGATAAAGTGAAGCAATCTGTTGATTTTTTCCTTGATTGTGATTTGTTTTCAATTCGTGAGATCCTGAACCGAGTTCAGGATGACGGTGTTGGTTGTTATACTCACCCAGGCCATCTCCAAAGGAGAGTTGACATTTGATGTGGGTTTGGCGGAAATAAAAAAAAGGCCCGAAGGCCTTCTGAATTTTGGTAATGTAGATCAATTTAGAAAGCATCACCAATTTAAATTTATCAATTGATGACACTAAACTAAATCCCCTATTTATATTTTAAACAACTTTTTATACCAGGGTTTTTTAACTTCATCTTCGGCATAGCCGTAGCCGTAACCGTAACCTTTTTCAAAATCGGTTCCGTTTATCAGCATGGCCATATTTGGCAAGCGTTTCTCTTCATACATAATTTTAGGCACTTCCAGCAAACGTTTATCCAAATAATTGGCTCTCACCACATAAATAAATAAATCAGCATGATGGGCCTGCAACAACGCATCTGTAACCAAATTTACGGGCGCTGTATCTACAATCACATAATCATAGTGCTCTTTTCCATGCGCCAATAATTCTTCAAATCTTCCATTCATTAACAATTCTGTAGGATTTGGAGGCAATATGTTAGAACTCACAAAATCAAAATTGGCTTCACTTGAAGGCTCAATAACATCAGTTACCTTTAAAGATCTATTCATCAGAAAATCGGTCAATCCTTTGGCGAACTTTAATTCCAAGTATTCCCCTATTTTTGGTTTTCTGATGTCAGCGCCTATCAACAAAACCTTTTTTCCTGACATTGCCAAAACAGATGACAGATTTACGGAAATATATGTTTTTCCTTCACCAGCTATGGTTGATGTGATAAAAATTGTTTTGGTACCCTCTTTAACACTGGCAAGCATAAAACTAAGATTGGTTCTTAGCAGCCTGAATGATTCTGCGATACTGCTTCTGTCGTTATTAAAATTAATGATAGCACCTTTCGTTTTTGTATTGGGGATATCCCCTAAAACCGGTGCCTTAATCACAGCCTCCACATCTTTTCGGTTGTGAATTTTATTATCCAGCAACAACAGGATATAAATAACGCCAAAAGGAATGATGCCCCCCAACAATAAGGCTGCCAAATAGATGATTTTTGATTTTGGCGCTACAGGAATATCGCTTCCATACGCTTCATCAATAATTTTTGCATTTGGCATGGTTACCGCTAAAGTAATGGCATTTTCTTCTCTTTTTTGCAACAGGTACAAGTATAAGGTTTCAAAAATTTGTTGCTGACGCTGAATATCTCTATAGGCTCTTTCCTGTTTCGGCACCAAGGCTATTTTTGAATCTAACTTCGCTTCCTGTCTTTTTACACTGTTCAATGAAATGGTTAAGGTGTTTTTTAAGTTCTTTAAACTTTGCGAAATGCTTTCACGCAGCTGCGCTATTTGTGCGTTTAAGTTGATAATGACAGGATTCAATTCACTTGAACTTTTTAAAATACGGTTGCGCTCTAATATCAATTCATTGTATTTTGAGGTACTCGCATTTACCGATGCTTCAGAAAGCCCCAAATTCGCCGGAATTAAGGCTTCCGTATTGTCATTTACATAAGAACTCACATATTCAGCCAATTTCAGCTGGGTACTCAAATCTACTATTTTCTTTGCGACCTCCGCATTTGTTTCCAACACCAAACTGGCTTCCGCAGCAATATCGGTCAGTTTATTCGCTGTTTTGAATTCCTGTGCGCCTATTTCCACACTTGACAATTCATTATTCACAATCTCTAACCGCTGATTGATAAATTCGTTGGTGCTTTTGCCAATCATCCTTTTGTCTTCAATGGCATCATTGTTATACTGT
>Ga0209414_1000340_pt1 | contig 22214 bp, 22 predicted proteins | sample LakVidmifraction_4_FD_181154 | JGI IMG/M metagenome (GOLD analysis project Ga0209414, IMG submission 181154) | Hypersaline microbial communities from Lake Vida, Antarctica - Brine Hole Two &gt;0.2 micron (SPAdes) (version 2) | ecosystem: Environmental > Aquatic > Non-marine Saline and Alkaline >...
TATGGTTCCTGATTTTAAAGTAAGTACAGAGACAGCAAGAACTATACTCCCCCAAGAGTATTCTAAAAGAATTACTTATGAATCTGTAGCAAATACTGCCTTTTTAATTAATGCATTTAACAACTCGACTTTTGATAACATTAGTCTTTATTTAGATGATAAACTTCATCAGCCTTATCGCATTAACTTAATAAATAATGGTAAAGAAATTCTAGAATACTCTAAAAAATTAGATTCTTTTGGTGAGTTTATAAGTGGTTCAGGACCAACTCTAATTGCTCTAATAAAAGATAATAGCTCATATATATCTAAGATGAAGAAATTCTTAACGACACTAGAAAATCATTGGAAGTTATATAAAACAAAAATAAACACAACTGGTGTAGAAATCCAGGTGACGGATGAATAATATTATTGTTCAAAAATTTGGTGGCACTTCTGTTGGAAATATTGAAAAAATAAAAAAAATCGCGAAACGCATAAAAAAAAGTAAAAATGGCAATAATAAACTTGTTATAGTTGTTTCCGCCATGGGCAGTACAACAAATGCCTTGGTCAGTAAAGCAAAAAAAATATCAAGTCAACCATCACCGCGAGAATTAGATATGCTTTTATCCACAGGGGAACAAATATCTATTTCCCTTTTAACAATTGCCCTTAATGAAATTGGTTGCAAAGCAATATCCTTAACAGGTGGGCAATCAGGTATAAAAACAAACAGATATCACAAACAGGCTCGTATTACTTCTATTGATACAAGGCGTATTAATAAAGAACTTGATGAGAATAATATCGTTATCATTGCAGGATTTCAAGGAGTGACAGATACTTACGATATTACTACTCTTGGAAGAGGCGGTTCTGATACGACTGCTGTTGCCGTTGCTGCCGCACTTAATGCTTCATTATGCGAAATTTATACAGATGTAGACGGCATTTATACAACAGACCCTAGAGTCTATTCAAAAGCTGTAAAACTTAATCTCATCAGCTATGATGAAATGCTTGAAATGGCAAGACAAGGCGCGAATATTTTACATCCAAGAAGTGTCGAAATAGCAAGCAATTATAAAATTCCGTTAGTTGTAAGATCTAGTTTTAATAATAATAGCGGTACAAGAATAGTAGAGGTGGCAAAAATGGAAAAAACACTTATTAGGGGAATAGCATTAGATGATGATATTTGTAGAATTACGGTAATTAAAGTACCGGATCGACCAGGTATTGCCTTTAAGTTATTCTCGTTACTCGCGAAAAACAATATAAATATTGATACAATTATTCAGAATTTAAATCATGACAGTAAAAATGATATCTCTTTTACAATTAATACAGACGATTTTGATAAAACATTAGAAATCACAAGAAACTTTTCTTCTGAATTTGAGTCTACTGAAGTTTTGTTTAAAAAGAACGTCTCAAAATTATCAATTATTGGAACAGGTATTACCAGCAATGCAGATATTGCTGCAAGATACTTCGAAACACTATATGACTTAGGAATCAACATTGAGATGATTTCAACATCGGAAATAAAAATTTCATGCATTATTTCATCAAAAGATACAGCATTGGCTGTACAAAAAATCCATGATAATTTCGAACTCGATCGGATAAATATTCTCTAAACCTCTAAATTGGTTAAAGAATCCTACTCCAGAGGTTTTTTGGTTTTTTGATATAAATGTTCACCCTTTCAATCCCTGGATATTAATTGAGCCTGATAATCATGTAACTACAATAGAAGCATTTTTAGCAAGTGATTTAAATTTCAATGTTGATTGGGAACAATAGGTACCTAAAGATATTGATGGCAGCGATTTAACCCCTATTATTTATAAAGATAGAACTTACATACCTGTTCGCTCTTTATTAGAAGAACAAGATGTAAAAGTAGGCTATGAAGATGACACAAGAACAATTTTATTAGATTATTCTACAATGGAAGTAAAACATGTGGACAAATCTTCACCTTATTTAATTCAGTCTCTTATAATGAAAGGAGATAATCCAGCAGGTGTTGGTGTTGAATACAAACAAGTAACACTAAAAAAGAATCCTAATTTTGATATTGAATCTATGGAAATGACAAGTGAAATGAATTTTAATTTAAGTGAAAAAGCTGAAATAGTAATTGATGGAAAAATGAGTGACAGTAGTCTTGATGAACTTCTTGCATCAAAAATTTCTTGGAATCTAGATTCTGCAGTACTAAGTATTAGCGAAAAAACTGGCAAAGTTGAAAAAATGAATTTTTCAACTAATAATCCTGAGGAAGGCGATAATGCTATTGCTGGTATTGATATTAGAGTTGAAGTAACCTGGCCGCCAATGAAAGCCAAAATTTGGATTAGCTTTTAAAACTTTAAAATGAAAATATGTGTTTAGTTTACTAAACACTTCTTTTTTTAGTTTTTTTTATATTGACACAAACGCTTTCGCGACGCCTCCTAGAAGAGTTTTATCAAAAGGAAATTGTTCCACTTATGCCCTATTGTTATGAATATTCCATTTATTTTACCCTTTTCCTTTTATTACCTCTTAAACTTGTCCAGACAATAATATTGTAACATCACAATCCTATGCATTAACCCAATTGGAAAATTATCACTGTATAATTGAAATTTTTCCTATAGTTCTTATACTGATTTAAAATCCTCCAAAAATAAAAATAATGTTATCTAAAGAATTATGATGACTAAGTACCGGTTCAACTAAGTATTTGTATCTGTTATTATAAAAGAAACACTACTCAAATTTTTTTATATAAATGTTTACCCTTTCAATTCCTGGGTATTAATTGTATGTGATAATCATTATCAAGTATGTTTATCTAATTTATTAACAGGGAGGTATAATATGGATAAAAGAAAAATTTTAGCATTAGGATTAATTCTAGTTCTAAGCGTATCAGTAATAGGCTTTGCTGATAATCATGTAACAAAAATCGAAGCATTTTTAGCAGGTGATTTAAATTTCAATGTTGATGGTGAACAATGGATCCCTAAAGATGTTGATGGTAGCGATTTAACTCCTATTATCTATAAAGACAGAACTTACATACCCGTTCGCTCTTTATTAGAGGAACAAGGTGTAAAAGTAGGCTATGAAGACGACACAAGAACCGTTTTATTAGATTATCCTACACTGGAAGCAAATCAAGTGGATAAATCTTCACCTTATTTAATCACGTCTCTTCTGATGAAAGAAGATGATACAGCAGGTATTGGTGTTGAATACAAACAAGTAACAGTAAAAAAGAATCCTGATTTTGATATTGAATCAATGAAAATAACAAGTGTAATGGATTTCGATTTAAGTGAAAAAGCTGAAATAGTAATTGATGACCGTATGAGTGGCATCAGTATTGATGAAATTCTTGCATCAGATGACATGTGGAAATTTAACTCTGTCGTATTAAATATCAACAAAAAAACTGGCTTAGTTGAAAAAATAAATATTTCGACTGAAAATGTTGGTGAACCTTTAGCATCAAAAATTGGCGGCAGTATTAAACTAAGTTGCTGTCCATTAAAATTAACTATAACAGTCACTTTCTAAAATCATAATAAAAAATAGGTGTTTAGTAAACTAAACACCTATTTTTTTATGTTATTCATATATTTTAAGTCTTTTTCCTATTGGCATAAATTCTTTATCCCCTGCTGGTGTAAGAATTTTACCAAAAGGCATTTGCCCCACTAACACCCAACTACTGTCAATAGCCCATTCATCATAAACTTTTTCTTTTATTACTTCTGTATAATGCTGTAATGAAGCGCCTAACTCTTCAGCTCTTAAACTTGTCCAGACAATATATTGTAGCATCCCAATGGCATGCTTTGACCAAATTGGGAAATTGTCACTGTATAACGGAAAATTTTCCTGTAGTTCTTTTACTGGCTTCAAATCTTCGAAAAACAATACTGTTCCATGCCCTGCTTTAAAACCATTAACCTTTTCTTTTGTTTTTGAAAAGTTTTCTTCTGGAACAATTTTCTTTAATTCACTTAAAGTTATATCCCAAAACTTATCATTCTCTTCATTCAATAGTAAAATAACTCTACCGTTTTGTGAATTGAATGCTGTTGGTGCATGTTTTATACTGTGTTCAATTATTTCCTTTATTTTCTCATCACTAATGGGACTTTCTGAACCAATATCATAAATACTTCTTCTTTCTTCGATGGCTTCAAATAATTTCTTCATAATCAGCACTCCTTTTAAAACTTCATCTAAAGTTCACTCATTTTTTTAAATTCCTTTATTAATATTTTTTTCTCGGTTTCTTTTAACCCCTTAAACAACTCATCTATGAATTTTTCGTGATCAGGAAAGATCTTACTAATTTTTTCTTCCCCTTTTTCTGTTAGGTGTATATAAAAAATTCTTTTGTCTTTTGTACATTGCTTGCGTTCTACGAATTTTTTTTCAATTAACTTATTAATTACGTAAGTTATTGTTCCACTTGTAACAAGAATCTTATTTGCAATTTCCTGTATTGGTTGATTACCTTTATGGTATAGAAATTCCAGTACGCCAAACTCACTTGCAGTCAATCCAAAGCTCTTTATGTTTTTTTCTATTCTATTAAAAGTATGATTATAACTTCTTGCCATTGCAATTACCAACTTCAAATTTGTTCTACTCATATCATCACCTAACCTTCTGTTAAAATTAATTATAACCCAATAATATCTTGATGTCAAGATATTAAATTAAAAATAAATAGTACTATGATTCATTAATAATACTATTTACCTCTCCTATTAATTGCTCTATTAAGAGTTTCATATTTATTGAAGTTGATTTTGATCTTCTATCAATTTCTATAGATAACTTCATAAGTTCTTTTAACTGAGAATAATCAATATTTCTACTTTGTTTATAAGCTTTTTCTCCGGCATAGGGGTGAATTCCAATGGTTTTACTCGCTACTTTTGCAGTAAGACCTGATTCTGTTAGAAGTTTTATTTTAAACATGGTTCTAAATTGTTTTATGATCATAAAAAGCACTAACATCAATGGTTCACCTTTTTGATCCATAAGGTTCAATATATCTAAAGCCTTCTCTGTATCGTTAACAAATAAAGCATCTGTTAATAAAAAAATGTTATTCTCAATGGGCTGCTCTACAAATCGATCGATGGTTTCTTTAGTAATATTTTTATTATCTGAAAAAGCAATAATTTTTTCTAGTGATTGACTAATAAGATAAAGATTCATATCTGAATTTTTATTGTGATAACCATAGGACTCAATCAAATCCGTCAATTCTTGAGTTTTGATCTCCTTTTTCTGATCTGAAACATACTTACTTATCCATTTCTTCAACTCTTTAGAATTCAATTTTCTAAAGTCTTCTATTCTCGCTTCCTTTTTAATCATTTTATACATTTTCTTTCTTTTATCGATTTTATTGGCTAAAAAAATTAAGACACTCGTCCTATTTGGAGACTTTAAGTAACTTTTTAAGCTCTCATTTTCATGATCAGATAATTCCTTATTCATATTTTCTGCATGAGAAACAATAGTAAAAGTGTAGTTTCCCATAAAAGGCAATGTTTCTAAATTAGCTAATATATCTTCTAACCCATGATCTTCCCAATCTAAAAATTTAACATTAAAGTCTCTATAAACTGGATCTATTTTTTTAACAAGATAACTTATCAAATTATCGATTATATATTGCTCTTCACCATAAAACAAATAAACATTATCAAATTTTTCATTATTAAATTCTTTTATCAATTTTGTATAATACACATTTATCACTCCACTATTAAAGTTTTTATTTTTACTTTTTTCCCCAACTTAAAAATTATACATCCATCCAAATCTGTTCTCAAAATTTGACTGTCAGCAGCCTCATATCTTTCAATAATCCCCCGCGTCGGATGACCATAACTATTTCTTCCAACTTGAATAACGGAATACATAGGTTTTATTTGATTCACAAAATCTTGTGTTGAAGAGGTTTCCGACCCATGGTGTGGCACTTTTAATATATCATAATTACTAATCAATTGCTTCAGTAGATTCTTCTCTACTTCTTTTTCAATATCTCCTGTAAATAACATATTGTATTGATCATACTTTATATCTAATACAAGGGATTGATTGTTCTCATTTAAATCATTATTTCTTGGATTCAACACATTGAATATTAAATCATCATATATTATTTGATCCCCGGCTTGAAGTAATATGATTTTAGTATCACTTGAGAATTTTTTCTTAAAATTAGCCAAGTCATCAATAATATTTGAGTATTTTGGTATGAATAAGTATTTTACCTGATGAGACTTTAATAAATTTTCAAGTCCACCAGTATGATCATTATGGTTATGTGTTAAAAAAAGCATGTCAAGATTTTTTATATTATTCTTTAGCAGTATGTCTCCAATTAAATTATAACTATCTTCTCGCCCAGTATCAATTAATACTTTGTTTTTTCTTGGCGTAGAAATGAATATGCTGTCCCCAGACTTAACATCATAAAAATAAAGTTTTAAATCTTTGTTGAGTAAATTGGCACCATTAATCATTAAAACACCCATTAAAAATAAATATACAATAGTCTTGTATTTAATCTTTTTCTTTTCGTACCTTAGAATCAAAACAAAAAATATACTTAAAATTAGAACAATTTCCCATTTAGAAAAACTCGCTAAGATCAATTTCATATATGTTTGTTTATCCAGAAAACTAACAAAAACAAATATTTTTCCAATAATCTCAGTAATAAGGATGGTAATTATTTGAAAAGGAAACAAAAAAAGATTGAGTAGAATTAAGCTATACAATACTACAACAATCATATTCATTGGAACATTGATTAATAGCGTCGCAAAATTGATTTGATTGAAGGTATGTATGTTTATTAATCCAATAATAATCTGAACCGATAAAACGATACTCAAAATACTTGGTAATTTTCTTTCAATTTTATGATAGAAAAAAGCGATACTAAAAATCGCACCAAAGGACAAAATGAAACTAATAGAATATATATTAAAGGGATTCATGAGTAAAATTACTATACTTAAAAATGACAAAAAATTCAATACATCTAATCTACGGTCAACTAAGTAGATAGATTCTAAGGATAAAATCATCACAAAAGCTCTAATGGAGGATATTTTAAATCCAGTGATTGCTAAGAATAGGATGAGCATAATATTAATTATAATTAGTTTATGTATTTGGCTAAAGCTTGTAAGTGATAATAGCCACTGTAAAATCAGAAATAAAATTCCAAAATGCAAACCTGATACAACTAAAATGTGACCTAAACCCACATTATAAAAAGCTTCTAATTGGCTAGCAGTAAATTCTGTTTTATCCCCATAAATAAACCCCTTAATAAAAGCCAAGGTCTGATCTGAATACACTTTTTCAAAATGATTGGATAATTTTGCGCGATAATTATGAATAATTTTTTCCACTGAAAATCCTTGATCCTTAATACTTATAATATCTTCAGACTTTAAATTTGCTATGTAATCTATTCCTCGGGATCTTAAGTAATTCTGATAATTAAATAGATTTGGATTTGTATTTTTTTGAGGTATTTGTAAATTTACTTTCAAAATTACGTCGTTTCCTATTGATTCAGAAAAATCATTTTCATATTTTAATAATACTTTATGTTTAAACTCTATTTTTTGAGAATCCTTGATGATATAATTTCCTTTTAAAATAAAAGATTCTTTGTTATTGATACCATCTTCTAAAACTTCCCCAGAAATTAACACATTGTTATATTCCGTTACACTACTATTTACTGAAAAAATCACATACAAAGCAATAACAAAAGCAAATAAAGAAATAATAATTACTTTATAATCTATAATTGAGACCATTAAAACAGAGAGGAGTAAAGTTACTCCTAAAGTTATTAAAAAAGTAAAATTCAACATAAAAAAAATGTTTACTATTAATAGTATAAGCATCAATAAAAAAGGTCGCTTCATTTAATCACCTCTCAATACTATTTTATATTAATTAAAGTAAACATTCCATAATTTTTTCCAGTATTTACAATTTCTTCATAATTTTATAATATTCTTTGAATAAATTTTTGTTTAAACAATGCCCCCATAATTGGATAAGCAATAATTCCACCGCCAATGGCTTGAATAGTATTTGGTATGATAGACGCGATTGCACCTGCATAGGAATATACTACTATAGATGTAACAAAATAACCGCTAACCATTATTGAACCACCAATCAATAATGCTACTAAGTATTTTGCAATTATAGATTTGCTGTTTAAAGACGCTCCTTTAACATTTCTAAATACTAAGGCAAATACTAATGCATCTAATCCTTTAATCAAAAAACTTGGCAGCGCCCACAGTGGATAACCTGCAAGTATATCTGCCATAAAAGATCCAAAACCTGCCGCTATAGGTCCATAAATTGGACCAAGGAATATGCCACTTAGATACACTAAAGTGTCACCTAAATGTATATATCCGTTAATTGTCGGTATTTTGATTGCAATCGTTGCAACTGCTACCAAAGCTGTAAATAATGACACAATTACTATTCTTTTTGTTTTTGAATTCTTCATTTTTCCCCCTTTAATTAAAATTGTCTAAAACAATTATAACACATGGGGTACGCTTTTCAAATTGTTTTTTTAATGTCTTTTTTCATAGAATGCTTCAATAAAACGAATCTCTTTATTACTAATACAATAGGCTTCATAGATCAAATGATTTAGTGTTTCAAAATCCTTATCATTATAGTTTAAAATTAATTGATTGCATACTGTAATAATCTCATGCTCATTGTCTAGTTTCTTAATCATTAAATGTTTTATCGGCGTAGCATATAATTCTAACATATTTCCTTTTTTCTTGCCAATATTTGAAAGGTAAATATAAAATAATTTTGAATTTAATAAAGCCAATAGTACTTTGATTGGATAATCAAATAAGGATTCCTTTTGGGTAATATAGTATATATCAGCACTACCATAAAAGGGGTCGTTACTATAAGCAAAAATATTGCTACTACTGCGCTGTGGCAAAACAATTTTTTCTTTCTCAAATATTTCCTGATCTCTCGGCCATTGAATCTCATACCACATTCTCCTGCCTGTTTTTACTTCTCGACGTTTTTCTAGGATTTCTTTAAATGGCAGTAAGTGATTTTCTAATTCTTTATCAAATTCCACTGTTGAATCGATGTAAAGGAGGCGTTTATCCGTTGTTTTGTTAACAGAAAACTTTTTTATATCTGAGTTCTTATAAAAATTTTTATAATATTCTTTCCTTTCAAATTCATGATGATTCTTGTCATTGAATACATATATTGGGTCTCCAATATTTATAGAATATAAGTTGATTAATCCCTTTGATAATTTTCTATTAAAACTATATTTAGAAACACGATCGGCTCCACTCACAAGGCCCTGATTAACATTAAAAGCATCTCTTAGCAAATAATTTGATTCTCTTTTTATTTTATTAATAATTGCTAGGTGGTCTTTATTAATATAGAGTTGAATATTATTTCTACTATTAAAAAGTAACTTTTTACTTATAGAATATTTATTATTTGATTTGTTGATTAGTTTTACGAATGCACTGTAATTATTAATAGGTGGTTCTTTTTCAATATTAATAACAACACTATCAAGGGTTTCATTTTTAGTATAAGAAAATATTAAATTATGCTGACCAGGCGCATCCTTAAATAATTTATAGTCATTAAAATTTATTATTTCACTAAAGTTACCATTGTCTTTTAAAAATTGCCTCAATTTACTTGCACCATCTGCGGTAATGAAATAATTCGTTGTTAAATAAACCATGACACCTGTCTTATTTAATATATTTATGCCCCGGTATATGAAATAGTAAAACAAGTCCATTTTACCTTCATAGTAATCCTTTCCAAATTTTGTCTCTTTAATATCATTGAATAAAGCTTTGTTTCCCTTTTCACCTAAATAGGGCGGATTTCCTATAACGATACCAAAACCGTCTTCAGGAACTGTTTTATTAAACTCTTTACTCCTGAGTGTATCTAAGTTAAAAGTTTTAATCAATAAAACTTCCTCAACATTATTTGGCTTAATAAAAATATTCAGTTCCAACAATAATGACTTAATTGCAAAAGGATTAATATCATAAGCATAAACAGTATTTGATATATTTTTTAAATACTTCTGATAATCTTCTACAGTATTAACCCTTAATATTTCTGTTATTAATTTGAAATAATTAATTAAAAAAACACCAGAACCACATGATAAATCAACAATCTTTAAATCTTTAATAATATCAAAAAAAAGAGTGTTCTCTTGAAAGTTCAATTGATAATTTTCCCTATAAAAAATACTAGTTAATCGTTCATTCGATAAACTAGTATTATTCTTGAAGTATTCAAAAAGAGATTTTGAAACCATATATTTTGCGATATAATCTGGCGTATAAAAACTTCCAGTCTCTTTTCTCTTTCCAATAGAAATATGGTGATCCAATTTTTTTTCTAAATTATGCGATTTTTTTTTACAAATGACTAGACTAAATATTTTTTCAACGGAGGCTATAGATAAACCTGAATTTTGTGACAATATATATCCTAATTCATTTAAGTATTCCTCTTCTGTCATCATAAATCACCTATTTTTTTATTTTTTCATATTTACCAAATTCAACGGATTCAACAGAATCAATTGACTTTATAATTTCATCAACAAAAATATCTATATCAGGAATTGACACATCAACACCTTTTTTCTTTAAATATTTCATTATAGAGACCAATCTAATGCCATAATCATTAGGATTTTTAAAATATGGGTGTGATATAATCATATCCTTAATATTTTCTCTATTAATCTCATGAATTTTTAACATTCGTTCAGTATCAATTTTTGATTCAATATTGCTTAAATATTCTCTCAATATTTTTTTCGGATTGTCATGCTTAATTAATACTTCTTTAATATCATCGATTACATTATTTAGATTAACACCACCCGAGACGGCAGGACCATCTTGATTTCTATTTGTCATTTATTTCACCTTCCACTAATTAAATCTTCAATATTTAAAACTTCATCTTTCAGCTTTAATACAACATCAGATAAAAGTGTCTTTAATTTTAAATTTGATTGGTCTAAATCCTCTTTATTTCTGCATTCTACATTAAATACATTATTGATTACTTCAATTTCTGCTAATAGAACATTATCATCATAAAGCTCAAAAATTTCATTTTCAAACTCATCTGTTTGAAATATAAAATCACCTATCTCATGTATTTGACTCATAAATCTATCAACGTCTAATATCTTATACTTTGACTGATGCACATAGTATTCCTCATCTTCAAATACTGATTTTATTTCTACATCCTTATAAATCATCAGATATTTATAGATTACTATAGAATTTTTTTGAATGAAATTGCCAATTGTTAAACTTTTGTTTTTCGAATATACTTCATTATATTTTTTAAGTATTGCTTGTTGGATGCCTTTTTCTGATGATTCGGCCCATTTTTCTATTATATCAACAATAACATAATGCTTCTCAAATTTTATTAGTCTAGAAATTATCGGATCTCTATCTATTTTTTCTTCATTTATAATCTTATAATCTTTTTTTGTAAAAATATCTTTTAAAAATCTCCTCTTTTCAGTTTCAATCACACTAAAGACTGAAAAAGTTGAATTTTGTAAAGCTTTTAAAATTAATAATGCTTCATCATCTAAGTCATTTTTCTTACGATATTCCTTTATAAAGGAGCTATTATTTCCAAATTTATAATCGAGTATTAACCAATTATTAAATCCAAGTTCTATCGTACCTTCTGGCATTCCCTTCATATATATATTATGAGCTTTTTTTATTTCATCAGAATACTTCTCCTCTGAAGTTAACAAAAGCAACTCATCTAGAATTTTTTCTATTTTAATTTCAACACCCATTATTCACAACTCCTTACACTAGATTTAATCATTATATACTACATTAGTTTAATAGTCAAAATCATCTTGAATTAAGGTATTAGCAGCAATTTCTAGTAAATCTAGTATTTCGACATCAAGTATTTTTTTTGATAATACTAAACCTATTTCTGTGCACCCAGCAATAATAATTTCTGCCCCGTTTTCAATTAATAATTCACTTGATTCAATTAATAATTTTTGTGCATAATCAAAATTTTTCCCTGTTTTAATCCCCTTCTCACCATAAACTGCTTCCATAACGTTTTTTTCCTGTATTTCTTCTGTTGGATAAATTAACGAATAGTCTTTTAAATACTGATCAAAAAGTTTCGTCTTAATTGTGCCAGTAGTTGATAAAATTCCAATTTTTTTTATACCAGGATAATTTATTTTAATATATTTAACCAGTTCGTCAATAATATTTATGATCTTATAATCAACACTCTTTTGTATTGTTTCATAAAAATAATGAGCAGTAATACAAGAAATACAGGCAATATCAACAGCTAACTTTTCTAGATTTTTTGCTGTTTCTATTAAAGCGGGCATTGGATCTTCTCCATCATATAGTATCGCTTTTGTTCGATCCGGAATTTTAACATTTGAATCAATAATCACACGATAATGCTCTTGATCTTTCGTAACTTTAGTATTCTTAATAATTTTTAGATATAAAGCCGCTGTTGCTTCCGGTCCCATACCACCAATAATTCCAATTTTTCTATCATTCACAAAGTGCCTCCATCTTTTTTTCTTATAATTATTATAACATAGTGACCAAAGGGAACCAAATCTAAATATTTATCTCCAAATATTATTAAAACAATCAAAAAATTCACATATAAAAAGATTCATATGTGAATCGATATTATTATTTAATTATTTAACTTAGCTGGCCTATATATTTTTTATCAACACCTAAAATGTGATTCATTAACCAATCTAACAAAGTATTGTAAATATCTAAAGCAACTTTTCTTTCATCTTTACCTAATTTAAAACTAGAAATTTTTTCTTTCACATTTTCAATGAAAATATTGTGTTCTTCTTTATGTTCTTCGATAAATTTATAATTTTTTTGTTCAAATACTTTTTCTTCTGTTTCAAAGTGATATTCTGTATAGTCTAGCAATTCATTAAAAAGAATCGTTAATCGATCATATAATAAATCACTGTGAATACTTTTATCTTTTATTAATGCTTCTACTTGATTTAGTATTTCAATTAATTTGATGTGTTGTTCATCAAATACTTCATAGCCTACAGAGAACTTATCATCCCATTCTATCATTGCATCGCTCCTACCCTATTAAATATCAACTTAATTTACCAATATATTTTTGATCTGCACCTTGGATATGATTAAGCAACCACTCCTTGAGATACACATCCGTCTTAGAAATGACGCCTCTTAAATCATCATCTAACACTAAATTCCCAAGTAACTCAGTAATTTTCATGAAAAGTCGATGGTGTAAATCCTTATGTTCTTCTACAGCATTATAATTATACTTATTGAATAATCTTTCTTCAGATTCAAAGTGATACTCAGTATAATCTAATAGCTTAGTTAAAATATCGCTTATCTCAACATATAGTTGTTCATCACTAAGATCATCGTTGTTTAACAATGGTTGAATTTGATTTAAAATATTTATTAATTTCTTGTGTTGTTCATCGAATGCTTCGTAACCAACAGAATATTCTTCTCTCCAAACAATCATTTTTCACCTATACCTTTTTATTCCAAAACACATATAAAATGTGTCTTTTTTTGTATTTTTAATGATCATGTTCTAATTCGCTTGGTTCAAATCCCTCTAATCCTTTGTATTTTTTTCCAGTTTTTTGAGCATAATCGTAAATTGCCACTTTTAATGCATCTTCTGCAAGTACGGAACAATGTACTTTTACAGATGGTAAACCACCTAATTGTTGAACAACATCTTTATTTGTTAATTCAAGTGCTTCATCAATAGTTTTACCAGTGACCATCTCTGTTGTAACACTGGAAGAAGCAATTGCAGAGCCACAGCCAAAGGTCTTAAATTTACACTCTTTAATGACATCATCCTCAACTTTGATATATATTTTCATAATATCGCCACATTTCATGTTTCCAACTTCACCGACACCATCAGCATCTTTAATTTCTCCAACATTTCTAGGGTTAGAAAAATGGTCCATAACAATATCTGTATATAACATATATTTCCCTCCTATGCATTATATAGCGGAGACATGGCTCGTAGCGTCTTCACTATTCTTACTAAATTTTCAACAATAAAATCTATATCTTCCGGATCAGTAAAATCACCAATTGTTAGTCTTAAAGACCCATGTGCAATTTCATGTCCTAAACCAATAGACATTAATACATGAGACGGCTCTAATGCACCTGTCGTACACGCAGATCCACTTGATGCGGCTATGCCAACTGCATCTAACATCAACAGCAAGGCTTCTCCCTCAATGTATTTAAAGGCTACATTAACATTGCCTGGATGTCTATTGTCTTTTGGTCCATTTAACTTAACTTCATCCATGGCATTCAATATTTTATCTATTAATTCGTCTCTTAAAACACTTAATTTTTTTATATGAACATCTAAATTTTCTTCAGCTAATTGACAAGCCTTTGCAAAACCAACAATTGCTGGAATGTTTTCAGTTCCGGCTCGTTTTTTTCTTTCTTGTGCCCCACCGTCAATAAAAGGAATGATTTTTACACCACGTTTAACGTATAAAGCGCCTATACCCTTCGGTCCATATATTTTATGAGCAGATACAGATAATAAATCAATATTCAATTCTTCTACATCTATTGGTACATTCCCTAAGGCTTGAACAGCATCTGTATGAAACAATACATTGTTTTCTCTTGCGATAGCGCCTATTTCTTTAATGGGTTGGATTGTTCCAATTTCATTATTAATAAACATGATACTTATCAAAATTGTGTCTTCACGTATAGCATCTTTCAAAGCATCTAGTCCTATATAACCCTCTTCGTCTACATCTAAATACGTTACTTCAAAACCTTCTTTTTCTAAAGCTTCACATGTATGCAAAACTGCATGGTGTTCTATCTTTGATGTAATAATGTGTTTCCCTTTTTCTTTATTTGCTTTTGCAATACTTTTTATTGCCCAGTTATCTGATTCAGAACCACCAGATGTAAAATATATCTCATTCGTTTTTGCACCTATTGTGCTAGCAACTACTTCTCTACTTTCTATTAATTTTTCTTTTGCTATTTGACCAAAAGTATGTAAACTAGAAGCATTTCCATATACTTCACTAAAATAAGGCATCATCGCTTCTAATACCTCTTTTTTAACTGGTGTTGTTGCTGCATAATCTAAATATCTTCTTTTCATAATTCACCACCTATAAATTCGTCACTAAATCTCTTATTTCAAGTTTGTTTTTATCTTCGATCATATCTTTCAAAGAAATATTTGCTGTCACTTGATTTAATTGATCTGACATTTCTTTATATAATAATCTTGTAACACAATAACTTGTTTTGGCGCAACAATCATCTACAACGCAATCTGATAAAATAATTGGTCCTTCTAATACGTCAAAGACTTTTTTAACAGTAATATCTTCTAAAGCTCCATTTAATTTATATCCGCCATAAGCCCCTCGAACACTAAGTACAAGTTCAGCTTTTTTTAATTCTAACATAATTTGTTCAAGATAATTTAAAGGTAGACGTTGTCTCTTAGCAATAACTGATAATGATATTGGTTTTCCTTTTGAATGTTGTGCTATATCAAACAATACACGCAAACCGTATCTTGCTTTTGTAGATAATTTAATTGGAATCACCTTCTTCTTTTTAATCCCTACTCCTTAACTCAACTTTAATTATACTAATCCTTACCATTTTTGTCAAGTTTAAAAAATATATTTTTATTGAGCATTTAAGCTGATTTTCCGATATAATATTTAAGAGGTGATTTATTTGGATTCTAGCAACTACAATGAAATGTATAAACTCGTTAAAAAAGCTAACAGATACGAAAAGCAAGGTCTTTATAATAAGGAATTAGAAATATATGAAACCATTCATGAACAATACTTACCCAATAGTTCGAAATTATACAAACGACCTGCCATACTTTATGAAAAAAATGGTAATTATCATAAATCATTAGAACTATGTAAGAAAGCAATTGAACTCATTGAAGCAGAAAAAATTTCTGGAACGAAAAAAGCCTTTGAAAAGAAAATTGCTATTCTCAATCGAAAATTAAACAAGACTTCAGTTAAAAAAAATGTTAAGAGCAAAAAAATTCTTCCACATATTAGTATTGGTGGAATAGTTTTATTGATAGTTATTATAGGCCTTTTTTACTATGCAATGACGAAGGATAATGCCTATGAAAATATTCAAGTCGATCTTAGTGAAATGAAAAATATGACTGAAACATCTAATACTGAAGTGAATGTGGACCCACCTAAATACCCTATAACCAGTGAGATGATCTCTATGAGTATGAATACCATTGCTATGGAACCAGAAGTAATTGATTCCCTTGTTATATCTGACAACGCTTCAGTTGGTCTAGGTATTTTAGTTGAAAAGGGAACGACTTATTCCCAAAGTAAACAATTAGCGAATAGATTTGTTAAAGCCTTAGGTTCTTCAGCCGCCAGCGAATATGATTTATCACCGCCACGAATGACAAACTATGGTGAACTATATGACTATTACTCAGTTTATGTGTCCGTGGGGACATCCAATGAAAGCGGTGACATTATTTTAAAAGCTTATAAAATCAAAGGGGCCAGTGACATAAATTATAAATAAAACAAAGTCTTATTCATTTTGAATAAGACTTCCTTAACTTTTATTTATTATTTTTTTGTACTGTGTTAATCTTCCATGACTTCTTCAATTTCTTCTTCGATTTCTTCAGCTTCTTTCTTTATTTTTGGAACAATTTTTTTGCCTCTTCGAATCGCTTCATCTTTTATTTCATAACTTTTACTTCTAATATCTTCAATAGTTTCTTTGCCGGATTTAGGAGCTGCTAATAGACCCATTAAGGAACCAATTGATAACCCTAACAATATACCTTCAATTAATCTGATCAAACTCCACTTTCGCAATTCCTCTTCGTGTCTTTGTTCAATACTTTTTGTAAATAAATTCATATAAACTCCTCTCTACTAAAATAAACTAGTGTATTTATGACTTAATATCATTATACACAAAATTATTGATAAATAACAGGTTAAATAAAATTTCTATTTCCAATTTTGTGTTTAAATTGCATTGATAAGTGATATAATTAAAATAGTAAATAAAATGTAACGAAAGGAGATTAATATGAACTATATTTTATTGGCAAACGGTTTCGAAGAAATAGAAGCGATTACTGTTATCGATATTTTAAGGCGTGCAACTATTGAATTAGAGGTTGTTTCTATTAATGATACCTTAGAAGTGATTAGTGATCGGCAATTAAAAGTGATCGCAGACATTACTATTGATGAGGTAAAAGAAAATAACTTAAATTCAATAATCTTACCTGGTGGTAGTGGTCATAAAAATTTAGAAGCTTCTTCAAAAGTAATGACTTTATTAAGAAAATCATATGATGAGAACAAGTATATTTTCGCAATTTGTGCTGCGCCGAGTATATTAGGGAAGGAAGGCCTATTGAAAGATAGAAAAGCAACAGCTTTTCCTGGTTTCGAAAAATACTTAGAAGGGGCAAAGATTTCCTCAGAAGATGTATGTGTCGATGGTAAAATTGTTACTTCCCGAGGCCCTGGAACAGCTCACAAATTCGCATATAAAATTGTAGAAATATTGTCTAGTAAAGATTTGGCGACGCAACTAAGAGAAGGAATGCTTTTCAATTAGAAAAGGAGATTTGATGAATTATCCTATTTTAGAAATCGATTACGAGAAAATCTTTCATAATGCTTCTATGATGAAAGGTATTTGCGATCAGTACAATATTGCTTTAAGCGGTGTCATCAAAGGCCTTAACGGCACTTTTGAAGTCGCTAAAGCTTTCTGTGAAGCAAATCATGCACATCTTGCGAGCTCACGCTTAAGAGAGTTAAAAATCATCTCAGAGTCGAAACTAGATATACCATTAATGTTAATAAGAATACCTATGCTTAGTGAAGTTGATGAAATGGTTCAATATGTAGATATTAGTGTGAATTCTGAGTTAGAAACGATTAAAGCAATAGAAAAAGCTTGTATTACAAACAATAAAAAACACAAAGTTATTTTAATGATGGATTTAGGTGATTTAAGAGAAGGGTATTATTATGAAAATGAGTTACTTGAAACGGCTAGATATATTGAAGACCTAATGACCCATGTAGAATTGTATGGTATTGGAACAAACTTAAGTTGTTATGGTTCAGTAATGCCGACAAAGAAAAATATGTCTCGCTTGGCTGATATTGCTCTGGCCGTAGAAGAAACCATTGGGCGGGAACTTGACATCATTTCTGGTGGTGCAACCACTTCAATTCCTCTTTTACTCCAAGGCAATATGCCAAAAAAAATCAATCATTTAAGAATTGGAGAAGGTATTTTATTAGCTGTTGATTTACAAGATTTTCATAATGTTGATATGAGTGATTTCTTTCAAGATGGTATTCTTTTAAAAGCGGAAATCATTGAAATAAAAACAAAGGATTCTCACCCTGTTGGGAAACTATTTATTGATGCTTTTGGTAATAAACCCACATATTATAATATCGGTAAAAGAAAAAGAGCTTTACTCGCCCTTGGAAAGAAGGATATTGGTACACATGAAAAGTTAATTTCAATGACTGACGGTATAAAAATTATAGGCAGTAGTAGTGATCACCTTATAATTGACATTGAAGATGCAGTTGAAGACTATAAATTAGGCGATATCATTTCATTTAGATTATATTATCCCGCAATGCTGTATAGTAGTCATTCTCCTGATGTAACAAAACACATAATTAATCTAAATTAAAAAGATAGTGGCCTTCGCCACTATCTTTTTAACTTTATTATTTTGTCATCAATTTAGAAATCTGATTAGCAAATTTCTTTGGATTTTCAATTTCTAATCCTTCCATAATTAATGCTTGATTTAATAGTAACTCTGTATAGTCTTCTATAACATCGGAATCTTTATTCCTTGTATATTCTTCTTTTAAAATTTCAAATATTTTATGATTCGGATTGATTTCAAGAATCTTTTTTGATTGCATTGGCATATCTTGCATCTTTTTTAATAACTCTTCTGTATGAAGAGAAATGCCTGAACTGTCCGTTACTAGACAAACTGCTGAAGTTTTAAGTTTATCACTAATGAGGATCTCATCCACTTTGCCAGCAAGTATTTCATTCATTTTGTCTAACAATCCGCTATTTTTTTCTTTAATATCTTTTACTTCTTCACTAATATCTCCAATATCACTTTTGTTTAAAGATACTAATGTTTTTCCATCGTATTCTTTTAAAAAGTTAATCATAAACTCATCAACAGGATCTGTGAAGAATAATACTTCATAACCTTTGTCTTCTAACTTTTCAAGTTGAGGTAAATTCATGGCTTTTTCTTTATCCATGGTGACAAGATAGTAAATTTTTTCTTGTTCTTCTTTCATCCCTTCAACATAATCCTTTAAAGTTTTTAGTTGACTTTTGGATTGATTCGTATGAAACATTAAAAGATCGACTAATTGATCTTTCTTCTGTGGGTTTTGATAAATACCATTTTTTATTGCAATACCAAATTCTTTCCACCACTCTTCATAGGCTTCCCGATTATCCTTTAGATTACTTTCTAACTTACGCAATACTTTTTTCTCTAAATTCTTGCCAATTTTATTGATCAATCGATCTTTTTGTAGTACTTCTCTTGATATATTTAATGAAAAATCAGGTGAATCAACAATGCCTTTAACAAAGCCTAAATACTCAGGCAATAAATTGTCTGCATTTTTCATTATAAATACTTGTTTGCTATATAAATCAACACCTGTTTTTTCATTATTTTGCATAAAATTCATAGGTGTCTTTGACGGTATAAATAACATTGCATTATAGGCAACCATTCCTTCTGCTTTTGTATGAATAACATCCAAAGGATCTGTAAAATCACTAAATTTAGATTTATAAAATTCATTATACTCTTCTTTTTCAATATCATTTTTCGACTTACGCCACAGTGGTGTCATAGAATTAAGAACCTTATTCTCCACAACAGTTTTCATTCCATGTTCATCTTCTGATGATTCATCTGGCACTTGAGATTCTACATCCATTTTAATGGGAAAAGGAATATAGTTTGAATGATTTTTAACTAAATTTTGTATTCTATAAACATCTAAAAACTCATCAAACTCTTCCCCTTCTCTTAAATGCAATACTATTTTAGTCCCTGTCTCTGTAATATCTTTCTCTTCTAAAGTATATTTCTCTAAGCCTTCTGAATGCCAATAGACTCCTGGATTATCATGTTTTTTCGTATATATTTCTACTTCATTAGAAACCATGAAAGACGAATAAAAACCAACACCAAATTGACCAATTATTTCTAGCGCATCATTTTTTTCTTCTAAAGCTTTAACAAAATTCTCAGAACCAGATTTTGCTACAGTACCAATATTGTCAATAACTTCATCAGCACTCATTCCAATTCCGTTATCCTCAATTGTTAATCGTCGAGCGTCTTCATCAATTGAAATATTGATTTCTAAATTTTCATCAGAATCCATCGCTTTATTAGATAATGATTCAAATCTTTTTTTATTCAATGCATCAGATGCGTTAGAGATTAACTCTCTTAAAAAAATCTCTTTATGCGTATATATTGAATGAATCATAATATCCAACATTTTCTTTGTTTCCGTTTGGAAAGAATGTGTCTTAGTATTCTCCATATTTACCTCCATTATTCAACTTTTGTTAAACTTTTTGCCACTCTAAATTATAACACAAATTCATCAACTATTTCAATGTTCAAATGAAATTACTGAAATTTATTTCTAGATCTAATTACCAAAATGTAAAGCAGTCGTTGTTGTATTGTTAAAATCTTTTTCAAGATATCTATGAATATCATCAAAGGGTATAATATCTTCATTAGAATTCTTAATAAGAAATCTAACGACTTGTTGAATTTGAAGCATATCTGTATTTTTATCAAAATAAGATTCAATTTCTATTTCTATTAAGTATAGAAGAACCTCCATATTTTGTTTGAATATTTCAAAGTTCTTAGCCTTATCAAAGAATATTGTTATTAAGTCGCTAATAATTGAATTTATCTTTTCTAAATTAGAATCATACAAAAACTCTAACTTATCTACATTTAAAAAAGCTTCAGATATTTTTGTTAATATATCATTTGTAAAATGATTTTTAAACTCATGTCCATAGGCTTCACTTATTTCATTTAATTCTTTTGTCGTTGAGAATCTATATTTTAAAAATTCAAGATAGGTTTCAAAATCCTCCACATTATTACCTGATTCAATCTCAAAGAGAATTCTAAAAAAAACAGCCCAATCAAATTCACAACTTATTTTTTCTAAAATACATTCACCAATAACTTTAGTAAATCTCCCTACAAAAATAGGTTTTCGTTCAATAACTAACTTCTTTTTAAAATCAATAGGCATACTTTCTAATTCATTTAAAGTACTGAAAGTTTTAGAAAATGTTTTTTGATATTTATTTAAATTGTCAGCCCCTTGTGATCTAAATAAATATTTTACAATCGAATCACAAGACTTATTAAAGTTAACTACAAACCCCATACTTTCTTTCATTTTATTAGAAAACATTGTATAAATCATTTGAGATAAAGTCTTTTCCAAAGCTAATTGTCTCGTACCTAAATCCTTAGTTCCGATTTTATTGAAATGATCATCTAATATTTTTAGTTGTTGATCAATCATTGATAAGTTTTGTTTTATTGAACCGAGTATTTCTTCAAAAACATTATCCCAAATATTATAATCATTATTCTTATAAATTATTTCATGTTCGATTTCACTCCAAAAAACATTTACCAATGATTTAATTTGCAATTCAAAATTCATTTTTAAACCATCTAAATAATAAAACCCATCAATTTTGTAAATTTTAAACCCGTTATTCTGTACTTGTGGCTGTTTTTCCTCTAGATCCAAAAGAATATTTGGATGCGATTCATTATAATACAATCCACTTTCATCAATTAAATCAAAGTGAGCAACAAGAGAATTA
>Ga0209414_1000341_pt1 | contig 22192 bp, 16 predicted proteins | sample LakVidmifraction_4_FD_181154 | JGI IMG/M metagenome (GOLD analysis project Ga0209414, IMG submission 181154) | Hypersaline microbial communities from Lake Vida, Antarctica - Brine Hole Two &gt;0.2 micron (SPAdes) (version 2) | ecosystem: Environmental > Aquatic > Non-marine Saline and Alkaline >...
CTTCTAATGGGGTGATCCATATTGTGAACGGGGTAATAGATCCGAGTGTCGATATTTTGTAATCGATTGGGTTATGCTCTTTTGACTCACAATTTTGGTAAGTGCAAATTTTAATGCAAAGGTCATCTGGGATTCATTTCCCTTGATGGCCTTTTTTGGTAGTTTATTTCCATGGAGATAACTTTAACTACCAACCAGGAACCTGAAATTTTAGTTTGATTTTCAATACCAAGAATCCTCTCCAGAAGAACAATTAAAGAATAAAAAACTTAGGCTTCCACACACTATTTTCTTGTAATTATAATTTATGGAGTTTTAAGGTTAATTTCCGGGATGATGGAATAACTATAGGTGACTTAAAAAATATTCTTGGTTTGATTGCAGAAATGATAGCAAATAGGTCTCGATAAAACATTATTTAAAATCATTGTTGTCCGATAAAAACTTTTACGAACTTAATTTGCCTCGATTTTGAAGACGTTTCACGCTTTTTTTACATTTTAGGGCTTGCTATTTATTTATTTTGAAAAACATGGGTTTTTCAAAATATAAAAAAATAATTAATACTGTTTATCAGTTAGTTACAATCAAGTCTTTGTTCTTGATTCTTTACCGGACAACAGTGTTTAAGAATTATATAAGATGGTTTTTTAGATATCTGGAAAACTTCGTTTTTTATTGATATTTAAAACCGAGTTTAAATTAATAACTTGAAAATTTGAAAACGCCTATTCTTGTTTTTCATCTTCTTCCAAAGAGATATAATCCTTATCTCCTGGCAGTAACTTGTTGGTAATTTTAGTGACGAAAAAAGCAATGATGACCGCCGTGGTAGCAAAAAATAAAAATTTCACCAACAAACTATCACTAAGCACAAAACTGTAAACTGCGAGAGATATTTCTATCGCTACAAAAAGAACTTTTATACTTAGTTTTAAAATCATATTATTGTTAGCTGGTTGTCTGCGCAAAGATACAATCAAAAACCATTGAAAGCGCGTTACTTATAGAGTTTGACTAAAATTTAACGCAGAGGTAAACCTGGATTGCCTGTTTTAAGTTAAAAACTCATAAATGAAGAGACTGCATGTTTTAGAATTGTAAATTTAAATCTGAAAAAAATAATATTTTGAGTAAAAAATCGAAAATATTCTTAATTGCAGGCTTAGTCTTGCTGGTATTGGTTGGAGTTGTTATTGGACTCAATAAATTGATAGAACATAAATTAAAAACCGCACTACAAAAGAATATTACTACCCAGGAGCTTAGTTATGATGAATTAAATGTTAGTCTGTTGGGTAGAAGTGCTTCTATTTCAAATTTCAGCTTTAAGACAGACGATAAAAAAGTATCGGCAAAAGACCTCAATGTTAGTGGAATAAGTATTTATGAGTATCTAATTCACAAAAAAATAGAAGTTTCTTCAATTAAACTTGAGGAACCTACTGTGGTTATTTATACCGGACGGAAAAAGAAAGCCGACACGAGCAAAAAAGATGCTGAAAGGAAAATCGGTTTTTTAGCAAAAACTATTGAAGTTTCCAACGCCAGTTTGAGATTAACCAAAAGCGATTCGGTTAAAAATACACTTTTTGTGCGCTTTCCTAAAATACAGCTAAAAAAGACTGAGGTAAATAGAAATTCCCTGGCTTCTGGTTTGCCGTTTAAGTATGAAAGTTATCAGGTTAAAGCAGATTCCTTTTTTTTCAACATTAATGAACAGCACGATTTAACGGTAGATGAAATTAGCTTGAATGATTCCTTTTTAGATATAAAAAACATAGAAATGCGGCCGCTTTATGATAAAGAGGAATTCCAAAGACATATCCCTTATGAAAAAGATAGATTTGAACTGCAAATAGCCGGGTTAAAACTAAATTCCTGGAATTGGGGCATGGAAAACGATTCCTTAATGCTGCAAAGTCCTATGGTGCAAATAAAGCAAATGGACTTAGAGCTTTACCGGGATAAGCAAGTAAAAGATGATCCCCGGCACAAAGCAATGTACAGCAAAACGATAAGGGATTTACCGATAAAATTGAAATTGGATACTGTAAAGCTGAGCAATACCGAAATTAAGTATGAAGAACGTGTAAAAGCAGATAGAAAACCCGGCATGGTGAATTTCACAGAACTAAACGCCAGCATTTATAATCTTACTAATATGGGGATGAATACTCCCGATTTCCCAACAACCAATATTGAAGTGGAAACCCTTTTTATGGGTGAAGCAAATTTAAAAGTCAATTGGAATTTTGATATCTCTAACAAAATGGATGTTTTTAGAATTTCTGGCGATTTGGATAATATTTCCGGAGAGGGTATAAATCAGTTCTTAAAGCCTGCTTTAAACGTTAAAGCTCAGGGGGGAATTCGGGATATGCAGTTTGATTATAGTGGAAATAGAAATAAAGCTTCTGGGCAAATGAAATTGGTTTATAATGATTTTAAGGTGGAAGTACTAAAAGAAGATGGGGAAAGTAAAAATAATTTTCTTTCTGCCCTGGCTAATCTCATTATTAGTAACGACGCCACTTCAGAAGAAAGGACTCAGAAAGATATCACTGCTACCAGGACAAAAACTAAATCTTTTTGGAATTACCTTTGGAAAATGGTTAGAAACGGTGCTTTAAAATCTTTTCTTTAAATTTTAAAGGTGACCAAAGGCATTTGAGCGTGGTGAACCAGGTCTTCGCTAATGCTGCCGTTAAAAAAATGAGCTAAACCTTTGCGGCCGTGGGTACTTATGCCTATTAAACTTCGGTCTTTTTTGCTGGCAAAATTTAGAATTCCCCGCTCTATGTTAGTATCGTTGCAAATATGAAGATCATAATCTTCAACCTTGGTGTTAGCTATAAAATTATCCATACGTTTTCTCACTTCATCGCTGGTAAGGAATTTATTGGGCGTATTAATAAATAACAAATGAAATTTAGCAGCTATCATTTTAGAAAAATCATAGGCTATCTCTAAGGTATGCTTATAGGCTTCTTCGCCATCTGTAGCAAAAATAAAATTCTCGATATCAAAATCTTCCTGTTTCCCTTTTATGACCAATACCGGTATTTTGGCAGATCTTACCACTTTCTCGGTATTGCTGCCAATAAACATTTCTTTAAATCCACTAGCGCCGTGCGAACCCATAATTATAATATCACAATCATATTGCTCGCTTACTTCTATAATCCCCTCAAAAGCCTGATGAAATAATACAGTTTCATGAATTTTAATATCTTTTAGAAATGGTTCTTTCATAAGGTTTCCAAACCGCTGATGTGCAAGCTTCATAAAAAAAATAGATTCGGGCAGATTTTGATCGTTGCTGCCGCTTACCGGGTCTATTAACTGTAAGGGTAATTCCAGCATATGCAAAAGGTAAATTTCACTATTGAACTTTCTAGCCAGGTTTGCGGCTACTTTTAAAGCATGTTCGGCGGTATCGGAGAAGTCTGTGGGAACAAGTATTTTTTTCATAAAGTAGCTCTAAAAGTTTAAGAATGATAGATTTATTAAAGTTAGGTATAAAATTTCATTTGGACTCTGGTTTTCTTTCTCTGAAATTATTATTATATTTGCGGCGTTGAAACTTAAAAAAGTACAGCGAGGGGACAAAAGTCCCCTCTTTTTATAGCTATGTTGCAGGATAAGGTAGAAAATTTGCTAAAGGAAGCTTTCCAGGAAAATAATTCATTATTTTTAGTAGACCTGAATATCACCAAAGACAATAAAATTTCGGTGGTGATAGACGGGGATAAGGGTGTTTCTGTTAACGATTGTATTGCGGTAAGCCGTAAAGTAGAACACAATCTGGATAGGGAAGAAGAAGATTTTTCTTTGGAAGTGAGCTCGGCAGGAGTTTCTGAACCTTTGCACTTAGAAAGACAGTACAGGAAAAACCTGGGGAGAAAACTACAGGTGATTACCAACAACGAAAAAATTGAAGCAACTTTAACTGAAGCAAATCAAGACGGGATAAAGCTTAATTGGAAAGCCAGGGAGCCAAAACCCGTTGGGAAAGGAAAAAGAACTGTGCAAAAAGAAGCCGTTCTTCCTTATTCTGAAATTGTGGATGCTAAAGTTATGATAACATTTTAACCTCAAATAGATATGGAAAATATCGCCTTGATAGAGTCATTTTCAGAATTTAAGGATGACAAACTGATAGATCGTGTAACTCTTATGGCGATCCTGGAAGAAGTTTTCAGGAGTGCTTTAAAGAAAAAGTATGGAGAAGATGATAACTTTGATATTATTGTAAACCCAGATAAAGGCGACCTTGAGATTTGGAGAAACAGGATTGTAGTGGCAGATGGGGAGGTTGAAGATCCTAACCAGGAGATTTCCCTTACCGAAGCGCAAAAAATTGAGCCCGATTTTGAGGTGGGCGAAGATGTGTCTGAAGAGGTAAAACTTGTAGATCTTGGACGCCGTGCAATTTTGGCTTTAAGACAAAATCTTATTTCTAAAATCCACGAACACGATAATACCAATATCTTTAAGCACTTTAAAGAGCTTGAAGGAGAGATTTATACTGCCGAGGTGCATCATATAAGACATCGGGCTATTATTTTACTGGATGATGAAGGCAACGAAATTTTGCTGCCAAAAGATCGGCAAATTCCTTCAGATTTCTTTAGAAAAGGAGATAACGTAAGAGGAATAATAGAAAGTGTAGAGCTTAAAGGAAATAAGCCTACAATTATCTTATCCCGAACGGCTCCGGTTTTTCTGGAAAAATTATTCGAGCAGGAAATTCCAGAGGTTTTTGATGGTTTGATTACTATTAAAAATGTAGTACGTGTTCCTGGCGAAAAGGCAAAGGTAGCAGTAGATACTTACGATGATAGAATTGATCCTGTTGGTGCCTGTGTGGGGATGAAAGGTTCTCGTATTCATAGTATTGTACGTGAATTGGGGAATGAAAATATAGATGTGATCAATTTCACCACAAATGACCAATTGTATATTACCAGAGCATTGAGTCCAGCAAAAATTACATCTATTAAATTAGACGAAGAAAATAAAACGGCCGAGGTTATGCTGAAGCCAGAAGAAGTATCTAAAGCTATTGGACGTGGCGGGCACAATATTAGATTGGCCGGGCAGTTAACTGGTTTTGAGATAGATGTGTTTAGAGAAGGAGTAGAAGAAGATGTAGAGCTCAAGGAATTCTCAGATGAGATTGAAGATTGGGTGATTAAAGAATTTTCCCGAGTTGGTCTGGACACGGCAAAAAGTGTTTTGGAACAAGATTTGGTAGACCTGCTTAGACTTACCGATTTGGAGGAAGAAACCATTCGTGAAGTGGTGCAGGTATTAAGAGAAGAATTTGATGAGTAGAAATACTCGTTGGAATAAATAATTATTAAAAGAGGTTAATTTAGAGGGCAATTTATGGCTGAAGCAAAAACAATGCGACTAAACAAAGTATTACGTGAATTCAATATTTCGTTAGACCGGGCTGTAGAATTTTTAAATTCTAAGGGTCACGAGATAGAAGCACGTCCTACTACCAAAATCTCATCTGAAACTTATCAGGTATTGTCTGATGAGTTTGAGACCGATAAGTCTAAGAAAGTCGAGTCTAAGGAGGTAGGTAAAGAAAAAAGAAAGGAGAAGGAAGAGTTGCGTTTAGCAAGGGAAAGGGAGCTTGAAGAGAAGCGCAAAGCTGAAGATAAAAAAGAGGAGGAGCGCCGCAAGGAAATTGAGATAGCTTCTGCTAAAACTAAGCTGGCCGGACCTAAGAAAGTCGGGAAGATAGATTTGGAAAAGCCAGAGAAAAAAGCCGAGCAGCCTAAAAAAGAAGAAAAAGCAGAACCAGCAAAACCTGAGCAGCCCCAGGAAGCTGAAAAGCCAAAAGCTAAAGAAAAAGCTCCCTCTAAAAAACCTGAAGAAGAAGAAGTTACTTCTAAGAAGGAAGAAAAGCCCAAAAGTGATTCTTCTAAAAAAGAAGAAGCAGCTTCTAAGGAAGATGAGGCAACTAAAGAAGCCGAAACGCCTAAAGAAGAAGAGTCTAGTACCCATAAAACCAACTATACCAAGTTGAATGGTCCTAACTTTACCGGAAAAAAAATTGACCTTTCTCAATTTAAAAAACCGGAAAAGAAAAAAGAGGATAAAAAAGCTTCAGACGATAAGAAAGATAAGCGTAAAAAACGTCGCCGCAGAATTAGCAAAGATGTAAAGCCTGGAGCTTCTAATCAAGGAGGTAGTAAAAAGTCCAGAAAAAGAGCAAAACCAATTACTAAAGAAGATCCTAGCGAAGAGGACGTTCAAAAGCAGGTGCGCGAAACGCTGGAAAAACTTCAGGGTAAATCTGGTAAAGGAAAAAAAGGAGCTAAATATAGAAGAGATAAAAGGGACCAACACCGTCAACGTTCAGAAGACGATATTGCACAACAGGAAACCGATAGTAAGACCCTTAAAGTTACAGAATTTGTAACTGTGAGTGAGGTTGCTACCATGATGGATGTGCCGGTTACAAAGGTAATTTCTGCCTGTATGTCTCTTGGAATGATGGTGACTATGAACCAGCGTCTTGATGCTGAAACCCTTACCATTGTTGCCGATGAATTTGGTTATGAAGTAGAATTCGTAACCGCAGATCTCGAAGAAAATGCAGAAGAAGTAGTTGAGAATACTGAAGATCTTGTAGAAAGAGCACCTATTGTTACGGTAATGGGGCACGTTGACCACGGTAAGACTTCTTTACTGGATCATATTCGCCAGGAAAATGTAATTGCCGGCGAGAGCGGTGGGATTACACAGCATATTGGAGCTTATGCGGTAAAACTTAAAAGCGGACAAAAAATGTCCTTTCTGGATACTCCCGGTCACGAGGCCTTTACGGCTATGCGTGCGCGTGGTGCCCAGGTTACCGATATTGCGATTATTGTAATTGCTGCAGATGATGATGTGATGCCGCAAACTAAAGAGGCTATTTCTCACGCCCAGGCTGCAGGTGTTCCTATTGTATTTGCAATAAATAAATCTGATTTGCCTACAGCGAATCCAGAAAAAATTAAAGAGAAGCTTGCTGCCATGAACCTGCTTGTAGAAGATTGGGGTGGTAAAGTGCAGTCTCACGATATTTCAGCCAAAACCGGTGCTGGAGTAAAAGAATTATTAGATAAGGTATTGCTCGAGTCAGAAATTCTTGAACTTAAGGCTAATCCAAATAAACTGTCTAACGGTACTGTGGTGGAAGCCTATTTGGATAAAGGACGTGGCTATATTGCTACAATCCTTGTGCAGAGCGGTACACTTAAAATTGGAGATTATGTTCTTGCAGGGCGACATAGCGGTAAAATAAAAGCTATGCACGACGAAAGAGGGCACGAAATAAAAGAAGCAGGACCTTCAACTCCGGTTTCTATACTAGGTCTTGATGGCGCGCCCCAGGCTGGTGATAAGTTTAAGGTGATGACAGATGAACGCGAAGCAAAAGATATCGCTGCCAAGCGAACTCAGTTGCAACGTGAGCAGAGTGTTAGAACACAACGTCATATTACCTTAGATGAGATTGGACGTAGAATTGCCCTTGGCGACTTTAAAGAGTTGAATATTATCCTGAAAGGGGATGTAGATGGATCTGTGGAAGCGCTTACCGATAGTTTCCTTAAATTATCTACTGAAGAAATTCAAGTGAATATCATTCATAAAGGAGTAGGTGCTATCACCGAAAGTGATGTGTTGCTTGCTTCAGCTTCAGATGCGGTAATTATAGGATTTAATGTGCGTCCTGCAGGTAATGCAAGACAGCTGGCAGATAAGGAAGAAATTGATATTAGAACGTATTCCATTATCTACGATGCCATAAACGATCTTAAAGACGCGATGGAGGGTATGCTTTCCCCAGAGCTTAAGGAGGAAATTAACGGTACAGCTGAAATTAGGGAAACCTTTAAGATTTCTAAGATTGGAACGATTGCAGGTTGTATGGTAACTTCCGGTAAAATTTACAGAAACTCTGGAGTGCGTTTAATTAGAGATGGGGTGGTAATCTATACCGGACAATTAACGTCTCTAAAACGCTTTAAAGACGATGTGAAAGAAGTAGCTAAAGGCTATGACTGCGGAATGCAGGTTAAGAATTACAACGACATTAAAGAAGGCGATGTAATAGAATCTTTCCACGAGGTAGAAGTGAAAAAGAAGCTTAAATAAAAGCTTCCAGATATAAAAAAAGCGGCTCAATTTTGAGCCGCTTTTTTTATGATTTCAAATTAGGTAATTGAGTAATATACTTTACTTGTTCCTTTTTATCTTGTTGTTTTAAATTTCTGCAAGGTCTTGTGCGCCTTGTAGGTATAATTCTGAATTTTCCAAGATCTACAAGGTTCTTAGATCCCGATAGTTATCGGGACGGGAGCTCCCACGTTTGCATTGAAATGTTTCTGATTTTTCAATCTAATGCTTCCTGGGCTTACCCCGAGGTGATTTACTTTCGCATGGGTTTTGGGATAAAGGCTGAAGGGAAGTTCTCTTTAATTTTTAAAAGCGCCCTGTCGGCTTCCAATCTATTTCTAAAGCTTCCTACCCATACCTTGTAATTTGGAGCTTCATAAGCTATTACCGAGGGATATTCAAAGAGGTCTCGGTATTCTTTAATTACTTCGTTAGCTTCCCCATTGTTTCCGTAGAAAAGTTGGATTTTAAATCTGTCTCCAATCTCATTGTTTTTGACCATCTCAGATTTTAGATTCAAAAGTTTTGAGATTTTATCATTTTCGCTAATGTTAACCTGGGCTTCCTGGGCTGTTAAATTAAAAAAGGAAAAACTGGCTATAAAACAACCTATTAACAATCTATTTCCGTGTAATTTTCTCATAATTATTTGTTTATGGCAAAAGTATAGTTTAATAACTTCAAATTGGATGATTTTATTATTTAGAACTGGTATAAATTACCGATTAACACTTCTGTAACATTCCGAAAATCGACTTTAAGTATTACTTTTGTTGCCGAATTTAAAGGTGCGAATTGTTAATTTTACTAAGCCTACCGGTTGTAGGAGTCGTACCAAATTTAAGACGTTAATTCAACTTGTAATATGAAAAAGGTGAAATACCGCCATTCAACTTCGCAACTATTGCTCTTAGGTGTAGCATTTTTTCTTTCATTTAGCCTGTCGGTTTTTTCTCAGGAAGAAAACTCTCAGGAGGCTAATGGTGATCAGCAAGAACAGGCTGGCGATCCAGGAGGATCTGGCGATGATGCTGGAGCATCAGAGTTAGGCAATGTCGATAACGGCAAGTCTATTTTTAACTCGCAATGTGCAGCATGTCACAAACCATATTCAGAATCTATTGGGCCTGCTCTTCACGGGGTGACCGATAAATATGATATGGAGTGGATTCATTCCTGGATAAAGAACAGTCAAGAAATGATTGCTGCTGGTGATCCCGATGCTGTTGCGATATATGAGGAGTACAATAAAACGGCTATGCCGCCATTTCCTGGATTATCTGATTCAGATATTAATGATATCCTTGCTTATGTGGAGCAGCCGAAACCAGAACCAAAAACAGCGCAAGCTGCTGGTGGTGGTGAAGCTGGTTCTTCTTCGTCTGGAGGGGATGGAATCTCGTTAAATGTGATTCTCGGAATCCTGGTTTTTGTTTTAGTGATGTTGCTTGCTGTATTGTTCCTCGTGAATAAAACTTTGAGAAACTTTGCTGAAGCAAGCGGGGTTACTATTCCTGAAAAACCAAAAAGAAAACCAATTTGGAAATCTTTTGTGGAGAACCAATTTCTCTTGTTGGCAAGTTCGGTAGTTGTGCTGCTCGCCGTAGGTTATTTTGCGTATGGTTTTCTTATGCAGGTTGGGGTAGATCAAGGTTATCAACCAATTCAGCCTATCCATTATTCGCATAGAATTCACGCCGGCGATAATCAGATAGATTGTAAATACTGTCACTCTTCTGCTAGAACTTCCAAGCACTCTGGAATACCTTCGTTAAATGTTTGTATGAATTGTCATCAGTCGATATCTGAAGTAGCACCAGAAACCGCTACGGAAGAATATTCAAAAGAATTTTATGATGGGGAGATTGCTAAGTTATACGACGCCGTGGGATGGGAACCTTCAGAGCAAGCTTATACAGGGGAAGAAAAACCTGTAAAATGGGTGCGTATCCACAACCTTCCAGATTTCGCTTATTTTAACCACTCACAACACGTAGAAGTAGGAGGGGTGCAATGTCAAACTTGTCACGGCCCTATTGAGGAGATGGAGATTGTATATCAGGATGCTCCTTTAACTATGGGCTGGTGTATTAATTGTCACCGGGAGACCAAAGTAAAAATGGAAGGAAATGAGTATTACGAAAAAATTCACGAAGAATTATCCAAAAAATATGGCGTAGAAGAGCTTACAGTAGCTCAAATGGGCGGCATTGAATGTGGTAAATGTCATTATTAAAATTTTGTTCCCGGATGATCGGGGTTAATTAAGAAGTTAATATTTAGATATATATGTCATCAAACAAAAAATACTGGAAAAGTGTTGAAGAGCTAAAGGATGAAAGCTCTGTTGTTGAGACGCTCGAACAGAAAGAATTTGCTGAAGAAATTCCGGTTGATGAATTTTTAGGGGATAAAGATTCCCTTGAAAGTTCAAAAACCTCACGTAGGGATTTCTTAAAATATGTTGGGTTTAGTACAGCAGCAGCTTCATTAGCTGCCTGTGAAGGTCCTGTAATGAAGTCTATTCCTTACGTAGTGCAACCAGAACGGATTGTTCCTGGAGTGGCTAATTATTATGCATCTACCATTGCCGATGGTTTTGATTTTGCCAGTGTCCTGGTGAAAACACGGGAAGGAAGACCTATTAAGATTGAAAACAATAAATTGGCAGAGGTAAAAGCTGCCGGAGGTGCTAGAGTGAATGCTTCGGTCCTGTCTATGTACGATGTTGATAGGGTGAAACGCCCAATGATTGAAGGTAAGAATGTTTCCTGGGAAGAATTTGATAAAGAAGTTGGAGGCCAGCTTGATAATGTGAATGGAGAAGTTGTGTTGTTAACACAAACTTTCGCTAGCCCTTCTACCTCGAAGATCATCAATGAGTTCTCTAATAAACTGGGTAATGTACGTCATGTAGTTTACGATACGATATCAGAAGATCCCGCTTTGGATGCTTTTGAATCTAAATATGGAAAGAGAGCTTTACCAGATTACGATTTCGCCAAAGCTGAAACTATAGTTGGAATTGGAGCCGATTTCCTTGCCGATTGGCAGGGAGGTGGTCACGATATTGGCTACGCGCAAAGTAGAATTCCAAAAAATGGTAAAATATCCAGGCACGTGCAATTTGAATCTAATTTAACGATAACCGGGGCGAAAGCAGACAAACGTGTGCTTGCAAAGCCTTCAGATCAAAAGAAAATATTAGTAGCCTTGCATGGTTATCTTGTAGGGCGTAGCTCTACCAGCGATTTACCCGGAAAAATTGACGATGCTGTGGTGAAAGCTGCTAGTCAATTAAGAAAAGCTGGAAGTAAAGGTATTTTGGTGACGGGGATTCCTGAGGCCGATGCGCAACTTCTTGCCTTAGAAATAAATGAAGCGCTTGGGAGTAGCATTATCAATAGCGATACGCCAAGATTAATCAGGCAGGGAAATGCTAAGGAAGTTCAGCAACTCGTAAAAGATATGAATTCGGGAAGTATAGGCGCGGTGCTAATAGCCGGGGTGAATCCTGCTTATAGCTTGCCAAATGCTTCAGACTTTATTGAAGGTCTAAAAAATGTTGACTTAAGTTTATCCTTTGCATTGAAACATGATGAAACGGCGAAGCTTTGTAAATACGTAGCCGCGGTTCCACATTATTTAGAAAGTTGGGGAGATGTGCAATTTACACCAGGTAAATTCAGTTTAATGCAACCTACAATTCGTCCGCTTTTTGATACCAGACAGGTTCAGGATTGCTTGTTAAAGTGGTCTGGAAATGATACTTCTTACAGCGATTATTTAAAAGATACCTGGTCTGGACAACTTGGAAAAGGTTGGTCTAAGGCTTTACACGATGGGGTTTTTGAATCTACAAGCCCTGTTTCCGATGCCGGTGCCAGCGCGAATACAGGTTCTTTAAATGCTAGTTCCGCAAAACAAAACCTTACAAAAGATGCAGAAGGTGGAAATATGGAATTGATGCTTTACACCAAAGTTTCTATGGGAGATGGGCAACAATTTAATAATCCGTGGTTGCAGGAAATGCCAGATCCTATAACCCGAACTACGTGGGATAACTATGTTACCATGAGTAGAGCGGATGCCGAAAAATTAGAACTAGAGAATTATACGGTTTCTAATGGAGCGCTTAACGGAAATTATGTAAATATTAAATTAGACGAGGTTACCGTAAAGAATGTTCCAGTCATTATACAGCCCGGGCAGGCAGCTGGTTCTATTGGATTAGCATTGGGGTATGGCAAAAAAGAGGCGATTCAGGAAGAGATGAGAGTTGGTGTAAATGCTTACCCTTTATATAAAGATTTTAAAACCTTCCAGAACGTAACATTAGAGAAAGCTTCGGGATCTCACGAGTTTGCTTCTATGCAGCTTCAGAGCACGATGGCTGGACGTGACGATATTATTAAAGAGACTACTCTAGATGAATATAGAAACGAGCCGAAAGAGCAATGGAATGTTATGCCGCAGGTGAGTTATAATCACGAAGAAGTTCCGGTAACCAGTGATAAAGCTGATATTTGGAATGCTTTTGATCGTGATATTGGCCACCATTTTAACCTTTCTATAGATTTAAATGCCTGTACCGGTTGTGGTGCTTGTGTAATTGCTTGTCATTCTGAAAATAATGTACCTGTTGTAGGGAAAGAAGAAGTAAGGAAGTTTAGGGATATGCACTGGATTCGTATAGATAGATATTATTCAGCTGGGGAGACGTTTGAAGAGGAACAGGAAAAACTTGAAAATTTACCAGCATTTCAGACTTATAATACCATTGAAGAACCTGCTGATTATAACCCACAGGTGGCTTTTCAACCTGTAATGTGCCAGCATTGTAACCACGCTCCTTGTGAGACTGTGTGTCCTGTTGCTGCAACTTCACACGGGCGCCAGGGGCAAAACCAAATGATTTATAACCGTTGTGTGGGTACAAGATATTGTGCCAACAACTGTCCTTATAAAGTACGTCGCTTTAACTGGTTTAACTATGCTCAAAATGAAGAGTTCGATTACCATATGAACAATGATCTTGGTAGAATGGTACTTAATCCAGATGTAACTGTACGATCAAGAGGGGTTATGGAGAAATGTTCTATGTGTATTCAAATGACTCAGAAAACTATTCTTGATGCCAAACGTGAGGGTAGAGAGGTAGAAGACGGGGAGTTCCAAACAGCTTGTTCCGCGGCTTGTGATAAAGGAGCCATAAAATTTGGTGATGTTAACAACAAGGATGCTGAAATAGTTAAGCTGAAGGAAGATGATAGAATGTATCACATGTTGGAAAGCTTAGGTACAGATCCTAACGTGATGTACCAGGTTAAGATCAAGAACACATCCGAAGCATAAAATTTAGAATTAAAAATTAATTAGTAAATAAATAATATGTCGTCACATTACGAAGCGCCTATTAGAGAGCCTCTTGTTATCGGAGATAAATCGTATCACGATGTAAGCAATGATGTTGCTGCTCCAGTTGAAGGAAGGGCGAACAAATCTTGGTGGATCGTTTTCTCTATCGCCCTAGTAGCATTTTTATGGGGTTTAGGCTGTATTATATACACCGTCTCTACGGGAATAGGGGTATGGGGATTAAATAAAACCATTGGCTGGGCCTGGGACATTACCAACTTTGTATGGTGGGTAGGTATAGGTCACGCCGGTACACTTATTTCTGCAGTATTATTGCTATTCCGCCAAAAATGGAGAATGGCGATTAACCGTTCTGCGGAAGCCATGACTATTTTCGCAGTATTCCAGGCCGGATTGTTTCCTATTATCCACATGGGACGACCATGGTTGGCTTATTGGGTGTTACCTATTCCTAACCAATTTGGTTCTTTATGGGTTAACTTCAACTCCCCGCTGTTATGGGATGTTTTCGCGATATCAACCTATCTTTCTGTATCCCTGGTTTTTTGGTGGACAGGATTATTGCCAGATTTTGCGATGATTCGTGATAGGGCAAAAACGCCTTTTCAAAGAAAAATATACGGAATTCTAAGTTTTGGATGGAGCGGTAGAGTAAAAGATTGGCAACGTTTTGAGGAGGTATCATTAGTTTTGGCCGGTTTGGCTACTCCATTGGTACTTTCGGTACACACTATTGTATCTTTTGACTTTGCTACTTCGGTAGTTCCGGGATGGCACAGTACCATTTTTCCTCCTTACTTTGTGGCGGGAGCTATTTTCTCTGGCTTTGCAATGGTGCAAACGCTATTGATTATTATGAGAAAGGTAATTCATCTTGAAAATTACATTACCGTGCTTCATATTGAATATATGAACAAGGTAATCTTGCTTACCGGCGGGATTGTATCGGTAGCTTATATTACAGAGTTTTTTATAGCTTGGTACTCGGGTACTTCTTATGAAAATTATGTCTATCTTTCTTTTGGTGCCGCAACCGGTCCATATTGGTGGGCATTCTGGGCCTTGATAACCTGTAACTTTATTGTACCACTTTCTTTGTGGGTAAAATCACTCCGTAGAAATATAATGTACACGTTTTTCGTGGCCCTCATTATTAATATCGGAATGTGGTTTGAACGTTTTAATATTATTGTAGTCGATCTTAGTAAAGGAAGAACTCCTTCTGGATGGGCAATGTTCTCTCCAACCTTTGTTGATATTGGGGTGTTTATTGGAACTATAGGATTCTTCTTTGTGTTGTTCTTGTTGTATGCCAGAACCTTTCCGGTAATTGCACAGGCAGAAGTGAAAACTATTTTGAAATCTTCCGGAGAAAAATATAAAAAATTGAGAGCGAAACACGGTGATGATGTAAGCCATGTTCATGTAGATTCGGACCCTTCTGGTGGTGAACCTGCCTCAAATATTAATGAAAGTCTTACTGAGCAGTTTGATGAAGAATCGGAGCATGAGGACACTATTAATGCCGATGCTTTAAACTTAAGTGAAGTACAGAAAGATCGTTTGGATGAAATGCTGAAAAGGATTGGAACCTACGATCCTGCTAAGGAAACAGCAGATGAGCTTACAAAACTTACAAATGTTGGTCCTTTGCTTCAGCAACGCCTACATCAGGTTGGGATTTATAAATTCAGCCAGATTAGTGAGTTAACTAAGACCGATTTCGAATTATTGAGTGAAGTGATAGAGCGTTTCCCAAATGCCGATAAGAGAGAAGACTGGGTAGCGCAAGCAACAAAACTTAAAAAAAGTAATTAAGATGGCTTCAAAATTTATACATGCTATTTATTCAGATGACGATTTGTTGTTGCAAGCGGTGAAACAAATTCGTGATAAGCGTTACCATATTGGTGAGGTCTATACGCCATTTCCCGTACATGGATTGGATAAAGTTATGGGGCTTGAGCCTACACGATTGGCAATTTGTTCCTTTCTATATGGAATTACAGGACTTGCCGTTGCAGTGTGGATGATGGACTTTATGATGATTGAGGATTGGCCGCAGGATATAGGTGGTAAACCAAGTTTTAGTTTTATTCAAAATATGCCTGCTTTTGTGCCTATTATATTTGAATTGACCGTATTTTTTGCGGCTCACCTAATGGTGATTACTTTTTATATGAGAAGTAAATTATGGCCCTTTAAAAAAGCGGAAAATCCCGATTTAAGGACTACCGATGATCGTTTTTTAGTAGAATTGGATGCTACAAATCATAATGTAGAAGAGCTTACAAAGTTTCTATATGATACTGGTGCTTCCGAAATTAAATTAATTGAAAATTAATGGACCTAATGAGAAGTTTATTTTATAAATCAGTAGTTGTTTTTCTCCTGGCAGGCTTATTAGTATCCTGCGCAGGTGATGATAAACCGAATTACCAGTTTTTCCCAGATATGTACGAGGCGGTAAGTTACGAAACCTATGGAGCTTATGATATATTCGTGAACCAACAAGAGGCCAAGCTTCCGGTAGAAGGAACAGTGCCAAGAGGATGGATGCCTTACGACTATCCCGATACTCCGGAGGGGAAAGCAGATGCAAAAGCTAATTTGAAAAATCCGTTGCCTTATACCGAAGATAATCTTAACGAAGGGAAAGGCTTATATACCATTTACTGTGCGGTTTGCCACGGTGATAAGGGAGATGGCCAGGGAATTTTGGCTCAAAGAGAGAAAATTTTAGGGATTCCGTCTTTTGATGATGCCGGTCGTGCTATTACACAAGGTAGTGTTTACCACGTTATGTATTATGGGCTAAACACCATGGGATCATACGCAGTTCAAACTAACGAGAAAGAACGTTGGCAGATAGATCACTATGTAATGAAACTCAAAAATGACCTGGAAGGTGGTGGAGAGATAGCTTTTGAAGAAGAAAAGGAAGCATCCGTGGCCGGGGTTAATTCGGCGGTAGAGGTTCAAAGTGAAAGAGCACAGCAAAATATGAATGGGGAACAGAACGACGATGCTCCGCAAACCGAAGATGATACTAATAATTAAGTTGAAGAATAAGCATTAATAACTAAGCGTTAATATGTATATATTATCTAATAAATTAAAATTAACTGCAATCATTCTTATGGTTGTAGGTCTTATTGGCCTTGTGTATGGTTTTTTAGATACACCAGACAATGTGGAAGAGGTAAAAGAAATGATGGCTGAGCAAGAACATCATGACGGTGCAAAAGCAGAAAGCGATTCAGAAGAGAATATTGCCCAAATGCAAGAAGCTCAAGGCTCCTCTAATGCTCATGCAGCTAACGGTGAAGCCCAGGCAAATGGAGCTCATGAAGCCGATGAACATGGGGAAGCACACTATGAGCATTTATTGCATCAGTTGCAAACCAAGCCCTGGTCTGCTTTATATGTTTCGGCATTTTTCTTTTTTATGATAGCCCTGGGAACCCTGGTGTTTTATGCAATTCAAATTGCAGCTCAAGCCGGTTGGTCTCCTGTATTGTTTAGAATTATGGAAGGAATAACCGCTTATCTCTTGCCTGGATCTATAATTGTGGCGTTAATCGTTATTTTTGCCGGAACTCATTTCTTCCCCTGGCAAAACGAAGAACTTGTGGCAGAAGATAAAATACTTCAATTTAAATCTGGATATCTCAATTTTCCATTTTTCATTATTAGAGCTATAATTTATTTAATTGGATGGAACCTCTATCGTTATTTCGCTACAAAGTTTTCTGTAGAGCAGGCTAAAGCAGCGGTTAATGATTATAGACCTTACAAAAAGAGTTTTAAGGCTGCCGTTTTCTTTTTATTATTCTTTATAGTTACCGAAACGACTATGTCCTGGGATTGGTTTATGAGTATGAATCCGCATTGGTATAGTACTCTTTTCGCCTGGTATATATTTTCAAGTATGTTTGTTTCAGCTATTACCGTAATTGCTATGGTAACAGTGTTCCTGAAGAGCGCTGGATTTGTGAGCTTTGTTAATGATAGCCATTTGCACGATTTAGCTAAATATATGTTCGCTTTTAGTATATTTTGGACTTATCTTTGGTTTAGTCAGTTTATGTTAATTTGGTATGCCAATATCCCAGAAGAGGTGACTTATTTTATTATGAGAATTGAAGAGTACAATTTGTTGTTCTTTGGAATGTTAGTTCTTAATTTTGTATTCCCTATATTACTATTAATGAACAGTGATTTTAAAAGAATTCCTCAATTTGTAGTAGCTGTGGGGATAATAATATTAGTAGGACATTATATAGATATTTATCTATTAGTTATGCCTTCTACAATTGGGCCTAATTGGTACTTTGGAATTCCAGAGTTTGCAAGTTTATTGTTCTTCCTTGGGCTGTTTATTTTTATAGTGGGTACCGGCCTTGGTAAAGAGTCACTCTATCCTAAAGGAAATCCATTCCTCAAGGAAAGTGAGAATTACACTTATTAGTTTTAAAATTAGATTATTTAAAGAAGAAATTATAAAATGACCGTATTTTTAGTAATAATAATATTAGCCCTTCTTGCCGTAACTGGTTGGCAAATGTCTAAGATCTTTGATTTGTCTAAAGGCTCCCGCGCGGAATCTTCGGGTATAGCTAATGATAAGGATAACAGCCAGCAGGCCAAATTAATGCTAGCCTTCATGGTTTTTATTTATGTGGGAATGGCTTATAGTTTTTGGCACTGGAGTAAATTATATCTTCCCGAAGCTGCCTCTGAACATGGAAACCAGGTAGATACTTTAATGTTTATTACCATTGGCTTAATCATGGTGGTGCAGGTAATTACCCAAGCTTTGTTGCACTGGTTCGCCTATAAATTTAAAGGTAAAAAAGGGCAAAAAGCCCTCTTTTTTGCCGATAATGATAAGCTGGAATTTATTTGGACTATTATTCCTGTAATTACTTTAGCAGGATTAATTATCTATGGGCTGTTTACCTGGAGTGATATTATGAACATTAGTGAAGACGACGATCCTATAGTTATCGAGCTTTACGCCAAACAATTTAGGTGGCAGGCAAGATATGCGGGAGGAGATAATACGCTGGGAGAGGCTAATGTGCGTTTTATTGAAGGGGTAAATACTCTGGGTGTTAATGAAAGTGACCCGTATGCTTCAGATGATAAGATCACTTCAGTTTTGCACCTTCCGGTTGGTCAAAAGGTATTGTTTAAATTTAGGTCTCAAGATGTGTTGCACTCGGCATATTTTCCGCATTTTAGAGCTCAAATGAACGTAGTGCCTGGTATGATAACCCAGTTTGCCTTTACACCAGATATTACTACGGAAGAGATGAGAGCTAGTGATTATATGGTAGATAAAGTGAGTACCATAAACGATATAAGAAAAGAAAATAGTGCGGCACTTGTGGCAGAAGGAGAAATGGCATTAGATTCTTATGAATTTGATTATTTCGTACTTTGTAATAAAATTTGTGGACAGGCCCATTACAATATGCAAATGAAGATTGTAGTGGAAACCGAAGAGGAATATAAAGCCTGGTTAAGTGAACAAGATACGTTCGCGAAAACCATGGAGAAATAATATAACAACATTAAAGAATATACTTTTAAGATATGTCAGCAATAGCAACAGCACCAGCTCAAGATCATCACGACGATCATGGACATCATCATAAGCAATCGTTTATTACTAAATATATTTTTAGTACAGATCATAAAATGATCTCTAAACAATATCTCATTACCGGTATTTTAATGGGAATTGTGGGAATTATGATGTCGGTTTTATTTAGACTTCAAATCGCCTGGCCAGAAGAGTCCTTTGCGATTTTCAATCTCCTTTTAGGTGACAAATGGGCGCCAGATGGGGTAATGACCCCTTCTATGTACCTTGCTTTGGTAACCATTCACGGTACCATTATGGTGTTTTTTGTGCTTACTGCAGGTTTAAGTGGTACTTTTAGTAACCTGCTTATTCCGCTGCAAATTGGCGCCAGGGATATGGCATCAGGATTTATGAACATGCTGTCCTATTGGTTGTTTTTTGTTTCTACCATAATTATGTTAAGTTCCCTTTTTGTAGAATCGGGCCCGGCTAACGCAGGTTGGACAATCTATCCGCCGCTTAGTGCCCTGCCACAAGCTATTGGAGGTTCTGGAATGGGAATGACGCTTTGGTTAATATCTATGGCTATATTTATTGCTTCCCAGTTACTGGCCGGTATAAACTATATTGTAACGGTAATTAACCTTAGAACTAAGGGTATGTCTATGATGAGGCTGCCACTTACCGTATGGGCTTTATTTCTTACGGCTATACTAGGTTTGGTTTCTTTTCCCGTATTACTTGCAGCGGCCTTATTATTAATTATGGATAGAAGTTTTGGAACTTCTTTCTTTCTAAGTGATATTTATATTCAGGGGGAAGTGCTCAATCATCAGGGAGGTTCTCCTGTATTATTTGAACACTTATTCTGGTTTCTGGGTCACCCCGAAGTATATATTGTAATATTACCCGCTATGGGCTTAGTTTCAGAAATATTGGCCACCAATGCCCGGAAACCAATTTTTGGTTATCGTGCCATGGTTGCCTCTCTTTTGGCTATTGCCTTTCTTTCAACTATTGTTTGGGGACACCATATGTTTGTTTCAGGGATGAACCCTTTTCTTGGTTCGGTTTTTACCTTTACCACCTTATTAATCGCTATTCCATCGGCTGTAAAGGCCTTTAACTGGATTACGACTTTGTGGAAAGGGAATCTGCAAATGAATCCGGCGATGCTATTCTCTATAGGATTTGTATCTACTTTTATTACCGGAGGTTTAACAGGTATCATATTAGGAGATGCCACATTAGATATTAACGTTCACGATACATATTTTGTAATTGCCCACTTCCACCTGGTGATGGGTATTTCTGCACTCTATGGTGCTATAGCAGGGGTTTATCACTGGTTCCCAAAGATGTTTGGCCGAATGATGAACAAGAATATGGGATATGTACATTTCTGGATAACGGCAATTGGATCTTATGGGGTTTTCTTCCCTATGCACTTTATTGGATTGGCGGGATTACCAAGACGTTACTATACTAACACCGCATTCCCATACTTTGATGATCTTGCCAATGTAAACGTAATTATCACCGTTTCCGCTGTGATGACTGCGGTAATTCAGATAGTGTTCCTTTATAACTTTTTTAGCTCTATTTTCTACGGAAAAAAAGCAACGCAGAACCCTTGGAAAGCCACTACTTTAGAATGGACTACCCCGGTAGAACATATTCACGGAAACTGGCCTGGTGCCATTCCGTCGGTTTACCGTTGGTCTTATGACTATAGTAAGATGAACGAAGAAGGAACAGATTACGTGATTCCTGGGCAGGATTTTATTCCGCAGAACATGCCGCTGCAGGATAATGAAGAAGAAATGAATCATTAAATTCCTTTAGACCATTAGATATATAAAAACCTCTTCCTTTGTGAAGAGGTTATTTGTTTCTAAGTCAGCGCTGATTTTTCGATTCTGAATTTTGACGATGTTATTCTTGGCTTTTACATATCTTTGCACAAGAAGCAGCTATTTTAAAAATTAGTTTTATGAATGAAAACCTGGATCCCAATGGCGAGAATTTTACGCCGGAAGAATTAGATGTCGAAAGAGCGTTAAGACCTTTAAGTTTTGATGATTTTGCTGGTCAGGATCAGGTTTTAGAAAACCTCAAGGTTTTTGTTGAAGCGGCAAATCAAAGGGAAGAAGCATTAGATCATACTCTTTTTCATGGTCCTCCCGGGTTGGGGAAAACGACTTTAGCCCATATTTTGGCCAACGAACTTGAGGTAGGCATAAAGGTGACTTCTGGCCCAGTTCTCGATAAACCTGGAGATCTTGCAGGCTTGCTTACCAACTTAGAAGAAAGGGATATCCTCTTTATCGATGAAATTCACAGGTTGAGTGCGGTTGTAGAAGAATATCTGTACTCCGCCATGGAAGACTATCGTATAGATATTATGATAGAAAGTGGCCCCAATGCCCGTACCGTTCAAATTAACTTAAATCCGTTTACACTTATTGGTGCTACCACACGATCTGGTTTACTTACGGCTCCTATGCGGGCCCGTTTCGGCATTTCCAGTAGATTGCAATATTACTCTAATGAAATACTCTCAGATATCGTGCAACGAAGTTCCGAAATACTTCGGGTGCCTATTAGCTTAGATGCAGCCATTGAAATTGCCGGAAGAAGCAGGGGAACTCCCAGAATTGCGAATGCCTTATTGCGTCGAGTACGGGATTTTGCACAAATTAAAGGTAATGGAAAAATAGATATTGAAATCGCTAAATATGGCTTAAAAGCTTTAAATGTAGATACGCACGGTTTAGATGAGATGGATAATAAAATCCTGGAAACCATTATCGATAAGTTTAAAGGTGGTCCCGTGGGAATTACAACCTTATCTACTGCGGTAAGTGAAAGTGCCGAAACTATAGAAGAAGTGTATGAACCTTTTTTAATTCAGCAAGGTTTTATCTACAGAACTCCTAGAGGGCGCGAGGTAACCGAAGCCGCCTACAAGCATCTGGGTCGTGTTAAAGGAAATACCCAGGGAGGATTGTTTTAAAAAAGACCATCCTTACC
>Ga0209414_1000342_pt1 | contig 22147 bp, 23 predicted proteins | sample LakVidmifraction_4_FD_181154 | JGI IMG/M metagenome (GOLD analysis project Ga0209414, IMG submission 181154) | Hypersaline microbial communities from Lake Vida, Antarctica - Brine Hole Two &gt;0.2 micron (SPAdes) (version 2) | ecosystem: Environmental > Aquatic > Non-marine Saline and Alkaline >...
CAGAGCATTCAAATGGTGTTGCTCCGCAACTTATCTAATATATACTTGCGGAGCTTTTCCACAATTCATCATTTAGCATTCAGCATTCATAATTCTTAAGTGATTACGCTTCCAGCGAATCACTTAGCGCCTCAATAATGTCATCAATATGCTCAAGACCAATTGACAAGCGTATAAGTTCTGGAACAAGTCCACTTGCACGTTGATCTTCATCCGAAAGTTGTGCATGAGATGTGCTTGCAGGATGCAAAATCAAACTTTTTGCATCGCCAACATTTGCCAGGTGACTAAACAGGTCAATATTTTCAACCAGTTTTCTGCCTGCTTCACTTCCCCCTTTAATTCCGAATACAACCATTCCACCATAGCCACCTTTAAGATATTTTGTTGCCAGTTTATATGATGGGTCATCTGGTAAGCCAGGATATCTTACCCAGTCAACTTTTGGATGATTGCTCAGAAACTCAGCTACTTTCAGTGCATTCTCTGAGTGTTTCTTCATTCTTAGAGGTAGAGTTTCCACACCTTGAATGAACTGCCACGCCGCATCTGGTGCCAGGGTTGGTCCCTGATTTCTCATTCCAACCGTTCTTAAACGTAATATGAATGCCAGAGGATTTAGTTCATCGCCAAGGTCTTGTGCAAAACGCAATCCGTGATAACCGCCATCAGGCTCATTAAAAAGAGTAAACTTTGGGTCTTTCCAATCAAAGTTTGCAGCATCAATCACAATGCCACCAATTCCAACTCCATGCCCCCCAATCCATTTTGACAGGGAATGAACAACGATATTTGCACCATGTTCAATTGGCCTTAAAAGAGTTGGCGGTGTAAATGTTGAATCAACAATTAACGGTAGATTATGTTTCTTTGCAATCTTGGCATACTCTTCAATGTCAGCAAAATCCAGAACAGGATTTCCCATTGCTTCAATATAGATTGCTTTTGTTTTTTCGTTAATTGCATCTTCTACCGCATCAAAATCATTTACCTGAGTAAACTTTACATGCATTCCATACTGTGGAAGCAGTGATGAAAACTGAGTATATGATCCACCATAAAGATTGTTGGCAGACACCATTTCATCTCCCTGCTTTAGGATATTGGTAACAGCAAAGAATATTGCTGCTGTTCCCGACGAGAACGATAGGGCAGCTGCTCCACCATCAAGTTGTGCCAGTCTTTGCTCCAGCACATCGTTGGTTGGATTCATTAATCTTGCGTAAATGTTTCCAAACTCTTTTAAAGCAAAGAGATTTGCAGCATGTTCAGTACTTTTAAAGTTGAATGCTGTTGTTCTATATATAGGCACAGCCCTTGACAGCGTTGACGGGTCAGGTGTCTGTCCGGCATGTAGTGCCAGTGTCTCTATTCTATATTTCTTTTCTTTCATGTTGTTCCTTGTTAGTTAGATGGTTAGTTGGTTAGATTGTTGAACGTTGCACTTCAAGGTTGAATCCAAAGTTTTGTAGTCCATAAAGTCCATAATGTCCATCTTAAAATTTTTTAATTCTTTTCATTAACCATTAACAACTAACCATTGACCATTATTTTCCGTTATTAAACAAAACCGTTGATAGGTATCTTTCTCCTGAGTCAGGCAAGATTGCTACAATCGTTTTTCCTTCAAATTTATCTTGTTTTGCCAATCTTGTTGCAACAGCAATTGCTGCGCCACTTGATATACCACATATAATTCCCTCTTCCTTTGCAGCTCTGCGAGAAAACTCTAAAGCTTCTTCATCTTCAACAGTCTCTACCTGATCAATTAATGATAGGTCAAGAACATCAGGAATAAATCCTGCACCAATTCCCTGTATTTTGTGAGGACCTGGCGTCATTGGTTCACCTTTAAGATGTTGTGTTAAAACTGGACTTCCAGCTGGTTCTACACCAATTGATATTAGAGGTTTATTTAGTACTTCTTTGAAGTAACGAGATATACCTGTTATAGTTCCACCTGTACCAATTCCTGATACAAGAGCATCAACATTTCCGCCTGTGTCATTCCAAATTTCAGGACCAGTTGTTTTTTCATGAATTTTCGGGTTTGCCTGATTTTTGAATTGTTGCGGAAGAAAGTATTCTCTTTTACTTGCTTCAGCTATTGCTTCTGCAAGTTTAATTGCACCATTCATTCCTTCGGCTCCTGGAGTTAAAATTAAGTGGGCTCCAAATGCTGTAAGTAACTTACGCCTTTCAATGCTCATTGAGTCCGGCATGGTTAGTGTCAGATGGTACCCTTTTGCTGCGGCAACATATGCCAGTGCAATTCCTGTATTACCACTTGTAGGTTCAATAATCTTTATTCCAGGTTTAAGGATGCCTTTTTGTTCCGCATCCCAGATCATGCTTGCTCCAATTCGGCACTTTACTGAATAGGCTGGATTACGTCCTTCTGTTTTTACCAAAACTGTTGCTTTTGATTTGTTCAATTTGTTTAGTCTTATCAAAGGAGTATTTCCAATAGAAAGACTATTGTCATTATATATTTTTGCCATCTTCTTTCTCCTATATACTTTCTAAGTTCTATGTTCTAAGGTCTAAGTAATGAAACTGTAAACGTCAAACTTTAAACTGTAAACGATTGTGTTGCTCTGCAACCTTTTTATTAGATACCTGCGGAGCTATTCCATAATTTTCAACTTTCAACTTTCAATTGTTAATTGATTAAAGTCTACCTTTTTGGTGTTGATTAACGAAAGACTATTCTCTTTTCTTTTAAAAGTCAACCAGTTTTTATACTTTTTTTGACTTTTTTCGGGTTTTGACTCTTTTTTGACAAAAAACACTACCTTTCAGGTAGTTTTAATTGTGAAAGAAAGAAAGAAAAGAATTAACATCTAATAGTTAGGGCATCTCCCATTGATTTAAACTTTGTTGTTCAAACTGATACAGGTGAAAAAAATTCCGCCCCAGCTACTAAATATTTTGTTGTTTTTATTCAACATAAAGATGTTTTGTTTTTTAGTAGCTGGGCTTTATATCCACAAAATATGACTAAGAACCAAAAAAAGTGGTTCTTCGTAAATTATTGTGGGCTATTCGTTATTGATAACAAAAAAAGGTCCCTCTTGTTCTACATTTACAGCTTTAAAAAAAGCTTCTTTTCCAATTTCTTCTATCAATAATGCTAATCTTTGTCTTGGTTTAGCATGATCTTTAAAAAAAGTAACTACACTTTGAATAATGTCTAAAACTTCATCATCTGAATATACTTTACTAAGTTTAAAACCAAAATGAGGGGTTTTTCCACCACATCCTCCTAAGTATACTGTATACCCAAATCTAGGTTTTCCGCTAGACATATCAACTGCACCATGTATCCCTATTTCAGAAGATTCAGCACGTGTACATGCATTAGCACAACCTGAAATAACTATCTTAAACTTATGTGGTAAATCTAAGGCACATTCTATACCTTTTGCTTCAATTTTACTATAAAGTGCAAAAGTATCTACAAGACCTCTTTTGCACCAGTTATTACCTGGACATGTTGTAGTTGTACGTAAACGTGGACCAGATGTGCCTGGCTTAAGCCCGGCATCTAAACATTCCTTTTCGACAGTATCAATATCTTCATATTTAATAAAAGGGATTTCAAGACCTTGTCTAGTAGTTACGTGTACAATCCCTCTTGCATATTTTTCGGCTATTTCTGAAAGTTTAACTAGATGTGAAGTCTCATAATTTGAAAAAGGCATTCTTGTTCGTAAAGTAAAAAGTCCTTCAATTTTTTCTGTTAAAAATCCTCTTTTTTTAAGTGCATCTATCTGTGCTGGATTAAGTTGTTCACTCATTTTATCTCCCTTTTATTTTAAGTTCTTAAAAACTTCTTTTATAACTTGTTTTGTTTGTAATATATCTTTTTTAGTGTGCTCAAAAGAGATAAAATTAGCCTCGTACTCTGAAGGAGCTAAATATATTCCCCTTGAAATTAGCTGTCTATATAACTGTTTGAAGTGATCTTGGTTTTTAAACTTTAAACTAAACATGTTATTAAAAACTGTTACTTCTACGGCTATATTGTTTTTTAAAGCTTCACTCTGTATTGTGCTGGAAATTTCAGACACCTTCGTGTTTAAAAGATTATATTTACCTTTTAAAGAGTGAAGCTTTTTTAATGTGGCAATGCCAGATGTCATTACAATGGGATTCCCTGCAAAAGTTGAAGCTTGATACACTTTACCTTCAGGTGCTAAATGTTTCATTATTTTATTAGCCCCGGCAAAAGCACCTATAGGTAATCCTCCACCTATTATCTTACCTAAACAGATAAGATCCGGATATACATTAAGAATCTCTGAAACTGATCCATATAAAAATCTAAAACCAGTAATAACTTCATCAAAGATTAATAATGATCTATTTTTTCGCGTTAAGGCTCTTATCTTCTTAAGAAATTTAATATCTGGTAATACAACACCGTGATTACCTCCGACAGGCTCAACTACAACTGCAGCAATATGCTCGCCTTCTTCTTGAAAAATCTTCTCAAGAGCATTGAAATCTCCATACTCTAAAACAATTGTGTCTTTTAAAAGATTTTCTGGAACACCTTCGCTGATGGGAATCTTTAATGTGGATAACCCTGAACCTGCTTGCGCTAGAAATCCATCTGCATGACCATGGTAGCTGTGGGCAAATTTTATGATCTTGTCTTTTTTAGTATACCCTCTAGCCAATCTTACACAGGACATTAAAGCCTCGGTACCTGAATTAACAAATCTTATTTTATCAATAAACCCAATACCTTTTTTAATTAAAGATGCGAGTTCTACTTCTTTTAGATTTGTAGCTCCAAAAGAAAAACCGTCATTGGCAGCTTCTTTCACACTGTTAACAACATCTGGGTGAGAGTGACCTAATATCATTGCTCCAAAGGATAACATATAATCAATATAAACATTACTGTCATAGTCATATATTTTAGATCCTTGAGCCCTTTGTATTGGTATAGGCTCTATATCTAAATGTTTAAAAGCTCTAACAGGACTATTAACTCCTCCAACAAGAACTTTACTAGCTTCGTTAATAACATCTTTATTTTTCATTTTTGCTCCAATCTGCTAAATCTTTGGCATGATATGTAATAATCATATCTGCACCTGCTCTTTTTATGCCAGTCATAATTTCTGTAACTATTTTACGTTCATTGAAGAACCCTTCTTGTACACCTAGTTTTACCATTGAATATTCTCCGCTGACGTTATATGCGGCTAAAGGATAATTGAATTTATCTTTTACTTCTTTAATAATATCCAAATAACTCAAAGCTGGTTTTACCATAACTATATCCGCCTTTTCGTTTATATCATCTTGAACTTTTTTCAAAGCACTTTCCTTATCTCTGTAATCTAATTGATATGCCCTTCTATCTCCAAATTTTGGTGCAGAATCAGCTGCATCTCTAAATGGTCCATAAAATGAAGATGCAAACTTTGCTGAATATCCCATTATCTTAGTGTCTTGATAACCATTATGATTGAGCTCTTCTCGAATGGCAGCAACTTGATTATCAGCCATAGCTGAAGGTGCCACATAATCAGCACCAGCACATGCATGTGATAAAGCTATCTTTGATAATGTTAAAAGAGTTTTTTTGTTATCAATTTTTTGATTATCAATAATTCCGCAATGCCCATGCGAAGTATAAGCACATAAACATACATCTGTCATAACATTCATATTAGGAAAATTACTCTTTATTAATTTTACAGCTTCGGATATAATATTATTATCTTTATAAGCTTCTGTAGCATCATCATCCTTTTTATCAGGGATACCGAAAAGAAGCACTCTATTTATACCTAAAGCTTTTAGTTCTTCTATTTCCTTTAACAGAATATCTGAGGACATTCTGAAAATTCCAGGCATAGAATTTATAGGCTCTTTTTTCTTTTCTCCTTTAATAATAAATAAAGGATAAATTAAAGAATTTATGTTAATCTCGTTTTCCATAACTAACAACCTCTCCTACAACTAAAACAGCTGGTGGTTTAATTTTGTGTTTTTCTGTTTCTTCTTCAATAGTTCTAATAGTTGCATAAATTATACGTGAATCCTTATGTGTAGTACGCTCTATAAAAGCACAAGGCGTATCACCTTTACGTCCGCTTTTAAGTAATGCTTTAACTACGTTCTTAATATTAGCTACCGCCATTAAATATATCAAAGTTGCACAGTCAGGTGCTTCAATAGGAGCATTTATATCTCTTTTTCGTCCTGTTATAATTGCTACTGAAGATATCTTATTCTTTATTGTCAAAGGAATCCCGAAACTCTCAGGTGCTGCTATTGCAGAAGTAATGCCTGGGATAACTTCAACATCTACTCCTTTTTCTTGCAAAAACGTCTTTTCATCATAACCACGACTAAAGATAAAAGGGTCTCCTCCTTTAAGTCTAACTACTATTTTATGTTCTAAAGACTTTTCGTATAAAAGATCATTAATTTCAGATTGCTCTTTTAAATGAAGACCATCTGCTTTACCTACACATATTTTCTCACATGAAGATTTAACTTCATCAAGTAATGGCACACTGCTAAGAAAATCATATAATATGCAGTCACACTCTTGTATGATCTTGAAACCTTTAACTGTTATAAGTTCTGGATCACCTGGTCCTGAACCAATAAGATATACTTTATTTTTCATCGATACCTCTAAAAATGCTTAACAGATCTTTTCTGTCTTTATGTATTTGCACAGCTAATCTTCCTTGTAATATATGAGGTCGCATGATCTCTGTTGATATAATTTCACTAATTCTACTTTCGTATCCTAATCTGATAAGTGCTGCATGTGCAACAATAATTCCGTCAAATAAACCATCATCTAATTGCTTTATCCTATTATCAACATTCCCTCTTATATCTTTTACTATGATATCTTTTCTAAATTGCATAATTGCCGCTTTACGTTTAATACTGCTAGTCCCTATAACTGCTCCTTTAGGAAGATCTTTTAATTTGGCATTGTTTTTCGACACCAAGCATTCAAAAGGGCTTATTGATCTAGTCGTTGCTGCTATTAAAAGTTCTTTAGGAGGAATCTGTTCTAAATCCTTTGCACTATGAATAGCTAGATCTATATTTTTCTTAATAAGTTCCTGCTCTATATCATAAGTAAAGAAATCGTCTCCAACATTATCGGTTAGGGGAGTACTTTTATCAATGTCGCCTTTTGTGTTAATTTCATAAATCTCATAATCAAGATCAGAGAAATTACTCATTATCTCTTTAACTTGTAATAACGCAAGCTTGCTCGGTCTTGATCCTATTCGAAGTTTCATTTTCTCTCCTGTAATCATCTGTTTTAATTTCTATTAATTTTAAAGTCTCTTTAACGAATTCTTTCAAATATGTACTTTTAAAATTACGTTGACTAATTACTTGTTCAATATTAATAATTTTATTAAACCCTATTTGTGCTACCTCTGGATCAACATCTCTAGGCATAGCAAGATCATATATATAAATATTTCTTTTTCGCTTGTTAGCAATATCTTTGAAATGTTTTAGCTTAAGCGCATAGTGAGGACTTGATGTTGCACTTATTATTGCATCAATGTCTATAAGTCCTTCAGGAATTTCTTCTAGTAATAATGCTCCTCCATCTACTAAGTCAGCAAAGGCTTGAGCTTTTTTCCTCTTTTTCCGTGCAACAAATAATAAAGATATATTACCAGGTTTATTCTCAGCAATTAATTGTGCTATCTTTCCTGTTCCTACAACCATAACATTTGTATTGTTTTTATTCGTTGTCTTTTTTGATAAATCTTCAAAAACTAATTCTGCAATACTAGGTACATTTTCTTTTACGTCTATTTGCTGCTTAATCTTTGTAGCTGTTAATAGTATGTCTTGCCATAAATATAAAAGAAAATCATTAAAATTATTTTTATTTATCCAGTCTCTAAGCTGTTGGATTATCTGTGTTTCGCCCTGTAACTGCGACTCTAAGCCAGTAGCAAGTTTAAGCCCATGCCTAAATATGTTTTCTTTACCATAAATTACGTAAGCATTACTAAAGAGATTTTCAAAAAGTGTTGTGAATTTTTTTTGCAGATGTTCAGCCTCTTTAAAAGTATCAGCTACCCCATATATCTCTACCCTATTACATGTAAAAAGTATGGCTGTATTAGCTGGACTTACCCATTTCCAATAACCTAGAATATCATCTCTATTAAAAGAAATCTTCTCTCGTATTTTAAAGGGAGTTGTATTATGGTCTATTCCGATAAGATAAAAAATCATTCCAGTGTTCCTTTATGTAGTTTTTTAAATCACGCGAAAGAACAGGCTGTTTCCCCTCGCTATTGACACTAATAATTGCTTCATGAGTTTTAAAAACAGCAGGCGATATAAAGTCACTTAAACTAGAGTTATCAACCACATTAATTAAAACCTTTTTCTCATTCGCATCTTTTTTAATCAGCTTATTAACTTCAGAATTATTAGTCGCAGCGTAAACAATAAAAGCATTATCTAAGTCAGTGCTTTTATACTCACGCTCTATAATAGAAACATCCATGGCTCTTATATCTGGTTGTATAACAGGTGCAATAATGGTAATGCGTTGGCAGAATTGAGTTAATGTCGCAAGCTTGTGTAAAGCCACACGTCCACCGCCAATAATCACAATGTTTTTGCCATCCATATCTAGTGCAATAGGTAAATATTTTCTCATATGTTATACTCTATGGTTATTATTTCTTCATTTATCAGTAAAGTATATACTTCTTGAACAATATAGTCAATCTCAGCCGCTTCGTCAAAATCAAGATTTGGCTTGAACTTCGTAAATATATTCTGACCTATAACAACTGTTAAGAAATCATTTGGTGCTGTTAGAAGTTTAAGATTTTCTATATCATAATCATCCACAGACGAAAGTGTTGTAATAAAGATCTGCCCCGAATCAGTAATGATACGTGCAAGTTCACCAAGTCTTCTTATGTGTTCTTCTCTACCATCAACGGCCTGACTAAAGTCTGAATCCAATCCAGCCAACACATTTGAAAACCCAAGGTAATAAACCTGGTGCCCTTGCTGGAAAAGTTTTTTCTCTAAAAGCTTTGCTGCTTGTTGTTGCTTTTGAACAGTATCTTCTCCGCAGAAAACAATAAATTTAGGTTTGTGTTTGTTAATTGCAATTTTTTCTTCTAGAGTTACAGCTCCTTTTTCCCATTGGCTTTCTCTTCGTGAAATATGCTCTTTAAGTAAAGTCTGATCATCGGAGATTTTTTCTAAGACTATACCACCACCCGCAATCTCATAATTATCAACTATAACAAATCTGCTTGTTCCTTCTATCTCATCAATAAGGTCAAATGCTATTGGCTTCGATGTTTCTAGTATAACCTCGGCAACATCATGTCTTTCAATCTGGTCTTTACCTTCGATTGTTCCTAATTCTGATGCATCGATTATATTTACTATAGAAACCAATTTGACACTTATGCGTGTAGATGAAATTTTAAGTTTATATGTTTTATCTTTTATAAACGGTGCCTTGCTCATCCAAAAAATATTAGCTCTTAGTCTAGAACTTATTTGAGGTTTATGCTCATCTTTTTTGAACATAAGCTCTCCAGGCTTAACATATATCTGAGTATTTAAAGTAAAACCAATTGCCTGTCCAGCGACTGCCTCTACTTTTGCGGCTACGTTAAATTCTTCAATAGATTTAATTGTAGACTCTTTTTGCGACGGATAAAATACAACGTCGTCACCAATTTTTATGTTGCCACTTTCAATTGTGCCTGCAAAAACTCTTCTATCATCATTTTCTTCAGTGAACTTATATATATCCTGTAGCGGAAAACGAAATGGTTTTTTCTGAGAGCTTTTTTCTTTTTTGAATCCATCAAGCTGCTCTAGTACACTCTTGTTTTTGTACCACTTCATCTTTTCTGAAGCGTGTACGACTCCTTCCCCATCTCTAGCACTAATAGGAATAAAAGAATTTGGCTTAACGTTAATACTATTTAAAAATGAAGTATAATCCTTTACAATGTTATTAAACACCTCTTCGCTGTAATCTACCAGATCCATTTTGTTAACAACTATAGATACCTGTTTTATACCAAGGAAGGAAAGCAAGTACCCATGGCGCTTTGAGTTTTCCTGTATGCCTTCATGTGCATCGATAACCAAAAGTGCTGCCGCAGCATGGGCTGCACCTGTTACCATATTTTTTAAAAACTCTATATGTCCAGGTGCATCAAAAACGATGTAGTGTCTTTTTTTTGTCTTAAAAAAACATCTAGCACTTTCAATTGTAATACCCTGACTTTGTTCATCTTTTAAGGCATCTAATAAAAATGCATACTCAAAAGGTCTTGCATTAGCCGCACAACTTTGTTTTACCTGTTGGAGTTTACCTTTAGGTAAAGAATCCGTGTCAGCTAATAATCTACCTATTACTGTACTCTTGCCATGATCAACATGACCTACAATAACTATTTTCATTTGTTCTCTATTTGTTTCCATTATATTTGCTCCAATTGTTACATATATCCATCACGTCTCAAAGTTTCAAGGCCACCGCCGTCTTCTTTATCCTGGGCTCGACCTGCTCTTTCGGCAATATTTGCAAATTTACCGCTTCTTAATTCTTCAACAACATCTTCCACGTTTTTGGCGGTAGAATCAACAGTTCCAGTACAAGGTGCGCATCCTAAAGACCTGTATCTCTTGCCGTTTCCTTGATCAAAATATAAAGGAATGATTGGAATGTTTTCTTTTTGGATATATTCCCAGATGTTTAGTTCTGTCCAGTCCAAAAGGGGATGCACTCTTACGTGTGTTCCTGGTGCAAAGTCTGTTTTAAACTGATTCCACAATTCCGGTGGCTGATCGCCAACGTCCCAGTCATTCTCTTGGTTTCTAGCAGAAAAATATCTTTCCTTTGATCTAGAACCTTCTTCGTCTGACCTTGCACCTACAATAACACCTGTATACGCTTCAGTATTCTCGTCTACTAAGTATGACTTCGTTTTATGGTCAAATCGATACCTAGTCCATTCACCTGATATAGTATGCTTTAATGCTTCACTTTTTAGTTTTCTACAGCAAGTCATACGATCAACATTGCCGTCAGGAAATGTTTGTTTGTCTTTCAATGCTTGAAAGTTTTCTCCGTAAACCATATTCAGACCCCAGTCAGCTGCTAGCTTATCCCTATACTCAATCATTGATGCTATCTTAAAGTGAGTGTCAATATGCACCAAAGGCATTGGCACGTGTCCAAAAAAGGCCTTGCGTGCAAGCCATAAAAGCACTGTAGAGTCTTTGCCTATAGACCATAACATAGCCAAGTTATTAAACTCTTTATATGCCTCCCTTAATATGTAAACGCTTTTTGCTTCTAATTTTTCTAAAGTATCCATGTTGCTCCTTCTTTATTTTTTTCTGTTATGTAATCCGCATTCTTTATGTATTGGGTTTTCCCACCACCATCTGCCAGCTCTAATATCTTCTCCGGGCTCAATCGCCCTTGTACAAGGTGCACATCCTATACTAGGATATCCCTTATCATGTAAAGCATGATAAGGCACATTGTTTGCTTTAATATATTCCCACACCTGCTCTTCAGTCCAATCAGATAAAGGATTTAACTTTAGTAGATTAAAGGATTCATCCCATTCTACCTTCTTAATATCCTTTCTTGTAAGTGACTGTTCAGCCCTTAAACCACATATCCATATCTTTAGTGTTTTAAGTTTAATTTTTAAAGGCTGAATTTTTCTTACATTACAACAAAGCTTTCTTAATTCTAAATTCTTGTAATATAATTCTTTGCCGTGTCCTTTTGTCATCTTCTCAACTGCTTGTTCCTCTGGTTTTAATATTTCATATTTAAACCCATATTTTTGCTCAGTTTTTTCAATAAGATCATAACTTTCAGGAGATAACATTCCTGTATCAATCGTAAAAATATTTATTTGAGGAGATATTTTACTTAAGATATCTGTTAGCACTTGGTCTTCGGCGCCTAAACTTGAAGCAAATGCAATTTTATTAACATCATAATTAGATACTGCCCATAATAAAACACTTTGTGGTGTATCCATTGCATTTATATTAATATTATTCAGTTTATCTTTAGTCATCTTTTTCCCTTAATTTATTCTGTAGGTGTCTAATTAATCTCGTCCCTATAGACAATATTTGCTCTATTAAATATTATACTTTTGTCCTACCGTAAGATACATTATTCCAAAACCTTTCATGTCTATGATAAGTCAGATGGTGTATATGCAAAGATTTTATTAATATCTTTACATTAATACTCCTCTATATATTATGTTACGGGCTTTCAGCCATTTTCGGCGACAATTACTTGCTGTCACGCAGGTGACTCACCGCTACAATTTAGTGTTCGCATCTCTTTTAGTGTGCTGTAGCGTCGAACGTTGGTCGTCGAATTAAATTAAATACCGCCGGAGGCTTTCCTTGATTTTCAATTTTCAATTTTCAATTAATTAAAGTCTACCTTTTTGGTAGTCATTTTGGGAGGTTATTAGATTTTCTTGTAAAAGTCAACTATTTTTGTAAAATATTTGTTGTTTTTTTATTTTTATAGCTTTTTAATGTTTAAACACCACCGTTTTGGTAGTTTTAAATATGACCTTAAATTTCTGGTTGAGGACAAGAACGTCGGTTTAAACCAATAAAATTAAGGAGTCAAATTTTGATTTTTATCTTTTTGGGTGATAAACATGAAAATTAGTTTCCGCGGAGTGTCAGTCGTCGCTCGCAGAGCAAAGACGGGTATTCTTAACGACCAACGAATAACGATCAACGAACAAATGTGTCACGCCTCACTTTGGTGGATTGTAAAGCTAAATGCGAAAAATAACAAAAAGTTATGCCGCTAATAATTCCAGATTAAAATATTCCATTGCCGTTTTGTACCCTATAATCTTTCTTGGATAGTCATTAATCCAGTCCTGACTTTCTTTGATTTCTAATACAGTGTAGTCATTTATATCAATTCCTTTCTCAACAAATCTTCTGATGAAACGATTGCCGTTCTCATTAGATCCTCTTTCCCATGACGAATATGGATGAGCATAATACATAGTGATTCTCTTTTGTTTTCTATTAAAAACAGTTCTTTCAATACCTTTGAAGTCACGAAACTCTGTTCCGTTATCCGCAGTAATAGTTTTAAAGATCTTTTTGAAGTACTCGGCACCATATTGACGTTCTATTTTATTCATAGCTTTCTTTACAGACAACTTCTTTTTGTTAGGAAGAGCAAAAATGACTCTTGCTTTTAGAATATGTCCAAAATTCCTACCGTTCAAATCATCATTGAATTGGTCAACAAGTTTCAGTTTTGACTGAATTTTGTTTGGTGAAAGATAGAAGTTGGCGTCTTAGCTGTTGTGCGCACTCGATAGGTTCTCTGTGCTGCAACCAGTCTGCTCAATAATTGTCAGTTCCAAGGTTGTCTCTGTAAACCCGAATTGCTCCCTTAACCTAGTTTCCAACAACTGCAACTGAGCATTGAATTCAGGCGAAGACAGCTCCCCCGAAACATGCGCTCTTGCTGTAAATGAGGATACGCCTTCCGTTATAGACCAGATCCTCATCCGATCTACACCCAATACGTCTGGAAATTCGCTCTTGATGAATTCCTCTACCGAATTAGTCGTCACTCCCTCCGGCGCTACCTCCATCAATATGCGTGAAGAATCTTTGAATAGAAGCCAGGCCCATCGCAGAATGACCAAGGCTATACCCACGCTCATCAGAGGATCAAGCCATGTCCATGATGTCCTGGCTATGATGACAGCTCCGATAACGATAGCGACCGACGAGAGCGTATCTGCCAACATGTGAGCAACAGCGCTTCTGATGGTGATGCTGTCTTTGTGCCCTGACAGTAGCGCAATGCTGAGAATATTAACCACGAGACCTACGGAGGCCACCCACAACATTTCCGCAGTGTGAATCTCCACTGGATTAAGAATTCGAATTATTGCTTCATAAATAATGTACCCAATTACGCCGAATAGCATTATTGCATTTGTGTATGCAGCCAGCACTTCAGCACGAAGAAGGCCAAATGTTCGATGATGACACGGACCTTGCCGTGATATTGTCACTGCGAAGGCGCTGATACCGAGAGCGAATATGTGTGTGAACATATGACCAGCATCGCTTAGAAGTGCAATGCTTCCGCTGAGTAGACCTCCAACGACCTCAATGGCCATACCAATCACCGTGATAGCGATTGAAATATACAGCCTAGTCAACGGAGTCGCACGATGTTCATACAGCTCGGCCATACCTCCATGATGTACATCATGAATGTCGTGTTCTCGATGGTTGTGTTCTCTATTCGTCATCTTCTGTCGTATCGCTATATGTTTCCTCTAGTCGCAGTGCCAGTGTAGCAGCATGCGTCACTGCTTTCGAGCTGACAGTTGCACCGCTAATCGCATCTACCCTTTTGCTGAGCTTATTGGACTTCAAAAGGGAAATTCCCGTGAACTGCCTGAGATATCGTCTCTTGGTTACTTGTTTGCCGCGTATTTCGTTACTCGACAGGACTCGACAATCAATGATTTTTCCTTTATCAATAAGAATGCGTGAAGTAATCAAGCCATATTTGCCTTTCGTCGTAATCTGCCATGCGGAAAGATCGTTGCTTTGCCTGTATTTGATTGTGCCAACAGGATATTCGTATCCTAAGACGTCTTTACACAACAGCTTGACATCTCCCTTGACGGCCAAAGTATTCTCCGGTCCCGTCATCTCATAATCTCTGACAGCGGCCTTGGCCCCTCCTTGGGGACGTAGCACGCAGGACGCGACAACAAGCTGACATGCTACAAGAACAGCAACGATCATTTGTTTAGAAATCATAGCCCATACCTAGGTTGAAGCCGTCCTGTTCTTCTCCGTTCGCGTTATCCTGCCATTGGTAGTCAGCCTTAAGCACAACCTGTTCATACGGCCACCAGTTTATGCCTACGTGGTACTCTGTTTTTTCTCCATCCGTTCCTTCGCTGCCCGCTTGGTTATTCCATACGCTGTATCTTGCAAAAACGCCAACTGAGTCTATCGGGCGGAAGGAAGGCTCTACATACCAGCCATACTGTTTGTTCGAACCCATGGAGTTCGGGCCCTTTCCATCCAAGGCCCATTCAGCATACAAAGCTCGCAAACCTAATGGTCCTTTGTGCAAATCAGCATGAAGTTCTCCGAGCAGGGCACCACCTGCATCAGGATCAGATCCCTGTGTAATATCAGATTGATATTGGATAGCCCCACCAACGGTTATACCTGGTATGCTCCATTTCAGTGCTATTGTGGCTGCCAGGTCAGATGCATTTGCCTTGGCGACTTTTTGCCGTCCACTGCGCACGGAGTAAGAAGTGTTTGTTGAGGTCATAAGCCCCGAGTGAATATAGACTGAATAGAACAGGTCTTCTGTGATCCCGCCGTGCATGCCAGCACCGGCCTCCCACCAGGTAGTGGGAATAATGTTCTTCTCCACCGAATTACGCTCAACTCCATAGAATGTTGTGGGTTCGTGAGTCTCGTTGATTATGCCAATTGGCAACAAGAACAGGCCTCCTCTGAATATATAGTCATCATTAAGGTCGAAATCAATATAAGCTTGCTCAAGCTCAACTTCTCCCGGTGCCCCATCACCGCTCAGTGCGTGCTCAAGTTCAAGCTCTGAGTTAAAACGGACTCGATCATTAAAATCATATCCCATGTAGATCACGAAGCGATGGAAGTCGACTTTTTCGCTGTCAGAAGCTCCACCTCTTCCTGACAAGTTATTGTAATGAAGCTCTCCGTACCCGCCGAGATCTACTTTTGACAGAGCTCCTGTGGAGCTCTTTTTGTTTTTCAGATCCAGCACTTCTTTTTCAAGGTAAGTCAGTCTTTCCTCTGCAGTTTCCCCCGACACATTGCCAGACATTACTCCCAATACTAACACCGCCATCATTATTCTTGATCTCTTCATCTGTTATCCTTTCGTGTTTTTGATATAGTTAGGCGAGCCTAACTTTGTGGCTAAAAAAAACCAAGTCTATTTACTATGTTTCTCATTCCTGTTAACGAACTCTCGAAGACTTCTCAGAAAGACTGAGCTCGCAAGGTGCTCCATGCGACATGCTTCTTGATTTGCCGTCTTTACGTCCATTCTAAGCTGTCTCACCATGAACTCCTCAAGCAATGCATGTCTTCAATCTTCAATTGCTTAAAGTCTACCTTTTTCGTAGTGATTTTGGGAGGATATTAAATTTTCTTGTGAAAGTCAACCATTTTTATAAAATATTTGTTATTTTTTTCATTTTTTAAGCTTTTTAACAGCCAAACACTACCGCTTTGGTAGTTTTAAATATAAAAGAAAGAAAAAGAATTATGAATGCTGAATGATGGAGTAAGGAATAGCTCATCAGTCATGAAATAATTAGGGCTTCCTGTTCAATTCATAAACTGCGTATTGACAATCTATTATACTATGTCTAATACGTTAAAAGTGCAAGGACTTTAACATGTTTTGCAAAAAAGGTTTTCAGATGAACTTTAATATAAAGTTCGTACAATTTATGACTTTGTAATGCGATATCAGGAACCAGCTTGCTGAGGCTGGAGCCTGCGACAGCAGCGAAGCGGCCTATCTCACATTAAACAGGAGACCCTACTTAATCCTAATTTATAAATTCTTTTACTCTATATTTTGTTGAAACTCCTTTAAAAACAGATTCAATCTCAGCATTGTCGGGTATTGAATTATTTGTAAAGGATACAAGATTTTTTATTGCGTTTGCAATATCAGATCCCTGTAAAATAACCGTTGGTGCAGGGAAATTGGTGGGAGAGAGTAGAAAATCAGTTTCAGAACAGATTTTTTCCATTGTATTACATTCGATTTCATTTCGTGCTACAATAATTTTATCGCCATTTTCCTGTCTGAAATGTCTGCCAATTTTAAGCAAAGTTATATCTTTTACTTCTGGTTTATCAGTATGGGCCAGGTAATCTTTTAATTTTTCAGAGAATAATTTATCCGTAAGAAGGCAACCACCAGCTGGACAGGGGTAATCATTAATTCCACTATCAGCGGCCATAGATATTTGTGTTTTCCGTGAACGACCTGTTATATCAAATAATTTTGAACGGTCAACCCAACCCTCTTTTTCAGGAATGGTCTCATCTAATAAGGTGGCGGAAAGTGGTCGTAGTATTAAACCGGGTACGCCGGAGTTTTTATCGATAACTTCCAGAGCCCGCCTGTATTGAGACATCGGTCGCTGTCCTAGGACTTCACCGGTAAAAAGGAATTTTGCTCCAATTTCATGCATATATTCAACAGATTTTCGTATCTTCATTATTCTGCAATCAATACAGGGATTAAGCCCTTTGCCGTGTCCATGTTTTGGATGTTTAATTATATCAAAATAGTCTTCACCAAGGAACATTCTTTTTAGAGGAATGTCACCAAGTTGCTTGATGGCATTGATAACACTGGCACAACCGGCACTTTTGGGTGTGCAGGTACAGAAAGGGGACGTGAAATTGATTGCATAAATTTCAATTCCCTGTTCAAGAAGCACTTTTGCTGCAAGGGTACTGTCGAGACCGCCTGATAATAATCCAACTGCTTTGATAGTCATAGTCCTACTGCCTAAAATTTAATGTTATTAATGTGTATAAAAATATAAATAAAATATTTTTTTCTGTAATTTGTCAAGATTTCAAAAATTCTTATTAGTTATTAACCCCTCTAAAATACAAGAGATATCGACATAATTTCATGTCAATGTCATAAGCATGAAGATAGAGGGAATGGTGTTGTTGTTTTTCTGTTGTTCATGTCGACATGATCCCCACGACCCATATCCACTGCGAATCCTGCTGAGTTAATACGTCTTTCAATACAACCTCTGCAATGGGCTGCCTCATCGCCAGTGCATATCTTACCATCGTAAAGTAAGTATTTGTCACGCACATTAGTAGGTGAGAGATTAGGCATTACTACGTTAGCACCTGCTTTTAAACCATTCTCTCGACCTTTTGGATTAATAGACCCAAGTGCTGTTGTCGCTGGCAAAAGGACTTTAGGTAATAATAATCTGATGATGGATAGTAGTATGTATGTCATTTCGGCAGTGCCTGATTGAGCATTTTTTAGTGGTGTATCTTTTTGTGGCATGAAAGGACCAATGCCAACCATGTGAGGATTAAGGTCTTTTAGAAACAGTAAATCGTTGACAAAATCTTCGTTGGTCTGATTCGGAAGACCAACCATAAAACCAGCACCTACTTGTAAACCGATCTCTTTAATATCTTTTAAACATCTGATCCTATTATCATAACTCATATTAGGATGTAGAGATTCATAGAGCTTCCTTGAATTTGTTTCGTGTCTAAGCAAATATCTATCCACACCAGCATCATAGTATTTTTTGTAACTTTCATAAGGCTTTTCACCAATAGAAAGGGTGATGGCACAATTAGGATGGTTAGTTTTAATTTGATTAATCAAGGTAACAAGTTTATCATCTGTGAAATATGGATCTTCGCCACCCTGTAACACAAAGGTTCTATAGCCCAGAGATTCGCCCATTTCACAACATTCAAGAATCTGTTCTTCCGTTAGACGATATCTTTCCACGTTTTTGTTTGATTTTCTGATACCGCAATATAAACAATTATTGGTACAGTAGTTGGTAAATTCTATTAAACCACGCATATAGACCTTGTTGCCATAGTGAGCTTTCCGAACTTTGTCAGCACGCTGGTGGAGATAGTCTATATCTTCTTCATTTATGTGGTCTATTAAGTCAAGTAACTGGTTTTTGTCTAACTGCTGTGAAGCTGCCAGCTCGTCAATTAGTTTTCTCATAAGACGCTCCTTATTTTATATGATTAACAGTAAAGTTTGTTAAATTATAGCCATGAATTATACTGTGAATTGTAAAGCTAAATGCGAAAATATCTGATAAATTCATGCTGCTAATTACTCTCTCTTTATTAAAATTTTCTTATTTGTCAACAGCACATTCTAAAATATAATCAGCCATAATAGCCGCCGTGACATTAACTCTAGGCGAAAGAGGAAAACTATTTTTTACTTCACTTACCATATCTCCTACAATTATTAAATTGTCTTTAATCTTATTGATTTTTATATCACAACTTTTTCCAATTCCAGCAACACCACTACATCCAACAATCAATTTACCAGAATTAATCAACTTAGATACGAGCATAGCTTTACAAGCAGGGTTATCAAAAGCTTCAACAATAAGATCACAATCGTCAAACATACCAATTACATTATCAATATCAATCTTTAAATCAGCACATTCAATATCTAAGTCTAAATTTATTTTAACCAAATTATCCTTTAAAACAGAAACTTTCTTTTGACCTACTTGACTAGAAAAATAAAACTGTCTATTAAGATTAGAATGTTCAATCAAATCAAAGTCAACTAATTTAAATTTCTTAAACCCGCTTCTAACTAAATTTACTGCAACATTAGATCCAATTCCCCCACATCCAGCAATTCCAATCTTCATTAAACTAATATTATCTAGTCTCTCTTTTCCAATATAGTTCTCCAAAGATTTCTCAAATTCATTCATTTTTATATCCAGTCCTGAAATACGGGTTGATACCCCTTTGATAAAATCATTTTTTTAGTTTCTTCAACATCTCTTTCATCAGATATGTCAAATTGATTAGTACTATCATTGTCAACTGCGTGTCCACCAACCGAAGTACATGATTCTGCAGACATCTTGGTTATTCCAAGTCCAACTAAATTATCTCTAAGTTTAGCACTTTCTCTAGTTGATAGGGTTATTCCAACACGCGGTAAAAATAATCTAAAAGCTAAAATTATTTGCACTAAATTAGTATCATTAACTATAAATTTTGGTTCAAAGTGACCTGTATGGTTTTTCATTCGTGGAACACTTAGCCCAATCTCAGTGTCGCTAAATCTATCTTGTAAATATCTTGCATGTAGTCCAGCAAAAAAAGCTTCATGTCTATAATCTGCCAGTCCAAGTAATGCTCCAATATTAATTGTTCTAATTTTTGCATCACCTCCTCTATCTGGTGCATCAAGTCTAAATTTATAATCTTTCTTAGGCCCAGAAATATGAACTTCATCATAGGTCTTCTCGTCATAAACTTCTTGGTAAACTGTCAACCCATCAACACCACATTCAACCAGTTCTTTATACTCTAGGATGCTTAATGGATAAATTTCAATTGAAATTGATGTAAAATATTTTTTTAATATTTTAATACAATCTTTAATATAAGATACTGGACTTTGTTCTCTTGACTCTCCAGTTAAAATTAAAATATGTTGAAGTTCTTTTGAAGCAATATATTTGGCTTCTTTTTCAACTTCTGTTAAACTTAATTTCGATCTATTAATGTTATTATCGGAATTAAAACCGCAGTATGCACATCTGTTCACGCAATAATTAGCTAAATACATTGGTGTATATAGTGAAATTGTTTTTCCAAAGAATTGAGTAGTTAATATTTTTGCTTTTTTAGCAATCTCTTCAATATGTTTCTCTGCTCTAGGTGATAACAACATTAAAAAATCATTGTGATCTAAATGATCTTTACTAAGAATTCTTGAAATATCATTATCACTAATGGAGTTAAAAAACTCTTCAAAAGAGAAGTTCTTAAATGTATTGTAAGTATTATAAAAGCTCAACTTTATTCATCCCTTAAAAAACCAGTAAGTGGTGAAGATGCATCTCCTTCTTCTTGTACAGGACCAAGTCCTGCAAGGTATGCTTTTCTTCCTGCCTTAACTGCTTGAGAAAATGCTTTTGCCATTTCTACAGGATTTCTTGCTGTAGCAATTGCAGTGTTTACTAGTACAGCGTCACACCCCATTTCCATACATTCGCAAGCTTCACTAGGTCGTCCGATGCCTGCATCAACAATTACAGGAATGCTTAACTCATTAACAAGGATCCTTACCAACTCTTTAGTTTTAATTCCACGATTGCTTCCGATAGGAGAACCTAGAGGCATTATAGCTGCAGCGCCAGCATCAACCATTCTTTTAGCCATTGATAAATCTGGACTCATATAAGGTAAAACAATAAAACCTTCTTTACTTAAAACTTCTACAGCCTTTAAAGTTTCCATATTATCAGGAAGTAAGTATTTGTTATCATTGATAACTTCAATCTTAATCCAGTCTCCACATCCACTAGCCTTAGCAAGTCTTGCAATTCTTATTGCTTCTTCGGCACTTCGTGCTCCTGATGTATTAGCCATTAAAATAGAATCTTTAGGGATATAATTTAGTACGTTCTCGTCTTTTGAGTCTACATCAACTCGCCTTAGCGCAACAGTAATAACTTTGGATTCTGATTCTTTTATAACTTTCTCAATTATCTTTTTATCAGGAAATTTTCCTGTTCCTAAAAACAACCTTGATTTAAATTCTTTATCTCCAATTTTTAATAAATCGTCCATCTCATCCTCCCCCAACAAAACTGATAATTTCAATTCTGTCTTCTTCAGTAATTATAACGTTCTCAAACTCTTCTTTTGAAACAATCTTAGTATTATGTTCAATAACAATGTTTTCTGGTTTAAGATTCTTTGAATTAATTAATTCAGCTAGATTTACAACATTTTCAATTAATTCTTCTTTGCCATTAATTTGAATTTTCATCTTCAATCAATTCCCCTATTCTTTCTCTAAATTTTGTTACAGTTTTTGTAATACAAACAGACTCTGTAATTGTACGAATAACTGCAATATTTTTACACCCCATGTTCAATGCTTCACTAAGATTCTCTTTATTCATCTCGCCAATAAATATTAGTGGCTTATTTTCGTTTTCACAAGAATGGCGGCCTTGCTGCCTTGGCTTAATTTGTTTAATCTTACTAAAGTAGTTTTGCCAATCGAAAGACTATTTTCATCATTTTTCTCTCGCTCATGTTAGCTAAACCCCGAAAAGAGGGTCGCATGTCGATCTTAAACAATACCTTTTTGGTAGTGTTTGATGAATGTTATTGTTTTTTTTCCAAAATGTCAATTTCTTTTTTAATATTTAAAATACAGAAGATGTTCTAACAAATAATTGCACCCATCGGATGCGTT
>Ga0209414_1000344_pt1 | contig 22080 bp, 33 predicted proteins | sample LakVidmifraction_4_FD_181154 | JGI IMG/M metagenome (GOLD analysis project Ga0209414, IMG submission 181154) | Hypersaline microbial communities from Lake Vida, Antarctica - Brine Hole Two &gt;0.2 micron (SPAdes) (version 2) | ecosystem: Environmental > Aquatic > Non-marine Saline and Alkaline >...
AGCGCATAGCTCGACAGGGCGCCAATCAATCGGATTTGAATTATAGGGGTGTAAGGTGAAAACATTAATACTAGGAATCGACCCGGGCGCAAGCGGATCATTGTGCTTATTGCATGAGTCAACCGGTGACTATGTGGCGCACCTGCAAATGCCAAAAGTTAAAGTAGGAAAGGCCAACAGGGTAAACGCGGCGGCAGTGACCGACTTTATAGAAACATACATCAATGACATTAAGCACTGCTACCTCGAAAAAGTCCACGCCATGCCCGGGCAGGGTGTTAGTTCAATGTTCAGCTTTGGACACAGTGCCGGCATTGTCGAGGGCGTTGTGGTTGCTTTGGGAATACCGCTAACACTTGTCACGCCACAATCATGGAAAAAGACCGCTGGTTTAATTGGCAAAGATAAAGACGCGGCAAGGTCAAGGGCTATACAACTTTACCCTGGCATTAGGGATTTAGACTTGAAAGGTAAAGGCCAAGCTTTAGCCGACAGTATGTTGATAGCAAGGGCGCAAATTATAAAACAGATAGGTGCAATTAAATGATTGAAAAAATAACCGCCCTATCACTACGCTCAACAAGTGAGATTGGCAACTTCATACAGTCAAACAAAGGCGGTAGCGATAACTTCAAGACCGACATACTCACAGCACTTGGTAGAGCCGGCACCGGTAGAACGGTTTACGCTGAGATGATAATCGAGTTAGTAGCAAACCAAGGCGATAAGCTGGACATAGCCAATGAGATATGGAAGCGTGCCAAAGAGTTCGGAAGCGATACGGCTGATTTAGCTGAATGTATTATTGAGTCGTTACAAAACATTCCGAGCCATAAGGGCCGGATAACGTATGTTCAAGGCGGTGAAATAATGGGGTGTAGAGATAAGACTTATGCCAGCAAGTACGCACCATTTGTGAATAAGCACGTTGATGATATTAGTATTAAGATGGGACAAGTAGTTTCTAACATTTATGACTTGATGGAGTAGTCTTTATTGCGTAAAGTTGGGTTATTTAGCAATTTTGTGTTTATTTTTTCCATAGCTCTATCCTCTACGCTTATCCAATCACTCATAGCTTATTCTCCAATCTGGCCGTTACCCAAGCCGAAAGCTTCAAGCCGTGACGTTGCGCCATTTTAACAAATAGCGCTTTTTGTCGCGGTGTGACTCTGATGTGAAGATGCGACGTTTTAGCCGCATCTTCGTGCTGTGCGTTTGTGTTTTTCATTAGATAACCCTTACGCCACATTTTCTTGCAAGAGTAAGAAATTCTTTTAAGTGATTTTCTGTACATGAGTTAACAGACTCGTTATGGTCACCACAAAGGCCGTCATTCCAGCCGCAATCATCATAGGCTATTTCTTTTTTATAGTCTTGACCATCTTTTCTTACGCTAAGACAAACTTGAAAGTAATTTTCGTTTTCAGCTTCATCAGTCGCGAAAGCGAAGCCATTGTATAAATCTATGTTTATGTTGTTTGCTTTGTTGTTTAAATATTTCATTTTAATTTCTCTATTTAATTTCAAGTCCCGCTTGATCGGTGTCTGGGTTATCCCAAACCATGTAGCTATTATAGCTCTTGTGTGTCTGTTTGTCAACACGTTTATCAAGTTATTTGCATTTATTTTCACTTATCGCCATTAAAGTCTTGAGATGACTCCTTGCCCTCACTTTTTCCGGCTCTGTTAATAGCTTTGCTATTTCGGCTTGTTCCGCTGGGGTCGAGATGCTTAGGCTACCCTGAACTGCCCCAATATTGAAGCGTCCGTTGTAGATAAAATCATCGCGGGTCATACTTTTTCAAGCCATTCTCGCTCACATTCGATATGATATAAGTTAAAAAAACTATGGATTACGAGCAAAACGTGGTATATTACTAACCTAGGATTTTAAACACCACAACCAAACTATTCAAAGCTCGCTAATCCAAGTGGGCTTTTTTTATGCCTTGACCATTTTCATTGCAAGGACGCGCCAAATCGCAAGAAATAATCCATCTTGCGTACCTCCGAGTGGCGGTTTTATTCCTCTTCCGCCACTCCCCTAACGGGATTAATTAATGATAAGACACGAAGCAAAGCAAATCCTTAAATTATTTGAGGGATGGCGAGCCGAGCCTTATCGTGACAGCCTTGGTAACTGGACCATTGGATGGGGTTTTACCAGAACCATTAACGGCAACTACCTCACAGCAGTTGATCAAGACACCCCAAAAATAACTAAAACTGCATCTGAATGGAATTTAGACGCGCTATTCGGTATCGCTGAACGTGACGCACAAAAAGTCATGGGCACCTACTGGCACAACATCACTCCAAATAGACAATACATATTATCAATGATGTGTTATCAGCTTGGGATAGGTGGGCTAATGGGATTTAAACGCATGATAGAAGCTATTAAACACAACAAGAACGCCCAGGCAGGCAAAGAGATGTTAAACAGTCTGTGGTATAGCCAGACGCCACACAGAGTTGAAAAGATGGCCTTAATGTATCAAACAAACAGCCTAAGATTATGACCGATGAATTAAAAGACAAAATTAAGAAAGCAAACCGGATTACATGGGCCGCAATCGAAAAGGCTTTGAACGGAATTATTCTAATTTGGGCATTATCGACTACAACATTTTTCATGTGGCGAATAGTTACTCCGGACGTTATCAATAACGCAACGGCTGGATTTTGGGGTTTTGTGACATTAATGGTTACATCATTGTTCGTTATCATTCATTCGAGATTTAAAAAATGAGCACATTCTTATTTATTGCCATGCTTCCATTGTGGCTGGTTGGCTTAACTGTGTTCTTTTACATTGCTAAACCAATTAAAAATAAACACGAAACACAGAACGGTTTTGATGTGAGCAATAGGATTAATCGAATCCGATTGTTGTGGCGGGCATTATCAAGACCTTGGCTGTTTGTTAAAGAATTGCCGTGGCTTAAAGAAGATGAAAATGATTAGATTTTATATTATCGCTGGTGTCTTAGCCGTAATCGGTCTTGTAGTTTGGCGAATCGACTACTTGACAACCAAAGTCGAAAAGCTTGAAGTTAAGCTATCGGATAAGAAAGCCGAGGTATTCGTGGCTCTATCGGCCAATAAAGTCAATCTGTTAACGGTAGGCGAACTAGAAGAAAAAATCAAAGCTTGCACCAGTGGCAAGGAAGCAAACGCCCAGCAAGCAATCCAAGAAGAATTTCAACATAATAACCGAATAATCACATTACAGGCTAAATATGACGCGATCAAAAACACAAAGATTGTCAGTAGTTGCGCTAACATGCTTATTGATGATTCTGTTATCCGCCTGCTCACCAAAACAAGTAGTCGTCAGGACTAAAACAGTCGAAATAATCAAAATACAGTACAGGGATATTGATCCTAATTATAAATGTGAATTACCACAAGTCACTGGTACATGGTTAAGCGCATTGATTGAACACCGGCAGATGATTGAAAAATGTCAGTCCGAGCTGAAACGAATTATCCGCACCATTAACCAACAACAGGACCATCTATGATAGTAGATAGAGAAACCTTAGACGGGGCGCATAAACGTCTTAGCGGTCATGACATTATGTTTGAAGAAACCGCGAAACGCCTTGAGGATGTTAACGAAAACCTAGAAGACACGACTGAAAAACTTGAGGAAGTTAACTCTTGGATAGATAGTAAGGACCGCTCACTACAGAAAATTAAGAACTGGCTCATTGGGGCTATAGTTTTTTACGTTATCCAATCCATTGGCCTATTTACATTCTTACAAAAAATAATATTAAAATGAGCAGATTATGGCTATAACAGTATATTCACCTTTAGACGCTAGTGCGCCAACTATTGGCGATACAGCAGGCATGGGTATCACATTTTTTGATGCCATTTTAGTCAATGGATATGGCTCAAAGCCGTCACAAGGATGGACAAAAGCATTTAGCGGAACCAATAAAGCGGCCTATTTGCACCCAAGCGGTGAGTTTTATCTAAGAGTTGATCACAGTGCTACTAGTCCTATCGTATTGAGATGCTACGAGACTATGACAGACGTCGACACCGGCGCTGACCCATTCCCAACAGTAGCACAGAAGAGTGATTCGGTATCAAATATACCCCTGTATGTACTTAGCCAAGATTATCGTCTGTATGGAAATGGTGAGTTTATGTATTTTGTATGCACCCAAAACGCTGCCCCCGGAGTATCGACAACACAGGTTAATGTATTTTTTTGTGGGAGAACGCTGGAAGATTTATACAGTAATTTATGCAGTTCTGCTAATAGATATACATACGCCATGCGTAATTATGACGGCAGCGTTAAAAGCCAAATTTGTGGATCCGCTGACGAGCATATAAAAGCCGACAATGGTGGATATTCAGGGCGAAATGATTTTAACGCCTACCCTGGCAACCCAGAGGGTAAAATAATTCTAAAACCGGCGCATGTAAGAGCAAGTGGGCCGACCAGACTTTTTTATCGTGGATTTTATCCTGGATTATATATTATTGAGACAGATGTAAGTGCAACAACAGGTGTTGATAATATTATTGGCGAGAACATAGTTACAGATGACAAAGGAAATACTTACCATTTAATTAATTACTTTAGTGGAAATTATACGGATGCAATCAAGATATCAGGTAGCTGGTAATGGCTGACTTAGGCGCGGTAGCAATATTAATAGATCCAAAAATTCACTTAACCGGTGGTGGGAATTACACAATATCGGGCTCAGTAACAAAAGGTGGCGTTGGTAAAGTTTACGACATAAAGGCAATCAGCTTAGTTAAAAACGCACCAATTAGCGCGGAACTACAAACAGATGAAGATGGTACTTTCTTACTAACAAGAATGACCGACATTCCCAAGGCATTGGTGGCACTTGGATTTAATAAAGGCATTAACGACTTTGACAGTGCAGTTATGTATGATCAAGTGAGTAATCTACCGTGGGAGCCAGCCACAGAGTTAGGCTTCGGCACCGCACCGTCTGAAGTTTATGTTATAGGAAATGAAATAACAAACGAGGGTTATACTGGTGGCGAAAGCGTGTTATCAGTCCACAGTCACACACACGGCTTATATTACTTTGAGGTTGAGGTATTAAGCGGTGGCGGCTTAATCATCGGACTAAACACTCAAACAACAGATAACCCCGGCGAGACTAAAGGCTTCGGCTGGTATTCAACCGGCGATATACAAGTGGGTGGTGTTAGCGTAGGCACAGCAGAATCATTCACAGCCGGCGATACAGTCCAAGTATTTTTAAAAAACCGGAGTGTGTGGCTTAATAAAGTTAAAGACGATTATTACTCACCCCTCAGTGGTGTCGGTGATTATAAAACACCAACAGTCACTATTGAGGATGATGATTACAATATAGCAATAGGCTGGTTTGAGTTAGTATCAAAAATCAAAGTAAACACTTTAGCCAAAACAAAAACACAACCGGCGGGTCAATTCTTGCCGTGGGATTCGCAATAAGATTATGACTAAGAAAGCAGTGACACCTAAGGGCAAGTCTAAAGCTGTTAATAAGACTAAGGCAAAGACGACTAAAAACCCAAAAAGCAATGCAGGCAGACCGCTTAAGTTTAAGACAGCGGCTGCCATGCAAAAGGTTATTGATGAATATTTTGAAAGCGTTACCTACTTTAATGATACTGGCGCGAAGTTTTTAAGGCCAACAGTTTCAGGCTTAGCTTATGCTTTGGACATGAGTACAGAATCTCTTAGAAAGTACGGAAACAAAGACCAATTTGTTGCGACAGTAAAAAGAGCAAAGCAAAAAGTAGAGATTGCTTTAGAGCAAGGTTTATACAACGGACAGGTTACAGGTCTGATATTTAACCTAAAGAATAACTTTAACTGGCGCGACAAACAGGAAGTAGAACAGTCAGGTGGAATCACAGTAGTAGAGCTACAAACGAGTTTTAAAAAGTCAACAGATAAGTGAGCAAGCTTACCCTGCCAAACAACTGGACGCCAAGAGACCCACAAGTTAAGGCTATGAACAAATGGCTTTATGAGGGCGTTTTGATTAATGATTGGTTATGGCATAGACGATTTGGCAAAGATGATTGCGCCTTACACGGCACAGCAGTTAAGGCGCACCAAGTAGTTGCTAACTACTGGCACATGCTGCCACAGCATAACCAAGTAAGAAAAGCCATTTGGACAGCAATCAACTCACATACAGGCATTAGACGTATTGATGAAGCCTTCCCTAAAGAATTAAGGGAAAGTACAAATGAAACTGAAATGTTTATCAAGTTTCGCAATGGATCAACTTGGCAGTGTTTAGGCAGTGATAATTTTAAAGGCGCTATTGGTTCGGCCCCAAAGGGGATTGTCTATTCAGAGTGGCCATTAAGCGACCCAGCTTCGTATGGTTATTTATCACCGATACTAAAAGAGAACAAAGGATGGGTGGTAAGGCAAGGAACACCACGCGGCAAGAACCACGGTTACAAAACATACAAATCAAGCAAAAAGAACCCTAAAGCATTTGCACAGCTTTTAACAGTTGAAGATACTGGCGCTGATAAACAGTTAGACCTCACTGCTATATTGCAAGAATACATTGATCTATATGGTGAGGACCTAGGCAGAGCTGTTTACCTACAAGAATACTACTGTTCATTTGAAGCGGCCGTTGTTGGTTCGATATGGGGCGGTGAGTTAGCCCGACTTGAGAGCGACAACAGGTTGACAGATTGTCCGCATGATACTGATTACCCAGTTTACACAGCTTGGGATATTGGCCGTGCTGATTCAACCGCTATATGGTTTTATCAGGTCATAGCTAATGAAATACACTTAATTGACTTCTTACAAGATAATCTTAAGAACCCTGATTGGTTCGCCAGTCGAGTTTTAGGCAAGATAGTCAAGATTGATATAGTTGATGGCAAAATCACAGTTCAAAAAGGCCAAGACCTAAGTCAACATAAGCACCGCAAGGCTTACGATTACGCTAATCACTGGCTGCCACATGATGCGAGGGCTAAAACGTTCGCCAGCATGGGCAAATCAGTGCAAGAACTCCTATCTGTATGCTTTGGCTGGAATAAGGTCAGTATAACGCCTAACTTGAGCCGACAGGACGGAATACAAGCAGCCAGAAAGATGCTTGATAAGACCATCATCGACTGGAAGTGTGAAGATGGCTTTGAACTGGTTAAACAATACCGCTATGAAAAAGACGACAAAAAAAACATGCTAAAAGAAACCCCATTACATGATTACACATCACATGCGGCTGATGCGCTCCGATACGTTGCGGTCAGCTATCAGACCTTTGCACCCGAACCGCTACCTATGGATAAAATGAAGCCAGCTAACGCAATGGATAACGGCATCCCTATTGAGCACATGACATGAAAAAGTGGGTCGAAAAAGTACGCAAGGCTGAAAAGAAGCTTGAAGATAAGCATCGAGACTTTGCCAAGAAAGCGGAAAAGCATTATTACAACGACAAAGAGAACATCGAGCTGCCTATCTTTTATTCTATGGTGCAGGTTCAACGCTCGGCACTGTACTCAAGACCGCCGAACCCTGAGATACGTGGTCGCAGTAACGATGTAACTAATTCTGACAGCAAAATGATAGCCCAGACGCTCGAGAACGCTATAAGCTACCAGATTGACAGCCGAGACTTCCACGGAGACGCTAAACGTGCGGTGTTAGATTACATTGTAGTTGATATGGGTGTTTGCCGTGTTCGGCTTGATGTTGAAACCGAAATACAAACAGATCCGATGGGTAATGAAATGCTTGACGAGATGGGCGAGCCTTTTGAGATTGTATCTAAGCAGGAAGTATATCTTGACCACTGGCCTTGGGAACGGTTTATATATGACATTGGCAAAGATTGGGAGGAATGTGAATGGGTTTGCTACAAGCATTACATGACCCACAAAGAGATACAGAATGAATACCAACACGATTTAGAAGCCACTGATTTAAGTGAAGATGCTTATGAGGGCAAAACATGCGTTTATGAAATATGGGATAAGAAAACCCGAACCGTTATTGAAATGCTTGAGGGTAAAGTATTAAGAGAACGTGACGATCCGCTACAGCTTAAAGACTTCTTTGACTGTTACAAGCCTATGATTAGCAACATGCGGAGTGATAAGTACATTCCGCAATCCGAGTTTAAGCAAATATACCGGCAACTGGACATTATCAACGTCACTGAGGAGCGCATTGATGGCTTAACTAAATCGATTAAAGACGCTGGATTCTACGATGATTCATTAACCGATTTAAACAAACTACAACAAGCAAAAGATGGCCAGTTAATACCGATATCAGGCTTACGCACAATGCTCGGCACTCAAGGTGTTAGTAACTTCGATGGCATGATAGCCAAACTACCTATCCTAAATCAAGCGCAAGTATTGCAGATATTGCAAGAGCGTAGAAAGGAAGCTAAAGAACAAATCTATGAAATAACCGGATTGAGTGACATTGTTCGTGGTGCTACTAAAGCATCAGAAACAGCGACAGCCCAACAAATAAAAGGTCAGTGGGCATCTATTCGTTTACAAGACAAGCAAAGCACAATTAACAACTGGCTAAAAGGTATTCTTGGTATTTATGCCGAGGTTATCAGTGAGCATTTCACTGGCCAGCAATTACAGTTAATGACGGGTAAAGAAGTAACGCCAGAAATGCAACAGATTATGCAGTCTGATGTGCTTCGTTGTTATTCCATTGACGTAGAGACCGACAGCACCATTCAAGCTGATGAAAGCCAAGACAAGGCCGACAGAATGGAAATGATTAACACTTTTTTACCATTGTTGCAGAATATCCTACCTGCAGTAAGCCAGAACCAATTACCAGCCGACTTAGGCAAGACAATTCTACTGACAGCAGTTAAAGGCTTTAAGTATGGCAGAGCCCTTGAGGATATGATTAATGGACTTGGCGACAATATGCAACAGCTACAGGGCTTACAGCAACAGCTTGAGCAGACAAATCAACAGACACAAGAGATGGATCAAGGCTATCAACAGCAATTAGCCCAGGCTAACCAGATGATACAGCAACTCCAACAAGAACTTGGCAAGGTTGACCAAACCGAGAATCAGCGCAAAGACTTCGAAACCCAAATTGAGGGCGGTAAAGACAAAGCTGAAACCGCTAAGAAGTACGCTGAGACAGCTAAGATACAGCAAGAGATTGGTATGCAACAAATGCCTATTAACACCGGCATGAATCAACCACCGGCGTTCTGATGGATACTAAGATAGACAACCCTGATGATATTGCCGAGATATCCAAAACGCTCGACAATGATTTCACAGGCGAATTTAAGACAATAGGCTATCACATGCCAAAGGGCAAGATGATAGCAGTGATTACAGATTTAACAGCTCACAGTTGTGAGGTTAGTGGCATGGCGACCGGTAAGTGGTTTCACACCGATATTTATGCTGATTTATTTAATTATATATTTAACATCCTTGGGTGCAGTCGCATTACTTACGTTGTCGATAAAGACAACTATAAGTGCATTAACCTACTTGAACGTGGTGGCGCAGTTAAAGAGTGCGAATTGCGAGGGGTGGACAGATATTTATATAGCATGATTAGAGAAGATATTTATGGGTAAAGCAAGCGCAGAATCATTTAAACCACATGAAGTGGAACAAATGGCACGGCAACAACAGCGGATGAACAATCCTAACGTGTCCAATGTCTTTGGGTCAACCACCACAAGTTTTAACGACGACGATCAATCCGACATTACTCAAGAGTTAAGCCCACAGATGCAACAAATCATCGGTAGCCAGATGGACTTTGTTGAACAAGGCCCTGCACAAATGGGTGAGTTCTCCAATCCGTTATTAGCGTCAATGATGCAAGGTGCGGCCAATAACATACAAGGCAGATGGGGTAACAGCGATGCACCGGACGCAACTAATCCGGGCGGTGGTTATGCCAGTATGTTTCCACAGTTTAGCCAACAACAACCCCCAACACCAGAGCCAATGGGTCCAACGCCAAACCCTACTCCGTCAGGTGGCGGTTCACTGGGCGGCGGCTTTGGTAATGTGGGTAGAGACTTCAACATCATGCCTGGGGCTGAACAGGACCCAAGTGGTGGAATGATACCACCAGAAAAAATGGGGATGATGGAATCAGGTCGTTCTCAAAAAGGCAATATACCTATGGCCGGCCTATCTTTAGGAATGGGTCAAGACAATCCAAACATGGACCCAAATCACCAAAGAGCAAAACAAACAATGGCCGATCGAATGGGCATGAGCAAAAACGCTCAATCAACAGCTGGTCAATTAGGTCAGATTTTACAAAATATGAAATGGGGTGACTCATAATGGCAATAGGTAATCAAGCTTATAATTACGGTCAGGCGCCAATAGCGCAAAAACCAAACACTCAAAACCAACAGCCTTTAAATGGCATGGCACAAAATAACGCCGCACAAAAACCAGCATGGGCGTCAAATGGTCCACAACCTACGCAAGCAGGACCACAACCTACAACTCAAGGCACCGGATGGGGAACGCAACAAGTAACACCCGGTGGATTGCATGGCAACATAGGTGGTGGACAGCCTCAACAGTCAGGCGGTTATAATCCAAGTGTGCAAACTATTAACGCAGGCGGTCAAGTAACTGGCGGTGGTGGTGGTCCACGTTTCAATGCAAGTCAACAACAAAGGCCCGACATAGGCACAAATCAAGAATATATTGATACCGCTTATGATTCAGCAATGCGACAAATGCAGCCCCAAATGGATGCACGTAATGCAGAATTAGCACAAGGTTTAGTCAATCGTGGTTTACAGCCTGGAACCGAGGCTTACGATGCTGAAATGGGTCGTATGAATAACATGCAAAACGACATGCTTCAATCAGCGGCTTATGGCGCACAGCAAACAGGTTTAGGTGCGCAAAACCAAGAATTTCAACAACAATTCGGTTATGACCAATTAGCGAACGCATTACAGCAATCGCAGATAGGCGCACAGGCTCAAATGAGCGCAGCGGGTGCATCAGCTAACGCATCAAGGAACAACGCACAGCTTCGAAATGATTTAGGCATGGCGCAATTAGGCGAACAAAGCCGACAGTTTGACGTGAGTGATATATTCCGCACCCAAGGACAGGATCAAGGTTTTATGCTTGGCATGGGTAATTTATATAATCAAATGCAGAACACTGGAATGAATCAGTTCAACATGCAAAACCAAGCTAATAACAACTGGTATCAACAAGCCGGCCAAATGGCGAACAATGCACCAGGCGTTAATTTCAATCCACAGATGGATTATACCAGTAATCAGATTGGCGCGAACAGCAACCGAGTTAATGCGATTGGTCAGGATAACCAAATGATGGCCGATGCGCTTGGTGGTGGTATGTCGATGTTTAGTGATAAAGACCTGAAAGAAAACATCGAGCTGGTCGATAACGTGAAAGGCATTAACGTCTATGAGTTCGACTACATCAACAAAGACATTGGTGAGGGTCGCTATCGTGGCGTAATGGCTCAAGAAGTGATGGGCGACTACCCAGATGCGGTAATGGTTAACGATGGTCATTACATGGTCGATTATTCTAAACTACCGGTTAAAATGGAGCGTGTAGCATGAAAGGTTACGGTCAGCCAATGATAACGCCAGAGCAATATGCTCAAGCCTTAACTTCCTTTGACTCAATGCAACGGCAACAGCAAACACGCGACACAATCAATGCGAGTGGTAATGGATACTCACAAGTGGGTGCTGGTATTGGTAGTGCTTTAGCAAGCATGTTTGGCAAGAACAAAGGCAAAAACATGGGCGAACTTGAACAGCAAATCTTGCGGTTTCAAGAACAAAAGGCCACAGAAACAGAGCAAAGAAACCAACAAAAATTGGCTCAAGAACAGCAAATCAAACAGAAAAAGCAAATGGAGTCACTCATTCCGCAATTTGGTGATAAAGGTGCGGCCGCTATTGTGTTCGGTGGTGCTAAACCATCAGACGTGAAGCAAGACCGCACCAATCAAATGCAGAACTTGGAGGCAATGGGGTTACAGCAAGGCACACCACAGTACACTCAAGCCATGCGTCAACAGATGGGCAAGTCCGGTAATACGGTCAATGTAAACACTGGTGATGCTATGAAATACGGCTCGGTGCCAGATGGTTATGCTATGCGAACAAACGAACAAGGTGCACCAGAATTACTGCCTATCCCGAATCATCCAGTATTTAAAGAACAAGAGGCTGCGAAATCTAAAGCCATGCTGAAAGGTGCGATTGCATTTAACGATGCAGAAAACATTAATGAAGTTATAAATAGATCACTTGAGAACACCAATTCATGGACTACCGGATTACTTGGCACAGCATCAGGAGCGATACCAGGAACACAAGCTTTCGATTTACGTGAGAATATGAAAACAATCGAAGCAGATGCCGCGTTCTCTACTTTACAAAATATGCGCGATAGTAGCCCAACAGGTGGCGCTTTGGGTCAGGTGTCAGAGCGTGAACTTGCATTATTGTCATCAGCCAAAGCCGCATTAAGCGCAAGTCAGTCACCGGATCAATTCAAAGAAAACTTAAAGCGTTATCAACAAGTAAGAAATCAAGCAATGGCGGCAACCGCTAAAGCTTATGAAATGGACTACAACGAGCCAGCGCCTTGGTTGGCTAAAAAGGAAAACGAACCACAAGCACCTAAATCAATCGGCGGCAAACAATATGTCCAGATTGACGGGCAATGGTACGAACAATGAAACCAGTAACAGACCCATCAATCCTTGAACAACTAAACGCATCATCAGGCATGAAACCGGTGCAAGACCCTGCATTGTTAGCGCAGCTTAACGGTGAACCACAAAGACGTGCGCCAGCCAAGAATAAAGACAATGCAATTAAACAAGGTTTTGGTATGGTTAAGGACTTCTTTCAAGGTGATGACGAGTTCGAAGAAGCCGGAAACATTCAAGACTACATTAACACCACGCCGCGCAAAGGATTGAATAAAGAGGGCTTTGGGTTAGCCCTTTCGAGCATGTTTGGTAATGACGACGATCTAATCAAACGGTTTAAAGAATACAACCCAGATGCCAACATACAAAAAGACGACACTGGAAACTCTTACGTTGAGAAAGAGGGTGAGAAGTTTTATTTTAATAAAGGTGGTGTCGATGTTGGCGATGCTTTAGATGTAGCTGGTGAAGCTGGTAGCTACATTGGTGGCGGTTTAGCTACTGCACCAGTTAAAGGGCTAATGAAACGAAGCGCAGCCACGGGTGGTATTGAAACCGGTATTAATGTAATAAACCAAAAGCTTGCTGGTCGTGACGATATAAACAAAACAGAAGCGGCAATCGCTGGACTTGGTGGCGCGGCCTTTGAGGGCTTAACGCCTATATTTTCAGCCATAGTCAGAAAGGTTAAAGGTGCCGGCGTAAGCAATAAAGAAGCTGGTCGCATCATTGCCGATGAAATGGGTCAAGACCTAACAGAAACTCAAATGGTTAGACTAGGCCAGTACGCTAAAAAGCTGGACTTTGACCAAGTAGACAAAGGCAACATTGCACGGCATGTTGAGCTTGACCAAACGCCAACAAAAGGTACAGCAACCGGTGACCAAAATATACTTGATTATGAAAACCAGTTAAGAAACTCAGGTGGTTATGCTCAGAAGCGATTAGAAGGAATCGACCAACAAAACACCACTGCACTTAACCGTAAAATGGAAGGACTACAAAGCGGTAGGAACGTCGATGATTACCAAGCGGCTGACAATGTATTAAGTAATGTTGTAAAGGCCGAGAAACAAGCCAAACAAGCGACAAACGAAGCTTATGGGGCTATTGATAAGGCTTATGCTTCCATAGAGCCATTTAAAGAGTTGCCACAGCGTATTAAAAAGTCACTTTCTGATAGTAATGTTATTTTAGATCCCGACAACGTGCCAAAGGCTAATATTGCATTAAAGTCAATCTCTAAGTCGCTGGGAAGTATGGGTGATTCAAAAGCAGTCTCATGGGGAGCGGTTGACCAGCAGCGCAAGAAGTTAAACACGTTATTCGCTGGCGCAAGCAGTGAGGACAGACGGGCTCTAACCATACTTAAAAACCAGTATGATGATACCGCCTTTGATGCTTTTGAAAACTCATTATTTAGCGGCGACCCTGAAGTAGTTAAAAAACTATCAAATGCCAGAGGCGTGGCCACAGATTATTTTAAGAAGTTTTCAGGCGGTGGCAAAAACGATCCAGCCGGCAGAGTAATTGATAAGTGGCTAAATGCTGACATGGCACCAGAGCAAGTTGCGGATGCCGTTGTTAATGTCCATGGTAACTTTAAAGCCAACAGCCCGCAAATGGCTAAACGCTATCTTGAGATAGTAGGCAAAGGCACACCAGAAGCCCAAGATTTTAAAGACATGGTTTTAGGCCGAATGACTAAGAAGTTAGGCGAACCCAAGACAAGACAGGCATTACGCGGTTCATTGCGCAAATCTTTAATGGGCAATCGCACCATGATAGATGAAGTTTTTACCAAAAAAGAACAGGGGTTTTTAAGCCGGACTCTTCAGTATTTAGATGAAACATCATTATCAGGTGACAAGGCCAGAAGCTCAGGAACTACCGAGCGATTTATGAGGTGGATGGATAGCACCGGTGAAGCTGATTTAAGCTTAAACGGTATCAGAAACGCTGTTAAGAAGCTAGTAGGCACAGCAACAGGTGCACGTAACAGGCAGTTCAACCTACCTACACAGCAATATCAAACGCCTTTACTGCCAGCATCAGGGGCAATGGGTAGCCAGCTAGTCACTGAGCCATGAGCCGGTAACTAATCGATAACCAATATGAAAGCCAAAAACAGCCATAAAAGTTATAACTATGCCGGTAATACCCCAAAAGTAAATAACCAGTACGACCGTTAAGGCGGCCAACAATCCACCAATAATTTCAATCATTATGCCAACCTATTCAAGCAAGTGTAAGAAATGCGACAAGGCTTATAGCTATATCGCGCCTATATCAAATTATAACACAGCAATGCCCGATTGCTGTGGCGTACAAACAACAAAGACAATTACCGCCATGAGTATGGGTTCAATCAATGCCGTGTCAGTGCGTGAGTTTAAAGCGTATGAATGCCCAGTGACCGGTGACGTGGTTACAAATCCACGACAAAAGAACAATATTGAAGCCGAGCATGACTTGATTATCAAAGAGCCTGGCATGTTTAAGCCACGCGTTAAAAAGGAAGTCGAGGACATGCCCGATGCACTTAAACCAGAATTAGAACGAGAGCTAGCAAAAGCTAACTTGTAACCAGTTTTTTAACCCAAAGAGTAAAGCGAAATGAGTGAATTAAACACCGAAGAAGAAGAAACGGCAAGTTTAACAAATATGTTTGACGACATAGAAGTAAACGATGAAGAAAATAATGATGTGAACGACGTCTCTATGGATGACGAGCATCAGGAAGAAGAAGTAGAAGTAGAAGTAGCACCGCCATTAGACGCACCAGAGTTCTTTAGCAAAGAGCACAAAGAATACTTTGGCAAGTTACAAGACTTAAAAGGTGGCCGTGATTATGCCGAACAATGGTCTAATCAATACAATGAGCATCAGAAGTATATAAGTACCAAATCACAGGAAATCGCCGACAGTAAGCGAGACCTTGATACATTTCAACAATACAACAAAGCGTTGCAACCATTAGATTCGCATTGGAAAAAGAATGGAATCAATCCGGCTATGGGATTGGCACAGATGGCCCACTATGGCCAGATGATGTACAACGACCCGAAAGCCCTGATTATGGAATTAGCGCAAAGTAGTAATGTTGATTTGAATACCCTGCTTGACGAGCAACCTTATGTTGACCCAGTTGTTGACGAGAGAATGAGGACTTTAGAGCAGCAATTACAGCAGTCGCAGCAAGTCATTGGACAATTCCAACAAGGCATGCAAAATCAATCTGCACAAGCTGTTTATTCGCAGATATCAGACTTTAAAAACGCCACCGACAGCGAGGGGCAACCACTTCATCCACATCTTGAACAAGTACATCAAGACATGAGCACACTTTTACAGATGCCAAACTCCGGCGTAACTGACTTAAAGACTGCTTATGATCGTGCCGTCCAGTTCAACCCTGAAATACAGAAACAACTACAGGGACAACAAGTAAACGGTGAAGCGGCCAAGCTACAAGCTGAAGCGGTAAAAGCAAAGCAGGCATCAGCGAAAGTAAACAGCAAGTCGAAAGACGCACCCAAAGTTAAGCGAACATTAAACAACCTGTTTGATGGGGTACTTGACGATGATTAATTTTGTATTTTAAACAAACGGAGTAATTTATGGCCAGTATAAATATTGGTGAGTTAGCGAGCACAACTCTCGCAAAGAATAGTAGTGTTATCTATGACAACATTACTAACGGCAATGCCTTGCTGAACCGACTGAATAGCAAGGGCAACATTAAATCAGACGATTCAGGCGGTAGCGAGCATCGTGAACAGTTGATGTACGCTGAAAACGGCATGTACAAGTGGTACAGCGGTTTAGAGTCGTTCAACATTGTGGAAGAAGATGTAATTGATTCCGCATCATTTGAAAGGAAATATCTAGGAACTTTCGTGTATTTCAGTGGTAAAGACAAGATTGAGAACCGTGGTAAACACGCCATTCACAACTTGTTAGAATCACGTGTAAAAGTTGCAGTACAGACCTTGAAAAATCAGGTCGCTACATCTTTATACAGTGACGGCACAAGCTCCAAACAGATTGGCGGCTTACAGTTGTTAGTAAGTGACGCACCAGGCTCGGCCGGTACCGTTGGTGGTATTGACCAAGTGGCTAACCCGTTCTGGCGTAATCAAGTACAAACGGCGGCGACGGTAAGTTCTGCTACTGTTCGTGGACAGCTTAATACTAAGTGGCTGGAGACAGTCCGTGGTTCTGATAAACCAGATTTAATTCTGGCAGATGCTAACTGGTATGGGGTGTATGAATCAGCGTTACAGGATAACATTCGTTATACAACTTCAAAAATGGCTGATGCCGGCTTCGAGAGTTTGAAATACAAGTCTGCTGACTTCGTATTTGACGACCAGGCTCCGGCTGATCACTTGTACATGCTTAACACTGATTACATGTTTTTAAAATGCCCATCAGAGCGTAAGTTTAAAGTTGGTGAAAACCGAACAGTCACAAATGCAGACTATGACGTTGTGCCTATCTTATTTGCGGGTGCATTAACCACATCAAACCGGTCTTTACAAGCCGCTCTGATTAAATCATAAGGAGCAATCTATGATTAACGAAAATATAGGCAGTGACACGGTAGCCTTAGATATTAAGGCCGATGGCGGTGCAACCATTAACATTAATGGTGTTCCAGTGTTGTCATTGGGCGCCAATGGCACTATTGGATACCCCAGCTACACAACAACTCAGCGAAATGCTTTGACGGACCTAGCGGCCGGTCAAACTATTTTAAATTCAACCACAAATAAGTTGAATTTTTATGATGGCTCGGGTTGGGTGGTAGTTACATCAGCATAACTGACAGGGGTGGGGCAACTCACCCCCTTACTATATGAACAAGCAACTTAAACAACAACTTGAATCCGAAATGTTGGGTATGACCCATAACGACCGGATAACAGCCAGATTTTATATGTTTGAGGTTGACGACCCAAACAACCAGACAATCATCGAATCCAAGAAGTTAGCAGATGCGGCTGCACAAAGAACCGAGCGAATAACCGGCAAAGATAAAGACCCTGATTATTCAGTGGAAAACCTTATAAGATTGGGTGCTAAATCCCAAAAGATTGATGTGCCATTTGTTCAAGTAGGTCGCGCCGGATCACGTGACAGTATTTCGCATAAAGTAACCGATGAACATAAACAACAATTTTCCGAACAGTGGAAAGCATTTGAGGCAGAACATTATGACCAGATACACAGCAGACGGCAAGACGTACGAATTGAAGCAAGTGGACAGGTTCACCAAAGTGGCGGTATTAGTCAAGTCAGTGCCGGAAACTTCTCCTACAGCTTCAACATCTGATGTTGTTAGCCTTTTGGACTTAACGGTTCGTGAGTTTAAGGAAAAAGTGGGCGGATTAAGTAAGGCTGATAAAACTGAATTAATGAAAGCCGAAAAAGCCAGCGATGAACCACGTAAATCAATTATTAAATTACTGAAATGAGCAAGCGACTGCAAGAAATATGTGACGCGGTGTTAATCCGCTTAGCACTTGGCAAAGAAGTTAGCTACTTTGGTGGAAATGATGAAACGATAGCCTACCTTGCTAATGAATCACTGGGTGAATTATCGCGGATGCAATGGCAACAGATGCGCCGCACAGCGACTATTCCCATGACCACGGCCACATCTTATTTATTACCGGCTGAAATGCTTTATATTGTGCCCGATACACTTAATGCAGTGGGTCAAGAACGGTTTATTCAGCTACCAGCACCCACTAACGAGTGGTGGTACTTTAAAACCCATCAGCCGAGCGGAATCAGATACAAGGTGCGCATAACTAATAACGAACTGGAAGTGTTAAACCCCGACCCTGGCATTGACCTGCAATTTGAATACATTACCCGCGCATTGGTTCAAGATGCCACAACTTTGCAATTTAAAAACGAATTTACCAACGATAACGACACTTGTATTCTTGACAGTGAGTTATTAATCAAGGACTTAAAATGGCGCTATGGTAAAGAGAAAGGTAAAGAGGGCTGGGAAAACGACAAACTTATATTTAATAGCTATCTAAGAACGGTACGAGGCCAAGAATCAGGTGCAACTACCTTAAACTTTGGTCATGGTAATCCGAGCATATCATCAGAGCCTTGGACTGATTTGTACGTATGAAAACTTACCATATACCTGCACCGGTGGGTGGCTGGAACGCATCACAGGCACTTGATAACATGGCCCCGACTGATGCCGTTAAATTGATTAACTGGATACCGCGTGAAACATCAATTGAAATGCGCAAAGGATCCAAGAAAATAACAGACAGCGCTTTAGGTGGACCAGTAGAAACGCTTGTAACCTATCGTGATGAAAGCGGTGACGAGATACTAATCGCCGGCTATGATGGCAAAGTCTCAAAAATAAGCACAACAACAGGCGTAGCCACTGAGTTAGCAATTGGCTTTACTAACAACCAATGGCAAACGATTAACATTAACAATCTGCTTGTTATGTGCAATGGGGCAGACACACCGCAAGAATACAACGGCACAGCCTTAAGTGATATGGCTATCACCGGAGCCACGGCAGCTGACCTTATCGGAATAACAACTTTTAAAGGTCGGGCGATTTATTGGGAAAAGAAAGCGGCCAAGTTTTGGTATGCGGATGCCGGTGCTTACACTGGTGCTTTAACAGCGTTTCCACTTGAATACACAACTCAAAAAGGTGGCTATGTCATGGATTGCATGACGTGGACCAGAGACAGTGGCGATGGTGTTGATGATTTGTTTGTTATTATTATGTCCACCGGTGAAACCCTTGTTTATTCAGGAAGTGACCCAGGCAGCGCAACCGATTGGTCATTAATTGGTAAATTTACCCTTGGCAGACCTTTAACAGTTCGCGGTTCGGCTAACCTTGCAGCAGACAGAATAATCATTACAGAGGATGGTTTTGTTAATCTATCCACAGCCCTACAAGTGGCGCGAGTATCGGAAAAAGGCAACGTATCATCCAAGATTGTTGAAGCGGTACAAGAAGCAACAAACCGATGGGGCAGTAAATATGGCTGGGAAATAATTTACCATGCTCGTGAATCCTTACTTATTGTCAATATACCAAGGCAAACAAGCGAATCAAAACCAGAGGACAATGTTTATAACCAGTATTGTATGAACACCAATACAGGCGCATGGACAATGTTCAGAGGATGGCAGGCAATAACATTTACAGAAGTCGCCGGTGACTTGTTCATGGGCTCAAGTGATGGGCATATCCGCAAATGCTTTTATGAAGCTAATGATGACACAGTGGCTATATCGACAGTTGTTATACCCGCTTTCAGCACATACGGCGTGCCAGATCGCATGAAACAAGCGACTTATGTAACAGTCACCACTTCTTGCGTAAACAAAGAAAATATAGGTCTTGGCGCTTTAGCTGACTTTAATACAAGAGCCTTTGGTGGTGCATCGGTACCGACCCCAATAACAGGCACACAAGGAACGTGGAACGCAAGTGAGTGGAATGAAGCATACTGGTCAAGGTCAGCAAGCGGCGATAATGACATACACAACTACAATCTACCGGTGAAAGCACTGGGTTATTCTTTATCATTCAAAATGAACATTCAATCAGACATGCAAATACCTAAAGTGTATTCTTTTAGACAACGATTTAAAATGGCAGGAGCGGTATAATGGGCTGGAACGGCAGTGGTACATATACAAGAACAAACGGCACAAACACAGGCACCGAAGTCTGGAAGCAAGACGCGGCTGATGGCACTAAGATTACAACAGCACGGCACGATACGCACGATCAAGATTTAGCCGGTGGTATTAACAACTGTTTAGCTAAAGACGGCCAGAACAAGATGACTGGTAATTTTGATATGAATGGTTTCAGCATTTATAACTTAATAGGAATTACTGGTAACGTTGATTTTACAGATAGGCCCACATTTACCAACGGATTCAATTGTACCGGAAATGCAGTTTTTAGCGCCGGCGTTTCAATGTTTGGTACGTTGTCGGTTTATGCTGAAGATGTACAATTTACCGGATCAAACGTAGGTTTTAATGACCTTTCGGTTTATTCCGCGATAGTGGCCTATGGGGGCGATATTCTTGGTGATTTAGATATGAATGGCAACGACATACTCAATGTCGGCGACATAGGCGGAACTGTACTGCCTTGGACACCATCGCTCGGTATAACATCAGGCTGGACATATACCACACAAACCGCAAATTATACTAAATCAGGCGGGATGTTAATCGTATCTGGCAAAATCGAAGCAACTAAAACGTCAGGTGTTGCTACCGACCCCTTGAGAATATCCGGATTACCATTAACATCGGCCACAGACGCGACCATCAATTTCAGCACCTATCAGGGCGTTGCGGTGCCTGGCACCACATCATTAGTCATAACCACCACATCAGGTTCAAGCGTTGAAGCCAGAAGCACCAATCATATCTTTGGTAAATACGTGGCCGATACTGATTATATTGAGGTCTATTTATCGGGTGTAGATGAAAACGGAAACATGGTACCGGTGCGTGAAAACATCATTGATAGTGTTGTATTGGAATTCAGCGGCGTGATTATCCTAAGTTAATTCAAATAATCGTCTGGCGCCCATAATCCCACTCTCATTACGCCAAAATTACACCATACAAGTCATAAACCACTGAGAATAAAGTAAGTAATGGTGCCCGGGAGAGGCAAAAATCATATACATAACGTTATCAAACAGTTTAAAGAATCCAATGCTCATATATATTACGAGTTGTATCTCTACCTTTTACCTCTTTAGCTTCTTCCGCCGTATTTTTGCAGCACAACCACAAATCACGACCGTAATCATCATTTTCACAAACAACAAAAACCGATTTGCTAACACCCAATAAACCCAATAAAAGGGCTCTTGCTTCATTTTTAGTTATCGTGCCTTGATCAAGGTCTTGTGCTATTTTTGAAAGTTCTGTTTTCATAATTTATCACCTTTCATTGCGTTCAGTATCTTATCTGCTAGTATATCTGTGCATCCTTGTTGTTGTATATACTCAAGATCTATTTTGTCCAGCAACGCAATTAATTGTTCCCTGAGATTGCTAACACTCGGTATAGTGTATTGCTTAGTTTTCGTTTCTTTACTATCTGCATTCATAATTTATCACCTTTGATTTCGTAAAACTTGTTTATAGCGGGTGTTACCTGCCATTTAAGACAGAGCGTATATCCCAAACATTTTCTAAAGGAATTTCTTTCTGTTGTATAACACCTTTTCTACAAAATAGAATTTCATTTTCCAAATCTTGAAACATATCTACTTCAAACTCAAAAA
>Ga0209414_1000346_pt1 | contig 22063 bp, 19 predicted proteins | sample LakVidmifraction_4_FD_181154 | JGI IMG/M metagenome (GOLD analysis project Ga0209414, IMG submission 181154) | Hypersaline microbial communities from Lake Vida, Antarctica - Brine Hole Two &gt;0.2 micron (SPAdes) (version 2) | ecosystem: Environmental > Aquatic > Non-marine Saline and Alkaline >...
TTATCCCGGCTTTTCTCAAATTCTCATTCGCTAATTCTGAAGTGGTAAAGAATTGATCTGTAATAGCATCTGTCACCATCCTGTTGATCTCCTCCGGCATACTTAAGTCTCCCGAACGTATTCCGGCTTCTACATGTACTACTTGCACATTGAGTTTTTTAGCGGTAATACTGCAGGCCATAGTAGAAGTCACATCTCCCACAACCAAAACCACATCTGCAGGATTGTCCATGAGTTCTTTTTCGAACCTAATCATGATATTTGCAGTTTGTTCCGCCTGAGTTCCGCCACCTGCTTCCAGGTTTGCATCTGGATCTGGAATACCCAATTGCTCGAAAAAGGACCCAGACATCTTTTTATCATAATGTTGTCCAGTATGAACTAGACGAAAGTCAATATTTTTTCCTGCTGTTTTAGCTTTTTCAATCGCCTTTATAATTGGGGCAATCTTCATGAAATTTGGCCGAGCTCCGGCGATGATGGTAATTTTAGGCATAATTCGTTGATTCGTGATTTGTTAATTTGGGATTCGTTGAAAACGTCATTGCGAGTTTACCTACCGCAGGCAGGGGAGCTTTTTTTTGCGACCGTGGCAATCTGTTTTTATTTAACTTAGGATCTATTTATACCTTGGTTCGTGTGCTAGATTTTACGTATCGGGCGCAGCGAACGCGGCGACAATTTTCTATTTGTTATTTACTTCCTTTAAGCATTCTAACATCTTCGCTGCAATTTTGCTGCGATCAAAATCCTTTACAAGTTTTTTAGAGCCCTCTAAAGTTTCCTGATATTTTTCCTTTCCGGTTATACTTTTAACTGCTTTAAAGAAAGAATCCTGATCTTCGGGAGTGAAACATACTCCGGCATCATATTGTTCAATAATTCCTTTTGTTTCCCCTTCCAAGCCTAGAAGTATCGGTTTCTCCATAGCTGCAGCTTCAAATATTTTCGAAGGAATAACCGTTTTAAAGGTATCGCTCTTTTTAAGGTTCACTAGAGCAACGTCCATCACACTCAAATAATCGACTATCTGTTTTTTAGAAACTGAATCCACAAAAACAGCATTTTGTAGTTTCAAATCCTCTGCTTGTTTTACCAATTTCTTCTTTTCTGCTCCATCCCCAATAAAGAGAAATGCAAATTCCGGATGAGATTTCTCTAGCGGTTTAATAGCATTGAGAATAAAACTTAACCCATGAGCCATTCCGTGAGTCCCTATATAGGCAAAAACAAACTTGTTTTTTAATCCCAATTCTTTTTCCAAAGTGGCATTTTTTACCTGTGGTTTAAACAATTCCAGATTTGCACCATTTTTATAAACAGAGATCTTATCCGGGTTAATTCCTCTTGCCGCAATTTTCTTTTTAAAAGTATCGGTTACCACTACAATATGATCTGCAGATTGATAAAGCTTTTTCTCAAGCCATTCAAAAATTCGTATTGCCCTATTTCGTTCCATCGCCCCAACTGCAATGATGGATTCTGGCCAAAGATCGCGAACTTCAAAAACCCATCTTTTTCCTTTAAAGAAGGAAAGCCATCTTCCTGCCAGGGCGGTAAAAAATTGCGGTGAAGTAGCTACTATTAAATCGGTTTTCACAAACAGGCCCGCAAAAAAAGCCATTACGGCGAAACTAATATAATCCAATATTCGTTTTACAAAACCTTCATTGGCGGTAATATAACTCCAAACTCGGATGACTTTAATCCCATCGATGGTTTCTTTTTGATATATTTTATTCTTATACCCATCATAAACTCTTCCTTTTGGAAAATTAGGATTACAGGTAATTACGGTAACTTCAACTCCCTTCTCTACCCATTCTTTGCAATGCTCGTAGGTTCTGTTTGCAGGGGCATTAACTTCCGGAGGAAAATTATCGGTTAAAAATAGTAATTTCATTTAGTTTAAAATTGTATGTTGCTCGCAGCGAGCGCAAAAGTTCGCAGCGGTCGCCGCGTTATTCCGTTGCGCTCTTTGCGTGAAAGACCAGTTCTGCTTTATTCGTAAATGTGTATTCAATCTTTTTTGCAGGTATTAGCCTGTTAAAAGCTTCAGCAAATTGATAGTCCTCTATTCGGATTTCTTTTGCTCCGGAAATCTTAAGCTGTAATTCCTCCCCTAGGATGATCTTGTCATTTAAGATCTCCGGCTGAATTCCCGGGTGAAAATGCAAATGTCCTACTACTAATAAGTCTTCGGTTTTTCCTTTCAGCATATCAGTTATCTCAAAAGCACCTGAAGAAAGCACAAAAGATCTTTGATGTTCAATCCCCAGTTTCCGGTAGCCGTTATGCCTGGCTTCAATAACATCTTCTTCGTCTCGAATGATTGAAACCTTTGCTCGATTCGCTACCCTAAATCCTCCCCAAACTTCAGAAGAATTAAGATCATTTATCGTTACAGTGTTATGTGAAGCAGTTGAACGCTCTAATTGCCGTCGCTCATTTTTTTCATAGGTGGAAATCCCTGTATCAACAATTATAGGTTTATTATTATAGGTCAACAGAAACTGTAAACTATCTGCGTGAGAATGTCCCGGTTGATAGGAAGGTGCTATCTGGCCAACATCCATCAAAATTTCCAGATTGTTTATTTCAAATTTTCTATAACTGGAATCACCTAATTCAGTTCTCGAAGCTTTAATTCCAAGGCTTTCGGCATAATTATTTAATTCCTTTGTGTTTGGAGCAATCCCATTTGCAGCATCGTTCAACTTAGGGATATCACCGTTTTTAAAACTGATTTCTTCCAACCAACCCAACATCTTTTCAGCTTTGATCTTTAAAAAATCTTCCAGTTCGCTCCCTTTCCAAGAATTCTCTCCAACCAGATTTACACAATCCAAAACTCTGTGAAGAATTATTTGATGATACATCGGACTCAATTCATAATGGGCGCCATCATTCAAGATTTGCTCTTTCAATTGAGACGTTATAATTTGCTTTGCTTTAGAATAAAAAGCCTCATTTTTAAAGTAATGAGCTCCAAATAATAAGGAAAATCCATTCTCTAAAAGGTGATTGGCTAATAGATGATATTCCAAATTTTCGGATAGCCTTGAATAATCTTGAAATAGGCAACCATTTATTTCTTCATTTTTGATCTCATTTTGAGCTAAAAATTTCACCCAGTTGATTCCTCTTAATGAAATAGGATAAGGTTCCAATCCATCCTTTAAAATTTCCTTTTTGGAAATATAATCCTGAATTAACTTCAGTCCTTGTTCCTTGGTTATTTTCTCCTGATTTAAAAACTCAAAGTAATTGAGATTGTAAGTCCATAATTTTCCGTTTTCCGCAAAATTCCAGTCAATATTTAAAAAGGAATTTTGAATGTTCAAAAATGAAAATCTATTATTTCCTAAATAAGTGTTGGGGTAACTTATGCTCGATTGAAACTTCAATGGAACAACTGTTTCCGGCTTCATTAAAAATTCTTTCTTAAAAAATCGATTCTTCAACCGGTAATACACCTGATGGTAAAGCTGAGTTGGCGTTACAAATCTTAAAGTCTGAAAAAATAAATTTAATTTGACTAAGAACATTGTTTTTCTTTCATTCTTTGAATTGCAGCAAAACATACTTTCCAAAAACTTTTGAATATAAAAGAATGTATTATATCCTACTTATAGTTTCAAATATTCTTTGATGAATAATAGTTGAATCAAAATCTTTTGCTTTTATTCCAACATTTACCCGAAAGTTCGGATAATTTAAATCGTTAAAATATAATATTGAATTTTTCAGGTCTTCCCTGTTTTTAGGCTCTATTAGAATACCCGTTTTGTAATTTTCCACAATCTCTGGGATTGAACGCCAATTTGTTGATATAACTGGTAATCCAAGCATATATGCTTCAATAATTACTCCTGGATAACCTTCACCATCATAGTAAGTAGGTAAGACTAAAACATCATTTATTCGAAGGATATCAAATACTTTATCAGATGAAATAAGTCCTTCATAATTCGGATGTTTTGCTAAAAATAAAAGCTCTTTTTCAATTGAACCATAAAAAGAAAAATGATAATCATCATCTAAAAGTTTAAAAACTTCAATAAGATCTAATATTCCTTTTTCTTTTTTTATATGACCCAGAAAAACAAACCTTTTTTTAAATTCACTTTTGTTTTTACTTTTGTTGGACTTTCTATTATTAGGAAACCAAATTACATTTTTATTGATTTTTGAAAATTCTTCGACTAAAAATTTTGTTTCAACTAATATCAGTTCAGTTCTTTTTATAATGTACAACAGTAGAGTTTTTATTTTACTAATTTGAATTACATCCAATGCATGTGAACCAAAAACCCTAAGTACAATTTTCATGGAAAAAAATTTGCAAAAAATAAATACCAAAGGATAAAGTAAGGTTAATCCATTTCTTGAAACATTTAGAAGAACAATTTTATTTTTATGCCTAAGCTCAAATAAACTTTTGAAGATATATATTAAGGATATATACTTGTTTTTAAACTTATTAGCAACAATTAAGTCAAACTTTATATCCTTTGAATTTAAAAAATCTAGAAATTCGTTAAACAAAACAGTTGCTCCACCAATTGTATCTGGTCTATCACCATAAGGTATGCTCCCAATTAATAAATATTTTTCAAATTTCTCCGAAGAATTAAACATATTCACTCTTTAAAATATTGGTTTTAATAACTTTAGCTCGTATCCCTACAACCAATGATCCATCAGGAATGTCTTTTACAACAACTGCATTTGCACCAATAACCACATTATCACCAATTTTTATAGGCCCTAAAATTTTAGCACCTGCACCAACATAAACATGATTTCCTAATATTGGAACCTCAACTTTTTTTGAGGTTCCGCCTATGGTTACGTTCTGGTCTATATGGCAATCATAAGTAACAGGGCCATATATATCTATTATAAAAGAGTTCGGTAGTTTTTTTCTTGCTTCCAATATTTCTTCAATTCCTTTATCTCTCTTCACATGACTTATGAACACGAACCTTTTAGAATTTTTTTTATTACTATTATAACCTTTTGAGGATGGTCTTACATTTGGGAACCATTGGCAGTTATTGGCAATGGTTTTAAAATAGGCTATTAAATATTTGGTCTCAAAATAATTTACATCTGCGTTTCTAAGTGCAAACTTTACAGCTTTACGGCTGATCCCAGATAGGTCATTTTCAAAATAATTATCGAAATTTCCAGCGAATTTTCTCAAAACTACTTTCTTCTTCCATAATTTCCCATATACAACTACAAACCAGGAATAGTACTTATATTCTGCAGCGGTTCCATTAAAAAACACGATGTCAACTCTGGGAATCTTAAATAATAATTTTATATAAACGAAAACTAATACTAAAACCGAAATTGGATAATTCCTTCTGTTAAGATCCAATACTTTAAATTTACGATTGGTTCTTTTAAAATCACTAATTAATTGTTCAAAAAGAACAATAACACCACCTGTTTTTGTTGGATTTGAAACAGTGCGGCACTTGCCGATTAGAAGGTAACTTTTCAATTTTCTAACAGATCTATATATTGTTGAATAATTTTCGTTTTATTAAACTTAGCCTCAACCATGGTTTTATTGGCAGAGCCTATTTTTTTTCTTTGATCTTCTTTAAGATTTATAAAATATTTCAATTTCAGTAATTATATAAATTTGATATTCATTTTCATAAGAGTATCTCCTTCTTAAAAAAGAATAAAAAAGCCACCTGGGCGATTATTTTTTATTTTCAATCATTTTTCATCATATATATATCTTGAGACCCAGGAATTAATCATATTTTAAAAAGCCCTTACACCAGATAAATTATTGTACCATGTAAATCTGCTCGAATTGTTTTATTCATAACTTGCTATGATTATTTTAAATAAGCTTACGGTATAAGTTTAAATATTGAATGGAACAAAATTCAATCGAATATTTTTCGGCAAAAAGCTGTTGTGCTTGCGTTCCTAATAGTTGTTTTTTTTCTTCTGACAGGAAATAAGCTCGTTTTAAAGCTTCATAATAACTATTTATATCTACTTTTTTTGATAATAATGAATCATCTAGTTCCGAGATCATTTCGGTGATTCCTCCAACAGACGTACTTATTGGAATCGTTCCTGTAGCAAAAGCTTCAATCAAAGTGATTGGCATGCCCTCGTAAATAGAAGAGAGACAAAAGAAATCCGCAACGAATAAATAATCGGTAGCATTTAATTGTTCTCCCATCAAATGAATATGTGGATGCTCTTGTTCAGCCTGATGAAGTTTTTCTTGGATATCACGGCTTTCATTTGTGTCCCGTCCGCCTCCAAGAATAAGTAATATAGCGTTGGCTCCGTCTTCGTCAACGAGCCGGTTAATCGCATTGGTCAACATAAGCTGATTTTTTTCTCCTGCAATGCGTCCAATATGAACAAATACCCTTGTCTTATTATCGGTTTTTAATTTTTCAATATTTTTAGCTACTGTTAAATATTGATTACTTTTTTCGAGACACGCCCTTCCGTTATAAATGAGTTTTGAACTCATGCCGTTGTATGCCTTAGTAAAGCTATTTTTGCTTTCCTTAGAGATGGTAACCGGCATAATAATGTTACGTTTAAAAAATTGCTTGCGACTTCTACGTATTTTCGGGTTTGGACATTCCTTATACGCATCACTGTGTACGGTGTGGACGATAGGCACACGTTTTAAAAAGGGAATAACCGGCATTAAATAATTAAAGGTTCTGAGGTGATTATGAATCACATCCGGTGCTATCCTTTTTATAGCTTTATATAGCTTAGGGATTATTTTTCTATCAAACCCTACTTGTTTTCCCAAAGATTCTATTTCGATTTCCGGAGCCAATTCTTCCCGGAATAAATCTTTTTCCCGTTTATCATATAGCGTTAAAAGGGTTACTTCGTGAGTCTTAGCCAATTCATTACTTAAATCGACTACAAAGCGTTCAGCGCCACCTCCAGATATATTAGGAATTAATTGAAGTATTTTCATAATTTATTTTTTGTATGCAGCGCCTTTAAAAATTGATATATTAAATATAAAATACCTGTACTTGAAAGATTCTTATGTAAATGATTTTATCAGTTGCTCAATGCATCAGTATCTTTATTCAATTAAAAGTCACAAGAGTTTGATTTCATTCTATAAATTGTTATTTCCTAGTCTTTGTCATTCATCATTAATATAAGTCTCTCGTGTTCTATGAACAAAAGACTGAATAGGTAAGCACTGATTTTCTAGTTGATTATTTTTTAAATTATTATTCAAGCTCTAATTTAATTCTGAATCCCTGAAACAGCAATATTTTCAATTTCTTTATCCATTATAGAAGAAAAGTAATATTTTTCTATTGTAAATTTTATTATGCTTTAAATAGTTCATGATTCGGTCGTCTTGATCGAGGTCAACAAAATCAAGTATGCGTTTAATCTCTTTGTGTGGGTCTTTAATAAAATTTTCATAAGCAATTTCCATAATTTGACTTTCAATACCCGCCTTTTCTAAGTTATATATTTCATTTACTTTATAGTACTGTAAAGCTGCAATCCTTTCTGGATTATTTCCGGCCCATTGCGCCACTGCCTTTTGCTCTTTCTCTAAGTAAGGTCCGCTCCACGACAATTTATCTTTCCAATCTTGATAAAATCCAACTTTTAGTAATGATCGAATATTCGGGAGAGGTTCTCGCTTAACATATACAAATTTAGCATCAGGAAAAATACTCCTCAAATAGCCCAATCGTGCTGGGCCGGTTAATTTAAAGGCCAAACGCTTTCGGTTTTGATATTTAACCATATCCGCAAAAATTAAACGGATACTTTTCCGCCTTTCTATATTTTCTTCTATTTCATATAAAAAATCTCCTGCAAAATCCCTGTCTGTAATGTAATCCCAGAAAGAATAAGATTCTGCTGATTTAAAAATCCATTTATTGAGTAATGGCGTTTTATTCAATTGCTCCTTCTGTCCGGAAACACGCCATAAAGAATTATCAAACAAATTTCGCAATCGATTTATTTGTTTGCTAGTTGGAAATTTTTGCTGGTAATTAGATACCCATGCCAATTTATGATGCTGAAAGATTATTTCTGAAATAATCGAGCCTCCGCAGCGGCCAAAGCCAAGAAATATTATCGGTGCTTTAATATTATTTTGCTTTGTCATTTATCTTTCTTCTTTTCTACTATACAATTGTTCCATATATCATTACAGTCTATTTTCAAAGTTATCATAAATTCCGAAAATCAGGACCTAGCAGTTGTTCCAACTTTTTCTGGTCTTCCAAAAACATTTCCTCTAATTGTGTTTTGATTACTGAAAAATCAGAGTGCTCTTTATTTTCTTTTTCAGTCGTATTAATTTCAATCAATTTCTTCCTGATAAGCTGTCTTTTTTTTGGTGGCAGCCACCAATCTATTAATAACTTGATAACAATCTGTCGAGCTTTTGTGGTGGTTGTTAATCTACTATGCAGCCAGGCCAATCTTGGATTCCCAGTAGTATTTTGTTTTTTAAAATCCGGTTTAAAATCTTTCCTTATTTCTAAAAAGCTATAGATAAGTTGCAAAACCTTTTTAGGATTCTCTTTTAAATTCTCAAAAGACAATACAAATAGCTGTTTTCGACTAAAGGAATCTAAAACTGTTTCCAACTGCTTCCCATAGAACCCATGTTCCAGATACATGAAATCACTGTTATTCCTGGAAAAGGAAAAGTCCTTTTTAGGTTGATACAATAAAGCTTCTTCGGCTGCGCGAACTTCCCCTCCCATTTTTTTAAAATATTGGTAAGCTGACAGTGCTCTTTCTGCTGGTTCGCGTAATATGAGAATCAGTTTGGCATCAGGGGTCAAGGACTTTATCTTTTTAATTGCTTCGGGATAGAAGATATAATTGACCTGAGTTTGCAAAATAATAGATTGACCGTTATGTCCAGCATAATCATTTTGCAACCGTTCTTTCGCTTTATCCGCTTTTTCAGGATTCGCAAAATAATCTACATCCTTTAAGTATTCTGGGCCATAGATATCTGGATGTTGATTTAGCCAACTGTGCAAAGTGGTGGTGCCGGCTTTCTGGACACCTATAATGAATGTATTTGGTATAGACATTTTTAATGATATTTTAATTTTGTTGTAATGGCTAAAATAAAAACTGCATTATACCACAGTAAAGTTTGCCAAAACCAGGAGATAAACATCCCCGAAAAGAGTAACATAAAAAAGGAAAACACGGGGATAAACCATATATAATCTCCATTTACTTTGCAGTATTGATAGATATTTTTTCCTCTCTTATAGAGCAACCAAATAAAGCTTATAAAGAGTATCAAGGCCAAACTTCCATAGCGAACCCAAACTTGCATAAAGGTATTGTGCATGACATTTCTAGGGCCACCGTATTTTACAGAAACTAAAGCAATTTTCTCCCCACTACCACCCCACCCCAAGAGTGGGGCATCCTGCATAGCTTTAAAGCCTGCTCGCCAAACATCTAACCGACTAGTACTTACACCTTCTACTCCTCTTTTTTCATACTGAGTGTCTAAACGTTCAATTGTAGGGCTATTCAAAATTTCTTCTGAATAAAAACTCATACTGATAAGAATAGCTAAGATTCCAAAAATAAAAATGAGAACCTTTTTTATATTGCTTTGCGATTGGATAAAAAAGAAAAGACCACCAATAATCATGAGGGCAAAGGATAAGAGTCCATTTTTTGAACCCATATTCAAAATAAGATAAAAAGCCGCAACTAAGACTAAAATGGCAAAAATAAGACGGTAGAGATTATTCCCTTTTTTCCTACCCCAATAAAATACACAGATACTAAAGGCTGTTAAGATCCCTGTAAATTCTCCGTGTTTAGCACCTCCAAATAGCATAATCTCAGCGCTATTGGCCATTTTTAGTTCCTTTCCTATTGTAAAGGCGTAGAGCACAACACACAAAATTATTGGTATGACACTATATACAAGACAAAGTAAACTTTGCTTTAAATATTCTTTTCTCTTGTTAATCAGAAATTTAAACAAAAGTAAGAAAAAGGAAAGTCGGATAAGGTTGGTTACTGTCTCTTGTATGATAGTGGTATCAAAACCAAAACGAAAGTTATGGACCACAAAACCTAAAACCACAAAAAGAGCGAATAAATAAAAATAGCGACTATACTTCCATTGGATTTTGTTATTATATTTGAGACTATCAATTAAAAGAACCGGAGATAGAAACATAACCGATAGAATGCCCAGCGGGATAATGCTTTCTTCTGTATTAATGGCACCACCAATCAAAGATGGCAAGAGTAGCATTGGCACCACCCATTCCCGTCTCAATAAAATCAGAGGAAAAAAAGCTAAAATAAAAAAGAGAGGAGAAGCTATAACTAAGCTTATCGCACAAATTATTGTAGTATAAATAATTGGCCACGTTTGTCTATTGTTATAGTTCTGTAACATTTATAAAAAAGCTAAATTATTTAAAATTGACGAGGATATTGTTTTTATTCCTCAAAAATTTAGAAACGATCAATTGCAGGGCGGAATAACTATCTTTTAGACAATAAGATCCCCAATTCGATGGGAAATTACCAATTAGATTTAAGGTTCTTTTATATTTCATAATTTTTTTAAATTAATTATTCTTTTTGCCTGTAACATTCCTATTTATTTAATGATAATCTGTTATAAATCAAATTAATACTTAGTATAGTTCTAGACCAGATTTTACCTTTTATACTTATAAAAAAAACCTCTCATTTAAAACTATCTATTATTGTGAATTCAAATTAATTGTTAATGGCTGAAACCATATTTAATAAAAAACGCTTCCTTCTCTACTTTACAATAGGTGTTTATTCTTAAGATTATAGCTTCTTACTACCTGATGCAAGCGATGCCTCCCATTGATCTCACCAATTGATTTAATCGTTGTTTTTCTGATATAAATTATTCATTAGCCTTCTTACAGTTTTTTTATAATATTGCAACTTCATTTTTTTTATCCGTTTTTTAATTGCTAAATGATTTTTAAAAGATGTCCATTCATCAAAGGCTCTCCACATTTTCATTCTTTCTTCATGAAATTTCTTAAACACTTTAAAATCTTTTAAATTCTCACTCCAAGAACCAGGCGTCATTCTCCTGTAGACTCCCATTACTCTATCGATATAACCAACTTTGCCTCTTGAAGCTAATACAAGCATAAGAGGGACATCACCCACAGCTGCTTCCCTTGACCAATTTGGCATATTCTGAATATACTTCTTAAGAAAAAACATTGAATTAGTGGCCATCGCACCTCCTCCTTTTGTAATAAGGTTGGCAATCGGGATTATATGGTTTTCTGGTATATTCCTTGGTCTCTTAATCTGATTTAAGGCCGTGTCTTCATAAATGTGTTTGGTAGCATGAAAACATAAAGAACAATCTTCATCATTCTCCATAAAATCTACTTGTTTTTGTAATTTCAAAGAATCAATCCAGTAGTCGTCGCCTTCGCAGAGGGCAATGTATTTGCCTTTGGCGGCATACAGATTGTATAGAAAATTAAAACGACCGGTAAAGTTCCCGTTAATCTTGATGTTATTTTCCCGGTGATGCAAAAACAATCTTATTTTATCGGGGTGTTTTTTTGCATATTCTAGGCAAATCTCCCGTGTGCCATCAGTTGAAGCATCTTCTCCTAGTAGGATTTCAATAGGGAAATCGGTTTGCTGCATTAAAATCCCCTCTAAGCATTCTCTAATGTAGGAATCATGGTTATAGGTCATCACACAAACCGAAACTACGGGCTTGTCGGTAACCTGGTTTGGATGTTCGGCTACTCTTTTGTGTTCGTATTGGGTTTTAAATTCTTCGAAATCCATTATATCCAATTGTATTTTTTGTTTAATGCCGTAAAATCGGGATCAGCTTTTATGGTCTCCGCAATAAACCCCGGTAAATCTTTCTTCCAAGCATCATCTTTACTTTTACTTTTAAAAACGGAATAAGCATCATCATCCTTCACTGCATTGGAAGTAGATTTTTTTATAAACGATTCTGTTTGATCAGAAAAATTTAATCCACAAAAATTAAACACTTTTTTCACAGTGCCTTCCGTATCTTTTAGCAACTCTTCATAGGACAATAGATAAAATTGATTTGGATATTCTTCCCTTAGCCTCACAAACAATTCTGTTGCTTCTTTCCATTTGTTATATCCAAAATAATTTATGGGTTTATCCTGATTTTTACTTTGGCCCATTTCCCATTCATCTTCAACTTTCCACTGCGGATCAAATTCTTTGGGAATTTTTAGCCAAGAATTTATGACCGAAAATGGCGAGCGGATAAGTCCGACAACTTTAGTATCGGAATTTTTTATCAGGTTTTCAACCACATTTATATAATGGGTTTCTTTGAACACCAAAGCTAAAGGTGTTTCCTTTTTAAAATGCAATCCCTCTTTACTACTAATCGTTATTTCCGCATTGACAAAAGGATCTGTTGTCTCAATCAAATTTTTATAGAATTTAGCTATCTCTTGTTTTGTGCTATTTTCTTGAAGTGAAGGTTCAAAACTGTAGGCAAAATTAGGCTGGAACCTATAAAGTACACTGGGATGACTATTTAAAAGTTGTCCCAGCCAAGTAGAACCTGAACGTGGCACAGAAAACAGGGCGATATTATTCATATAGAGTGGCTTTTAAACATTTTTAGTATTTCTTGCATTTCTGTTTTTCCATAGCGTTGATCAAGGGGCAAACATACCAAGTTTTTTGCCAAATCATATTCCAAGGATCCGGAATTTGTCCATTCCAAAACATTTGGCCAATAAGTTGGCACATAAATTTTTTTTTGAATAAGTTTTTGCTTGATTTCAAAACCACTGTTCAATAACAAGGGATAACATAAAGGAACTTCCTGCTTTAGGTTTGGTAACTTTAATTTATTTTCCCTATGGAGCACTTTATGCAAGGTTTGATAGTTTTTTTGACGCCTTTTTTTGACGTTCTCATAATTCACTGCACGAAGCGTTTTTTTCGTGAATTTTGACATGTATTTGATGGGTTCGCCGTGCAGTTTTTCTTCGTTTCTCTGATAATCACTATAAAAATTTTCTGCGTTTTGCTCAATGCGGCCAACTAGGTGTTTCAGTCTTTTCAAAGAACTATCGCTTTCAAAAGTTGTTTTTATTTTATTTGGATTATATAAAAAACCACCATCCGGAACGCCAAAAAACTTTCTAGGGGAGTAAAAAGCAGGGGTACTGGATTTTATATTGCAAAAAAAAGCTTGAGCATTATCAAGGATTAAATTATCGCATTCTGAAATCAAGCGGTCTACGTTGGCGTTGAATAAGCCAAAGTAATTTGTATAGATAAACCCCTCATCCCGTTTGATCTTCGAAAAGTCGAATTTCGGATAAAGCTCTTTATCTATGGAATAAAATGAAAAATCAACATTCAGTTTTTTTATAGGTTCAAGTACGGCGTCACAAGTAAAATAAGGCAGGTATATTTTTGAATAGTGGTTGGCGCGAATAATATATTCCAATGCATTTCGTCCGGTATTGACGGCAATTGCTTTGTCGTGAAATAGCGAACCCAAATCATCCAACTCAAATCCTAAAAATCCACCAATTTCTTCACTTTCCATTATTCTACGGTTACTTCAACGTGATCTGAATATTTTGAAACTATTGTCTCAAGTGCATTCTGTGTTTCAAATTTAAGAACAAGAGTGCCTACCGCCTCATTAGCGCCAGTAAAGGCATTGACCTGATCTCCTTTCTCTACCCACAAGTCGATTTCAACAACGTTCTTTTTTAAATTAGGATCCATTTTGAGGGCTTTAAATGTGCCCGATTGATTACTGTATAATATAATTTCGGCCCAGTTTCCTTCATATTCAACTGGATTGATTTTCTGGACATTATCGCCCAAAGCGGCTTTAACGGCATTGGATATTAAATCGGTTCCCGTGGCATAATGCAGCATTTCAGAAAGACGATTTCCGCCTCCACGCGGCGAAACCTCCATAATATAGGCCTTTCCATCGGTTGCTTCCCGAACTTCAATATTGTAGAGGGAAGTTTTCATATCCAACAATTGAATCAACCGTTGCAGTTCAGACGAAAGATATTCTTGGTTTTTTGTCGAAATTATTGATGGCCAACTAATGGCGGAAGGTGTATATGGATTAGGAGAATTTTTATCAAAGCGTTGGCTCGAAAATGACATAAATTCAAATTTTCCATCGACGGAAAAACAATCTGTATCAGAAGAAAACCCTTTACTTTCCAAAAAGTCTTCGACAATAAAGGTTGCTGAAGGAGAATTTAAAATTGCGATTTCAATGGCATTTTTGAGCTCAGTTTTTTGTGAGACTTTTGTCACCCCTTTGCTTCCGGCAGAATCAACTGGTTTTACAATGACGGGCAATTCAAAAAAATCAAAATCTTGTACTGCTCTGTTTACACTCGAATAGCTTCTTGATTTTGGAACATTGAAATTGTGCTTTTCTGAAAACTCCCTAAACAGGCCTTTGTTTTGTAGGATTTTAATTGATTCATAAGGACCCGCACATGGTAAGTTTAGTTTTTCACTTACATAAGCTGCTGTGGTCACACCGGGATCAACGGCAAAAGACATAATTCCATCAATTTCAAGCTCTTTTGCCAAATCCAAGACCGCTTCTTTATCAATGATACTCACATTGTGGTATTCATCTGAATATTGATGAGCTGTATTATCAGATAAATAATCACAAGTTATCACATGATGCCCCATTTTTTTTGCTGCTTTAATCACAGGAATAAGGTAACGAAGACCTCCAAGTAGCATTAATTTTTTCATATTTTAAAGTTTTATATATCTTTAATGATACTTATGATTAATTTAACTTCATCTATTGTTAAATCAAAATAAAGTGGTAGACACAAAATACGCTTAGATATATCATCCGTAACCTTGAAGTTTTGTTTAGGTAGATAAGGAACACTGCTTGCTAGTGATGGATAAAAATATCGTCTCCCATAAATTTCATTTTTATTTAGTTTATCAAGTGTTTCTATTAAATGCTTTTCACTTTTAAAGAGAATAGGGTAATATGCATAATTAAGACTGGCATCCTTATGCCATTTTGGTTTGATTACATTAGATTCAATCAAGAATCGGTCATACGCTTGAGTTAATTCCTTCCGCTGATTATGAATCTTTTCTATATAATTAAGATTTGTTAAACCCATTGCCGCATGAAATTCAGAGTTTTTACCATTTATACCCAACTCAGCAAAAGCTTCTGGACCATCAAAACCGAAGTTTCTAATGTATTTTATTTTTTTAAATAGTACTGGATCTTTTGTTATAATTAAACCACCTTCTGTTGAGTGGTATAACTTTGTGGCGTGTAAACTACAAATACTAATATCCCCATATTCAAAAATGGATTTTCCATGTATTTCTACACCAAAAGCATGCGCTCCATCATAAATCACTTTGAGGTTGTGTTTTTTAGCGATTTTTTCAATTGCTATTACATCACATGGATTTCCGTAAACATGAGTAGCTAATATAGCTGATGTTTGTTCCGTAATCGCTTCCTCTATTTTTGATGCATCAATATTTAAAGAATCTTTATCAATATCTACAAATACTGGTTTACATCCTTCCCAAACAATACTACTTGTAGTTGCCACAAAAGAAAATGGAGTAGTGATAATTTCTCCTTTTAATTCCAGGGCCTTTATTGCCATTTGTAGAGCAATCGTTCCATTGGTGACAAACATCAAGTTAGTTACGTTAAGATGATTCGTCAATTTTTCTTCCAATTCTTTGGATAGCGGTCCCATATTGGTGAGCCACTGATTTTTCCAAATTTCTTGTAAATATGAATTATATTCTTCTTGTGGAGGAAGAAAAGGTTTTGTAATTGGTATCATTTGTTTCTGTTTTTTAAAATCCATAAGGCCTGATGTAAAGGGCTCTTCTTATTAAAATAATTGATACTCATATAAAAAATAATTCCAAAGACGGACGCAATAATTATCTGGAAAAACAGTGTGTTGTTGGATAAGAAATTAATAATTTGATGCATCAATAAGGCCGTTATCATGGCAAGTAAGAAAGTTTGGGTTAAATCCTTAATTTGTTGTTGAATTGGGTAATTAATTAATCTACTTGAGTAGTACATATTTACTCCAAGTGCCGCAAAAGATGTAAATACACTCGACCAGACCAGGCCTATGACTCCAAATTGAAAAGCAATAATAATAGATAGCGTAATTATACTCTTCTTTATAATTTCCAATTTCAGAAATAGATCACTCCGTCCATATACTTTGAGAATGTTTAAATTAAATCCATGTATTGGATACAGCATCATGGCTAAACTTATTATCTGAAAAAAGAGTACAGCAGGCAACCATTCCTCTCCTAGGAGCAATAAAAATAAAGGTTTTGCAATGGCAGCCATTCCTAACATAAGTGGAGCAATAATAAAAAATGAAACACGAATTAATTTTTTATAAATAAGTTCTAGACGGTTTGAATCATCTTGAATTTTTGATAGCATTGGATAACTCACTTTACTTAATACTCCTGTTAATGTTGAAGAGGGATAGGTACTGAATTGTTTAGCACGTTCATAATGTCCCAGAGTTTGTACTGAAAAGAATTTACCTATTAGAATATTATAAATATTTTTAAACACAGTATCTATCAATCCCGATAACATTAATTTGTACCCGAATTTATAATGAAAGGTAAATTTTTCTTTAGAGAAAATAAATTTTGGTCTCCAACCCGAAAAAATCCATAGTAAAATGCTTCTAACCGTTTCTGTAACCAGGTACATCCAGACTATGCTCCAAACACCGTAATCATTATACCCAAGATATAGACCAACAGAAACTCCAATTATGGTACTGGGAAAATTGATTTTAGTGATTTGATTAAACCTCATTTCTCTTGTTAAGATTGCCAACTGTACCGCTGAAAAAGCAATCAACAAAAAAATTAGGCAATACAACCTAATAATCTCAATAAGAATAGGCTGACCATAAAATTTTGCTATAAATGGTGCGGAAAAATAAATTACGGCATACACCAAAAGACTCATGCAAAGATTTACAAAGAAAACGGTAGAATAGTCCGTTTGATCAGGTTTCTTGGTTCGAATCAGAGAATTGGTCATCCCGCTATCGGTAAGGGATCTACCAATTGCGATAAAAACTGCAATCATTCCCACCAGTCCAAATTCGGTTGGCCCTAACCATCTTGCCAACAAAATCATGGCTACAAACGTTAGAGCACGAACTAAAAAAGTATCGCCCAGCGTCCAAATTATACCTGAAAAAGTTTTCTTTTTTAAAGACATTCAAAATCTATTGAGAAATACATCTTCTATTTTTGAATAATTTTTCTCAGATAATCAAAATAATTGCCTTTCATTCCTTCTAATTGCTTCTGAAGTTGTTTCTCCTCTATCCATTTATAACTTAAAGCTATTTCTTCTAAACAGGCAATCTTTAAACTTGTACGTTTTTCCACGGCTTTTACAAATTCGGTTGCTTCAGTTAAAGCTTCGTGTGTACCTGTATCTAACCATGCAAATCCACGACTCAAAATTTGCATCTTAAGATTTCCTTGATCTAAGTATATTTGATTTACAGAAGTTATTTCTAACTCTCCTCTATTTGAAGGCTTTACCTTTTTGGCGATGTTAATTACAGAATTAGGATAAAAATACAATCCAACAATTGCAAAGTTTGATTTGGGATGATTTGGTTTCTCCTCAATACCAATAACTTTTTTATCCTTATCTAATTCAGCCACCCCGTATCTTTCAGGATCACTTACATAATTGCCAAAAACAACAGCTTCTTTTTTTTCTTTAACCGTTTGTAACGCTTCCACTAAAAGTTTTTGCAAGCCAGAACCATAAAATATGTTATCTCCTAAAACAAGACAAACATCATCATTGCCAATAAATTCTTCTCCAATAATAAAAGCTTGTGCCAGTCCATCTGGACGAGGCTGCATTTTGTAGGTTAATTGTATTCCAAAGCGACTTCCATCTCCCAGTAATTTTTGGAAATTTGGAAGATCATCTGGAGTAGAAATAATTAAAATTTCCCGAATACCCGCCAACATTAATACTGAAAGTGGATAGTATATCATGGGTTTATCATAGATTGGCAATAATTGCTTACTTACTGCAATAGTCAACGGATACAATCTAGTTCCTGATCCTCCTGCTAAAATAATTCCTTTCATTTTGCGTATTGTTTTTTATAATAATCCTGATAATCACCAGAAATTACGTTGTTTAACCATTGCTCATTCTTCAAATACCAATCTATAGTTTTTGACAACCCTTCTTCAAAAGTTACTGAAGGTTTCCACCCAAGTTGTTTACTAATTTTTGTAGCATCTATAGCATACCGCTTATCATGCCCGGGTCTATCTCTTACGTAGCTAATTAAATTTGCAGAACTTCCTTTATTCCTTCCTAACTTTTCATCCATCAACTCACACAAAAGTTGAATCAAATCAATATTCTGCCATTCATTAAAACCACCAATATTATAAGTTTCTTTTAATTTTCCATCCCGAAAGATTAAATCTATAGCCAGAGCGTGATCAATAACATATAACCAATCCCTGGTATACTTACCATCACCATAAACCGGAAGCGATTTCTCCGTAAGGATATTATTGATGAAAAGTGGAATTAATTTCTCTGGAAATTGATTAGGTCCATAATTATTAGAACAGTTTGAAATAATGTATGGCAACCCATAAGTTTCCCCATAGGCCCGTACAAAATGATCGCTACTTGCCTTGGATGCAGAATAGGGAGAATTTGGATCATAGGCCGTAGTTTCAGTAAACAAACCAGTTTCTCCTAAGGTTCCATAAACTTCATCGGTGCTGATATGGTAAAATAATTTATTAGAAAAATCTTCTTTCCATATTTCCAATGCGGCGTTCAGCAAGTTCATAGTGCCGATCACATTAGTTTGAACAAAAGCTAAGGGATCCGATATAGAACGATCCACATGCGATTCCGCGGCCAAGTGGATTACCGTATCAAACTGATGCTTTTGGAATAAATCAGTAATCCTATTCGCATCGGTTATATCTTCTTTTAAAAAGCAATAGTTTTCCTTGTCTTCAACATCCTTCAAGTTTTCCATGTTTCCGGCGTAAGTCAGGGAGTCTAAATTATAAATGTGGTCATTCGGATATTTCCTAACAAATAGACGTACTGCGTGCGAACCGATAAAACCTGCTCCACCCGTTATCAATATTTTTCTATTCATATTTGAATTAAATTTGATAGATTGTTAAGAAGTATAGCTTGCAAAACTTCATCTTCTACCTCTTGTGTGCTATCGTGACCTTTTTTTAGAGCTTCAATCCTCACATTGTTAATATCGAATCCCACAATTGGATACTTGGTTGCAAAAAGTCGTGCCAAAGGAAGGCTTACATAACCTAAACCTATTGCTACGATTTTTATGCTCATTGTTGGCTGTTTTCTCTTTTTATTTATTTGTCCCGCCTCCTACTTAACTAAAAACCAGCTGTTTAAAAGGTTTTTCCGATTATATAGCATTTCGCTTTTTGTCTTGTAATCAAGGACAGTTTTATTTGCGTAGGTGCATATCGCCTGGCCAGCAGCCGTGTCCCATTCCATAGTTGGTGCAAAACGTGGATATTGTTGTGCTACTCCTTCTGCCACCATGCAAAGTTTTAGGGAACTTCCTTTAGATATGGTTTCTACTCTTCCATGTTCCTTTTCCAGGGAAGCAATATATTCCTCGGTTTCCAGAGAAAGGTGAGATTTACTTGCAACCACTGTATAAACTTCATTATTGGTTGCAACCGGCAGTTTTTTTGCATTTGAAGTGATTTCTTCCAAACTTGTATATTCAGTAATATCATCAAGTTTGAAGGAACCGGTGTTTTTATCGGCGAAATAAAGTTGCTTTAAAGCGGGCACATAGATCACCCCAAGTACAGGTTTTTGATCTACTACTAAAGCTATATTCACGGTAAACTCCCCGTTTCTTTTTATAAATTCCTTGGTGCCGTCTATAGGATCTACGATCCATAACTGTTTCCAGTCCTTTCTCTCTTCGTAAGAAAGATGTTTTCCTTCTTCTGAGAGCACAGGTATTTGGGTATCCATCAGATGCTTCATGATAATTTCATGAGAAGCGAGATCTGCTTTAGTAAGCGGGGAATTATCTCCTTTAAAATCAACTTCAAAATCTTCGTTTTCGTAGATCTCCATGATCCGTTTACCGGCTTCCAATGAGGCTTGGAGTGCGATTTCTAATAAGTGTTTCATATTTTAAATGGCTGTAGGCGGTAGGCTTTAGGCTTTTTTCTTATAGCTTATAGCTTAGTGCTTTTTTGCTTAGGGCTATAGACTTTTATAATTTTTTACTTAGACTGTATAATTTCTTTTTAATGAGGTTTACGTCAGAATCAAGCTTAGTAAATTCTTCTTCTCCAATAAAAGAAAGATCTTTTGCCAGAATAAAAAAGTACTCTAATTCATGAGCAGATCCCAAAGCAATTTGAATGAACCTGTTGAAATCTTTATCAGATTGTCTTCCGCATCCTTCACTAAAATTTGAAGGTATAGAATATGCAGCCCTTTGCATTTGCGTGATGAGCTGATATTTTTCAGATGCTGGAAATGAAGAAGTGCTCCTGTAAACTTCCAGAACCAATTCATGACTCAGTTTCCAAACTTCATATTTTCTGAAATTTCTCATTTTTTAATGCTTTAGGCTGTAGGCTAGGGGTAGACTTTAGTTTTTTTTTGCTTATAGCTTATAGCTTAGGGCTTATAGCTTTTTTTTACCAACAGCCTATTAAACAATCATCCCTGCAGCAACTGTTTCGTTAGTTGCAGGATCAATTAATATAATGCTGCCTGTGTTGCGATTTTCTCTGTAAGAATCTATCATTAATCTGGAAGAAGTATGGATTGTTGCCCTGCAAATATCATTCATATTTAATTCCTTATCCTCATTGTTTCTTTCAAATGAATCTATATCCATTTTATATATAACCTCCTTAATTACAGCGCTCTGATGATTTGAAGTATGCTTAATTAAATATTTAGCTCTAGGTTTGGCTTTGGAGTCATTTAACCAACAAAGCATTACATCAAATTCTTGAGAAGTTTCGGGCTGATTCTTACTTCTCACAATCATGTCTCCTCTACTAACGTCGATATCATCTTCCAAGGTCATAGAAATAGACATAGGCGCATAAGCTTCTTTTATTTCCTGTTCTCCCGCATTCATAGATTCTATCTTTGAGGTAAACCCTGAGGGAAGCACTGTAACCTCGTCTCCAGTCCTGTAGATCCCGCTTGCGATCCTTCCGGCGTATCCTCTATAATCTATATAACCATCTCGTTGCGGTCTTAGTACCGTTTGCACAGGGAATCTGGCATCTATTTTGTTTATATCACTACTTATATGAAGGGTTTCCAAAATATGCAATAAAGTACCACCTTCATACCAATTCATATTCTCTGATTTATTAACCACATTGTCTCCTAACAATGCACTAATTGGTAGAAAACGAACATCTTTTACCACAAGTTTAGATGAAAACTCTTCGAATTGATCTACAATTGAATTAAATGTTTCCTCAGAAAAATCTACAATGTCCATTTTATTCACACATACTATAAGATGTGGAATATTTAATAGCGAGGCGATAAATGAATGACGTTTTGTTTGCTCTATCACTCCATGTCTGGCATCTATTAAAATAATTGCCGCATTCGCAGTGGATGCACCGGTTACCATATTTCGGGTATACTGTATATGCCCCGGGGTATCTGCAATAATAAATTTTCTCTTTGGTGTGGTGAAATATCTGTATGCTACATCTATTGTAATTCCCTGTTCTCTTTCGTCTTTTAAACCATCTGTAAACAAAGCAAGATCCACTCCGTCATGGCCCTTTTTCGCACTGGTCTGAGTAATTGATTCCAATTGATCTTCGAAAATTGATTTAGAATCGTACAGAAGCCTGCCTATTAAAG
>Ga0209414_1000347_pt1 | contig 22042 bp, 27 predicted proteins | sample LakVidmifraction_4_FD_181154 | JGI IMG/M metagenome (GOLD analysis project Ga0209414, IMG submission 181154) | Hypersaline microbial communities from Lake Vida, Antarctica - Brine Hole Two &gt;0.2 micron (SPAdes) (version 2) | ecosystem: Environmental > Aquatic > Non-marine Saline and Alkaline >...
GGGATACTACATTAAATTGTGGAGCAACGAGATTTTGGATATTTTAGGTTGGGACAGGAGCAATCCTGGGAAGCTAGGACATTACGACAGACCATAGAGGGGTTAAATTCATGCTAACAACATTTCAAGTGGTGACTTTAATCATTATTGTCATTACCTTCATAGGAACTATTGGGGAACAAGAAGACAAAAGTTTTAGAGCTAATATGGGAGCTATCTGCATTGCAGCAATATTAGGTTTTATTGCAGTAACATGGTTCCTGTAAGGGGGAGATAATTGTGCAATGTCCAGTTTGCTATAATAAGAAATTGTTAGTGAGAGATTCCAGGACGAGTTCACATGCTGAAATAAAGAGAACCAGAGAATGTACTGAATGTCTAACTAGGTTTTCAACAATGGAGCATATCCAGTTTGGGAGTCTACCAGATTATATTAGAGATAGAATATTGGATAATAATACATGTGGATAAGGAGTGGGAGATATTGGACCAAAAACATTTGAGCGAATTAAGAAACAACTTGGAGAGAAGCATTTTACGTACTAGAGTTAATATTAGAGTTATCAAGATGAAGCAACGATTCTATGATAGGCTGAAGGAAGAGAATGAGATAGTTCTTGGAATTTCCAACACGAATCCAATTACATTCATGGGTAGAGATATCGAGATTGACGATACCATCACAGGAGGATATTCCATTGAACAATGATGTCTATATTATTGGGAGGATTATAACATGTGGTTATTGCATAAGATGATAGCAGAACTATGGAACAAGCAGAAGAATGGTACCGCCACCAAGGATGATATAAAGGAACTTGAATTGTGTATGGAAGCAAACATGAATATGGTTCTTAAATTGACCAAACTAGAGAACGAATCATTACTTGCCAGCATGACTAATGATAAAGAATGGCAAAATGATATTTGTGCTAATATTGATAAGTTAACAGAAAAAGTATATAATAATTAGGAGGTATGGAGATGAATGAGAAGGAAAAATTGATGTCAGAGATAATTATGTTAGCTATGAAGGTACAGATGGAAACGGAGCATGCTGTGTTCATAAGATTCCATGGGCATGTAGGCATTATAGATATAGAGATAGTGCAATCCAAAGACAACTGGCAGGACGAATTAGCCAGAGCTAACCTATACACAGATAAGGATGCTAATACGGAGCGTATGCGACAGGTCAAAGAGCAATTAATGGAGTTCGTCGAAGAAGGAGTGGACACGGAGCAATTAGAATATTTTGTAGAGGAGATTTATCATCATACTTTCTAATGTGACAAGATTGGATTACCTAACAGAATATGTGGATATAAAGTTTGAAGAATTTGGGTGAGGCAGATATTAATATCTGTCTTTTCTTTATGGGGTTAAACCGACTCCTGATACGATAGAGTAAGATATGAAGGAGTTGAGGTAGTGAGGGATGAAGAGGCAAGGAAACAACTTAAACATGCTTTGGATGAACAACAATCCATTAGAACTAATAAGCTTAAAGATATTCTTAAGTCTATGAATGTATCAACGAAGAGGAGGAGTCGAGATATAGAAGTCAACTATCTAAGAAATGAGGTTAATAAATCGCACAAGGCTTTGAAGGAGAGGAGAGGATAATATTTTGGATTATGTTAGCTTAAGAACCCAATCAACATTCAGTATATGTCAAGCCTTTGGGATGCCAAACCAGATTGTAGAACGAGCTAAGGAACTTGGACACAAGGCTGTATGTCTGGCAGAAGGAGGTCACACCAATAGCCATCCTAAGCTGGAGATAGCTTGCCAGAAACATGGATTGAAGCCGATTTATGGAGTTGTCCTAAATGTGGTTGAAAATCATACAGATAAGGACAGATTTAAGGATAATTTGTTGGTTATAGCCAAAAATTCACAAGGTTACAGTAACTTGCTGCACTTAGCTAACCTAGGACACAAGGAGACAAATTTCTATTATGTGCCTACAGTGGAGTACAGGGAGATATATCAACACCAGGAGGGATTAATTGTTCTAACTGGTAGTTCGTTGAATGGAGACATGGATGTAGCAGAGCAACGACTACTTGAGATGAATGATAACATATTCCATTTATGGATTGAAGTGGATGTGTCAAAGAACCAGATGGATGCACGTCAAGCAATGATGCTAGCCAGGAATAATAAGATTCCTATGGTGGCTACGAATGACACTAGGTTTATATTAGATGGACAAGAGAGAATTATCCATTTCTTAACTGCAATCAAGAGTAAGAACGGTAGGACACCAAGTAAACAGTCAAAGATGGCAACTACAGAAGAAATGTTGGCATGGTGTGCAATAGAGCAGGCTGTAGCTAATTCAGTCTATGTGGCAGACCTAGTGGATGAATTTGAACTACCTAAAGCAGAACAATTGAAGTTAAATGTAGGAGAACCATATGAGAAATTACTACAGGAATGCAGAGATGGTTGGAAACAACGAGGAATAACCAAAGCACAGAAGGATGAATATATGGAGCGACTCTTCAGGGAATTGAACTTAATCAAGGATAAGGATTACATTGATTATTTTCTAGCAGTATCTGACCTTGTTAGATGGGCTAAAGAGCGTAATATACTAGTTGGTGCAGCACGTGGTTCTGCTGCAGGTAGTTTAGTAGCATACTTGATAGGAATCACAGAGGTTGACCCATTGAAATGGGACTTGTTATTCGAACGTTTTATTGATGTTTCACGCTATGACCCACCAGATATTGACATTGATTTCCAGGATGATAGACGTGATGAAGTTAAGGATTACCTGAAGGATAAATATGGTTATGATAAAGTATCCAACATTGCAGGATATTCCTTATTGAAACCAAAGAGCCTCCTGGATGATATGGGCAGAGTATATAAGATACCTAAAGCCAGGATAGACAAAGCCAAGAACCAGCTTAAAGAAAATGGTGGTGGCTTACTCTTACAGGAGGTTATGGAACAATTTTTCCCAGAATATGCATACTTATGTGATGCTGAAGGTATGATACGTCACTTGACTGTTCATGCGGCAGGAGTAGTTGTAGCCAGTGAGAAACTTGAAAAATTCGCTACTGTTGGACGAAGTGGTTTGATGCTAGATAAGAGGGATACCGAGTATATTGGACTTATGAAGATTGATATGTTGAGCCTTACTACATTGACAATCCTAAGCAATTGCCTGAAGGTTATTGGCAAGACACCAGATTGGATGTACAATGATATACCATTAGATGATGAGGAAACTTATCGAGCCTTCAGAGGAGAGAATTTCCAAGGTATATTTCAGTTTGAAGGTGGAGCAACCAAGCGTGTATCTCAACAGGTGGAACCAGTAAACTTCACAGAGCTTGTTGATATCAATGCACTTAGTAGACCAGGACCAATTTCATCAGGTGCAACAGATTCTTACATCAAGAGGGAACGAGATGATATACACCCAGTAGTGACTAAACATACGGATAGAAGTCGTGGACAGATTCTCTTCCAGGAGCAAATTATGAAGGTTCTCAGAGAGGCAGGAAACCTGGATTGGGCAGATGTTACAGCAGTACGTAAACTAATCACTAAGAATGAAGGAGCAGACAAACTAGAAGCAATCCACCAAAGGTTCCTAGATAACTTTGATGACAAGGATGTGGCAGAAAATATATGGCACAGGATTGGAGAATCAGGTTCATATGGTTTCAATGTGGCACACTCTACTAGTTATACGTTCCTGGGATACTATTGTATGTATCTCAAGATAAACTATCCTAAGGAATTCTATTGGGCGAACTTGGTAGTAGAACCAGACAATGAAAATATCCTCCTGGAGTATATACAACAGGGTGGTAAGGTGTATGGAGTTAAGTTTGGTAAGAGCGAAAGGAGTTGGACTATTGATAAGGATGGTCTACGAGCTGGATATATGACTATCAAAGGAGTTGGACCAAAGTCATCTGATAAGCTTGTTGCTGGAAACATTCCTGGAGGCAAAGCTAAGAAATCTCTAACAGATGCAGGAGCCTTTGATGAGAACGATGATGAGGTAGATTATCTTGGTATCCATGATGTATCTAGAAGGTTATCCAAGGTGTATGGAAGGGAACGAGTTGACCAGATTAATCTAGGTGAATATGTTCGTATTGGTGGCAAGATAACCAAGCGACGAGATATGGATTTGAGGCAGGTAGTGGAAGGTCAAGGTAGAGTTTATGAAGATGAAGTTGACAAACCAGAGCTAAACGAATATGTTCACTTTGAGATTACAGATGAATCAGGTTCCATCAATGCAACAGTTAATCGATTCAAATATGCCAATAATAACCTTAGAGAGATAGTTGACAAGGTTAATATGAATAGTGTTGTAATAGTTACAGGTAAGTACAGTGAGCAGTATAGGAAGGTTTATATCAACAAGATTGAGATATTAGAATGATAGGTTCCCTCCTGTGTAGAATATAATCCTACCACAGGAGGACAACCAAATCAGAGGAGGATGGATAGAATGACAAAACCACACGTAAGCATAAGGGTTAAAAACATGGAGCAATCCATAAAGTACTATAGGGGGTTAGGATACGACCTTGGTTATCCAATCTACTGTAAATCCATTGGAGGATTGTATGTAGCTTTTGGAATGAAGAAGGGTTATCCTACAATCGAATTGCTGGAGACAGGAGAAAAAGTTTCTGGAGGATTAGACCATCTGACTATTGGGTGGGGGTACGATATTGACAAGAGTAAACTTGACATTGTGGAGGAAAATAGGATACCAGAATTGGGAGTCAAAACGATTTTATTCTTTGGTCCTAATGATGAAAAGCTAGAATTATTCGAGAGTCTTGGTAAGTAAGGAGAGATTGAATGAAGTGGATTTCTATTGACCCAGGAGAGACTTGTGGGTGGAGCTATTGGGAGGATACAGAGCAATTAGACAAAGGACAAGACAATCCTATAGAATTGTTCGAAAGGATTGAACGGTATATTGATTGGGGAATGGAATTCATCCTATATGAGAATTATGTGCTAAGACAATCCTCTGCTAAATCTATGGTAGGTAATAAGTTCCTAGTGGTGCAAGCCATTGGAGTAATTAAGTGGATGGCACATAAACATGGAGTGGATATCGATACCCAGATGCCAGCACAAAAAGAGTTCTTCAGTAATGATAAGTTGAAGCATTTGGGATTGTATGATAAAAATTTACAACACTGTCGAGACTCTGTTAGGCATGCTTTGTACTATCAGTTCTTTACAGCAAAAACTAGGAAGATGAAGGAGTTGGTATAGGAATGAATAAGAAATTATCAGAAGATGATGTTATTAAAATACACGAGATGATTAAGGAAGGGTGTACTGCACTTAAGATTGCTGAGAAGTACAATGTGGCTCCAAACACTATCTCAGATATTAAGATAGGACGTACTTGGAAGAATGTTTAAAAACTATGATGAGTGGAAATTATATGATGGTATAGGAATAGAGAAACCAGTCCAGATTTGTGAAAAATGTGGAACAGAACTATACAAAGGAGAACAAGCAATGTTCCATGATGGAGACTATTATTGCGATGAAAGTTGCCTCCTGGAACGAATAGCACATGAGGAGGTCATATTGTGATTAGGATTACAATGTTATTCAAGAATGGTGTGGAGAAAGTTCACAACATACCAACGGAAGAAGTAATAAATGAAATGGATGATGGTTCGAAAGCAGAAGCAGTTGATGAATTTGCTAAGCTATTCTCTGAAATGGATACATTACGTTTCAGTGATAATGTTGGACAACGTTTCCATATCGATACCAAAGAGGTAGTGTACGCTAATATTGAGATAAATGAACAGGAGGATTAATATGAATATTTATTATTTTACATTCGGGTTTGGGCAGAAGTTTGAAAGCTGTGTCCAACCGATTATAGCTGAAAGTTATATAGTTGCTAGATATAAGATGGTATCTATATTCAGCGACAAGTGGGCATTCCAATATAAGGAAGACGAATACTTACAGAATATAGAAAATGGTTCATCACGTGAGAAGATTTTACCACCAATTTTAGTAGAGAAGGATGGATGTTGATAATGAGTAACAAAGAGGAGTTATTTAAGGCGACCCGTTGGATTGCTAATGACACGTTACGAGAATGGACAGAGGGGAAATTAGACCATGTGCCAGAATATTTCTGGAATATTGCTGCATCAACAAGTGGAAAGTATCATCCAGCATATTCTCAGGGAGAAGGTGGATTAGTTCGACATACACGAGCTGTTGTGTTCTTTGTGTTGGAATTGAGCCCTGCATGGGAGTTGACCGAGAAAGAGCTGGACATTGCTATCTCTGCAGCAGTTCTACACGATAGCTGGAAGTGCGGTAAAGATGGTAAGCACACAGTTAATGATCACCCTGATATTGCAGCAGAATTTGCACGAGAAGATAGCAAGGAAGGAAGCACTCGTTGGAAAGTAGCAGACCTAATCCTAACGCATATGGGAAAATGGCATACACATCCACCTAAGACTAATTTGCAACTTTTCTTACACACTTGTGATTACTTTGCATCAAGAAAATTAATCCACATACCAATAGATGATATTAAGTGTTAGATATAAATAGGGGAATTGTTTACAGGTGGTTCCCCATATAGTAATATAGGCAAGATAAAGGAGGGGAGAATATGTTCATATCAGAACGTACACGACTTATTAATGATATAATAGACCTAGAAAATATTATAGATAAGCTTCAGGTTAAGAGAAATAACCTTGATAAGAAAAATAAAGTTTCCAGACAAGGATACGATTTTACTATATGTAATCTATTAGCAACAATTAGGGAACTATCAGAGAAAATGGTCAAGGGAGTTGGGGAAAATTACAATAGCAACCAGAACTCGAAGTGAGTGGGCTAAATCCTTCTTTTTAGAATATTTTACGGAAGACGAACTGAATCCTGGTGTTGATGGGGAGTGTACAGTATCGTGCAATTTTCCTAATCATGGAAGGGGATTAGGCGACAGAAGTAAATCAATGTCAGTCAATATTGAGACTGGAGAATTTAATTGTATGGCACCAACTTGTAAGGGTGGAACAGAATACGATTTTTATTGCCAGATGAATGAGATTGAGGATAGTGACCAGAACTTCAAACGAGTGATGCAAGTCCTGGAAGAGAAATTAGGCAAGCGACCAGATTCTGTCACAGGAGGGATATATGGTTCCGTTGAGCAAGATGAAAAATTTATCGACGTGGGAGAAGTTGAAGATAGGCAAAGCAGGTTGTGGTCTAAATATCCCAAGGAGCTTGAATTTTTGAAGTTTATGCGTGGGCTGGATGAAAGCACCATAAGCAAGTATAGACTTGGCTACAAGCCTGCAGAGGACAGAATTAGCATACCTATATTTGACGAGCATGGTAGATGTGTTAACATTAGGGGGTATTCCAGACATGACCCAGTTAACAAGATTAATTCCTATGGCGCAGGATATGGTAAGGGGAGACTGTTCCCATTAGACAACCTGTTTAACAAGGAACAAGATATCCTCCTGGTAGAAGGCGAATTCGATTGCCTCCTGGCTAATCAGATGGGGTACAATGCTGTTACCAGTACACTAGGGGCAGGCAATTGGAAAGGAAGATGGAACAAACTATTTTCTGGTAAGAATGTATATATCTGCTATGACAACGACGAGCCTGGTAAGGATGGAGCTGAGAAAGTTGGCAAGCAATTGATGAAGAAAGCCAGGAAAGTTAAGATTATCGATATTGGTGAGAAGATGGATATCGTAGGTGGAGACATAACTGATTTTTTCGTAGAATTAGGTAAGAGCAAAGAGAGCTTTGACCAATTGATGTCAACAGCTATAGATTTCAGTGGCTTGGAATACAATAATAAAGGGGTGCTAATCAAGAATGAGCACAACATTGAGATATTGCTGACCACAGGAGTGTTCGAAGATAAGTTCTGGTACAATGAGTTCAGTGGGATGGAAATGGTTCATGGAGACCTTCCTTGGAGGAATATTGAGGGGTTCAGTCAATGGATAGATGCGGACGATAGCAACTTAAGACATTATGTAGGATTGCATTATGGTCTTAGAGGTATAGTAACTATGTTAGAAGACGCCATTACCACGATTGCCTTCAGTAACACGTACCATCCAATCAAGAACTTTATTGAGAGTGAAGAATGGGATGGCACACCAAGAGTATCGAACTTATTCATTGACTGGTTAGGTGCAGAGGATAATGACTACACCAAAGCAGTGACAGAACTTAGCATGATTGCAGCAATTGCCAGGATATATAAACCAGGAATCAAGTATGATTATATGCCAGTCCTGGTGGGGGAACAGGGGATTGGTAAAAGTTATCTATTCGAAGTTCTCACAGAGCACAAATGGTTTTCTGTTCTCAACGATTTCGGTGGGAAGGACACATATGAGAAGTTGCAGGAATCTTGGATATTCGAAGTTGCAGAACTGGAGGCATTAAAGAAGTCAGAAGAGCGTGAAATCAAATCATTCATAACTACTACAAATGACAAGTTTAGACCATCCTATGGCAGGAGGGTAGAAGAACATCCAAGGACTTGTATATTCTTCGGTACGACCAATGAGAATGAGTTCTTAACTGACTCTACAGGAAACAGGAGGTTTCTTCCTATTATCTGCTATAACAAGCGTGGCAAGAGTCCTGACTTAAGAAAGCTAGGTATCCTGGCAGAACAATATTGGGCTGAAGCATTGCATATATGGAAGCAAGGATATATATTGGAGTTACCAATGGAGCAACAAAATTCTGCAATAGATATACAGGAAGACCAATATAGTTCTGACCCATGGGAAGATATCATTGAGGAACATATAATGAAGAATGATTTGAGTGAGATAACTATTCCTGAAATTTGGTTTAAGATTCTAGGTGGAGAGGGAACAAAAGTAGCACGATTTCAAACAGAACGAATTAAGAAAAGTTTGGAAAGATTACGTTGGAGAAAAGGAAATCGCAAACGAACAGATTATGGAAATGTATCAATTTATCGTAAAATGGGAGAACAATATTAGTTGGTGTGTATTGGTACTGAACCTCTGATTTAGTACCAGAAAAGCACTAGACTTTTAATAGACTGGTGCTCAAGCGGTTGCAGTAACACCAAGGGTTACAGAGAAACCTTTTCTTAAGTACTTAACTTTTTTATAAATTAAAGGAGATAAAAAAGAAAGAAGGAATTTTAAAAGGGAAAGGAGGATTCTGGATTTTTAAGGACTTAAGAGACAAGATTGCTAGACATGGTGCCACCACTGCAATTGCTAAGTACCAGCAACTATTGTAGACAAGTGCGGAGTCGGTTCGTCCAGGGATTATTTCATGTAACAGGCGGTATGAGTGAATATTTTAGGTACTGTATTTCAGTACCATTACAAGGAGGAGATTATTTATGGGATTCAATCAGGTATCTGATAAGCAATATGAGGAATTTATGGTTAAAGATGGTAGTTATGATATGATAGCAGAGTGGAAGAAACTTAAGGAAGAACAAGCTGAATTGGAACAAGATGTATATGATATGAAGGTTAAATTGAATGTTGCAATGATTAGAAATGGTAGTCATAATCTCAAGATAAAAAAGATAGAAGAAATTCTATATATGGACAATAAAAGTGTGCTTTAATGCGAGAAATCAGATATAATTAAATTTAGAGACAAGGAGGGGTAAGTATGGGAAGAACGACAGTACTGACTCCAGCAGTTGAAAAGGCAATGGCAAAAGGCATTCGTGACGGTAACTATGCCACCACAGTGATGAAGAGACTTGGATTCCATCCAGGAAATCATTGGAAGTGGTATGAGAAGGGTAAGAATGGTGATTTGGACACCCAAGGTAGAAATGTTTATATAAGTTACTACGAAGCTATCAATAAAGCTGAAGCCGAAGCTGAAGAACGAATGGTTAATCAGTGGCAACAATTCTTTCCATCAGACTGGAGAGCCATCCAAACCTTTATGGAACGACGTTGGGCAGATAAATGGGGTAAGAATGATAGGATTAGGCAAGAGCATACAGGTAAGGATGGTGGAGCCATCGAGACTAATCAGAAACACCAGACTGACTTGTCTAATTTATCTGATGAGGAGTTGAAACAACTTGAGTCTATCATTGGAAAATCTTCCGAGCCTGGAACGGATACAACATGAGAGAACTAAAAGGAACCTGATAGGTTTCACTAAACATACAAAACCAGATTATGATATTAACTGGCACCATGAGAATCTTGCAGAACTATTGGATAAGTTAGAACGTAAGGAGATAAAACGGTTAATGGTATTTATGCCACCACGACATGGTAAGTCTGAATTAGTCTCCAGGAGGTTCCCAGCATACATCTTAGGTAGGAACCCAGATGCAAGTATAATATCCACTAGTTATTCTGCAAGCCTCGCAAGTGCCATGAACAGAGATGTACAGCGGATTATTGACAGTACAGAATATAGTACGTTATTCCCTGAAACGAACCTGAGTGGTTCTAATGTAAGGACAGTAGGTAATTATCTGAGAAACTCTGATGTGTTCGAGATTGTGGGACACAAAGGTTCTTATCTGTCTGCAGGTGTAGGTGGAGGTATTACAGGTAGGGGTGCTGATTACGCTATAATTGATGACCCTATAAAGAATAGAGCAGAAGCAGAATCCAAGACATATCGTGATAAGGTATTTGATTGGTTCACCTCAACATTATATACAAGATTAGAGAAGGATGCTTGTGTGCTAATAACGCTGACCAGATGGCATGAAGATGACCTTGCAGGAAAGTTGTTAGCATTGGCACAGGAGAGTCCTGATGCAGACCAATGGCATGTAATCAACTATCCAGCAATTAGGTTGGACGATAAAGACCCTACAGACCCAAGAGAATTGGGAGAAGCACTATGGGAAGACAAGTATGGTAAGGATACTCTAAATACTATCAAGTCAACCATTGGCTCGTATGAGTGGTCAGCACTGTATGAACAGAATCCTTCACCATCTGGAGGTAGTATAGTCCAGAGAGATTGGATACAATATTATAGAATATTACCTAAGATGGATGAAATCATTCAATCTTGGGATTTTGCATTTGATGCAACGGAAACATCCAGTTATGTTGTAGGGCAGATTTGGGGCAGGTCAGGAGTTGACAAGTACTTGATTGACCAAGTGAGAGACAGGATGGATTTCACCCAGTCATTGAAGGCAGTCAAGAATCTTACAGCCAAGCACCCACAAGCCAAGGCAAAATTCATCGAGAAGAAGGCAAATGGCGCAGCAATCATATCATCAGTTAGGAAACATATTAGTGGTATGATACCAGTCAATCCTAATGGCAGTAAGGTTGAACGTGTATATGCTATAACTCCTCAATTCGAGGGTGGTAATGTATACATACCAGACCCCAGTATAGCACCATGGGTGAACGATTATGTGGAGGAGCTAGTTTCCTTCCCTAATGCTACTAACGATGACCAGACAGACTGTACATCACAAGCATTGAATAATATGGAGAATAGGAAGAAGCGTTCAACCATTAAGGTTCGTAGCTACTAATCGTACAGGAGGTGATTGAATGGCATCAACAAAAGCTTATGTAATGGAAGATGGAGAAGTGTTATCCCAGAGCTATATGGACAGCTATATTCTAAAGCAGAAGGATGATGGCAGTAACCAAATACCGAGTGATAGTTTTGATAAAACATATAGTGGTAATGGATTAGTCGAGCCTATCTACAACCTCGAAGCATTAGCACAATTGCTGGAGATTAATACATTCCATTACCGTGCAGTCAAGACCAAGGCACGAGATATTGCAGGATTAGGATGGAGTCTTGTTCCTAAGGAAGGGGTGGAGAATCCTAACCAGAATGAACGAGAGATAATCAAGGAATTCCTTGAAAATTGCAATCCTAGCAATACTTTCACAGAGGTACTTGATATGGTAATGGTTGACCATGAGGCTACAGGTAATGGTTACTTTGAAATAATCAGAGACTTGAAGAGCCAAGCGTTGGTAGGATTAGAACACATTCCAGCACACACAATGAGAGCTCATCTTGATATGGAACGTTATGTTCAGATGAGAGGGAGAAAGAAAGTCTGGTTCAAGAAGTTCGGCATAGACAAGGATGTCAATAAGGATACTGGTGATACTTCCACAGGAGGTTCTCTTGAAATTGAACAGAGAGCAACCGAGATATTGCACATTAAGAACTATACCAGTAGAAGTGATTACTATGGTGTTCCTGACATTTTACCTGCATTGGGTGCTTTGCTTGGCGATAAGGAGAGACAAGAGTATAACACATCCTTTTTTGAAAACCATGCCATTCCTGCATATGCAGTAACAGTATCTGGAGCAGACTTGGATGAAGATACTGAACGGGATATCAAGAAGTTCTTCCAACAAGATGTTAAGAAGGCAAATCATTCGACACTGGTGTTGACAGCCAAACCATCAGAAGGTGAATATGATTCGCCTCCTGTGGAATTCAATTTCCAAGCATTGAGTACTGACACTAAGGAAGCATCATTCAGAATGTTCCGTCAAGACAATCGTGATGAAATTCTATCAGCACATGGGGTTCCTTCTTATCGAGCAGGGATTACCTCTGAAGGTTTGATGGGTGGTTCATCTGCTGAAGAGACAACTGAGATTTATAAACAGTCTGTTGTCAAACCCAAACAGGAAGTTCTGGAGAGCAGAATTAACCGCTTCATATTACAGAGTGGATTGGAAATTAAGGATTGGAAATTTGTTCTTAATGAGATTGATGTACGAGATGAAGATAGAGAAGTCGATAGATTGGCTAAGTTATTTAAGATGGGTTATTACAGTCCTAACATGATTCGTGAAGAACGAGGTGATGAACGTATTGAAGACCCTAACATGGACATGCATTTCATCAATGGCTTACCTATCTCTGCAGGAGGTCAGCAACAACAGCAAGTTATCGATAGTGTAAAGAGCTTACATAGTGAGCTTGTCAAGGTGGTACAGAAGGATGGATAGCAAAGCTAAGGTAATGACCGCTAAAGTGGTGGATTTCCTGGTGCAACATGGGAAGTTACCTGCAGTCAAGACCGTGGATGAACGTTTAATTGCAGCAGAGGAGCGTTTAACCAACAGATTAGGAGAGCTACAAGAGGGTTTGGAGGATAAATTCATCAAAGCCTTGGAAGAACGTGGAAAATTACCAAGAAGTGAGCGACAACGGATGGAAATGATTAGCCAGGTTCTTGATATTCCATTCGAGGATATGAAACAAGCTACATCAGAAGAAAGTGTAGGAGCAATGGAGCTTGGCAGACTACTATCTTTTGAAGATATATTAGATGCTGGAATGTCTGTTAAATTTACTGCATTCAGCGAAGAAGTTACGACCAATCTGCGAGAGAAGGTTTACGAGTTTTCAGATGATACATTTTCTAGGATACAAGGAGAATTTTCCACAACATTATCCAAGGGGTATGAGGATGGACTTGGTATTGATGATGTAGCTAAGAACCTAAGAGCAGATTTTAGTAATCTGAGAGATTATAGATTACAGTTGATAGCTAGAACAGAAATTCAATCAGCACAGAACGAAGGTTCCCACAAGACATTAGTTGATTACGGTGTTAAATATAAACAGTGGTTGACAGTGGGAGATAGTAGGGTACGGGGAAGAGACTCATCTGACAAGTTTGACCATGTGGAGCTACATGGACAGGTAGTCAAGACGGATGAAGATTTCTCCAATGGATTGATGTATCCAGGAGACCGTTCAGGTAAGGTTGGTCAATGGATTAACTGTAGGTGCAGAGAAAGACCTTACATTACTAAGAAGGATGAGCATATCATGACTACACCATACTATCCACAATCTGCTTAAAGGGGGTGAAACCTACTTAACAAAATAGCACAAGGAAGGAGTTGATATTAATGCCAGAATTAACAGCACCAATCGTGTACAAGAATGACGAGAAGAGAATTGTGTTTGGTCCAGTTCTAATTCCAAACGAACCAGATTCGGATAATGATACCGTCTCAGAAGAACAGATAGAGAAGGTGGCACACAAGTTCGTAGAGGACTATGGCAACATTGACCTGCAACATTCGCTGAACAACGTAGGTAAGCTCGTAGAGAGCTATATACTACCAGTGGATATCGACGTAGGGGGCAATAACATTGTGCCAAAAGGTTCCTGGATGATGGGAGTTAGAGTTACTGATGATGGTGCATGGAAAGCAGTTAAGGATGGTAAGCTTGGCGGATTTTCTATCATGGCACTGCAAAAGACAGCTATGAAATCAGAAGATAAAGACCAAGAAAGTAAGCGTATTACACTAGCCGATTTGGGAGAAGATTGGATAGTCAATGCAGTTAGTTTGGTTGATGAACCAGCAGTACCAAAAGCTAAGTGGCTTGCTATCAAGAGCAAGGAGGTGGATGTAAGCATGAATGAAATGGTACAGAAAGCTATTGATGGTTCCTTGGAACACAGGCGAAGTTTGATTGACCAAGAATTAGATAAACAATTCTCAGGTTATGATAAGTTCCCAATTATTCATTCCACATTGATAGATTCAGTAGTGTTCCGAGTCATTGATGATTATAATGATTCTCGTAATACGTACCAAGTAGGATATGAACTTTTAGAAGATGGTAAAGTTAATTTTACCGATGAACCTAAAGAAGTTCATATTCAAGAATCGGTAGTTGAGATTCAGGATATGCTTGGTGGTGGATTTAAGAGCCATAGTGATAAGGAAGAATCTCCTGCAGAAGAGCAAGATAGTTTCATGAGCAAGTTTATGAAGGGGTTAGGATTCAAAGGTAAAGACCAATCTGATAAAGCTGGAAAGGTCATTTCCAATGCCAACCTTGAGAAATTACGTAAGGCTAAAGGAGTCATTGATGACTTGTTAAGCGTAGGGGAGAAAGAACGAGAATCGAAAGCTAAAGGGGGTACCAAGAACATGGAAAAAGATAATGTACAAGCGATGATTGACGAGTCAATTGGTTCTGTCAATACTAAGCTAGATGAAGTTATCAAGTCACTAGGCGAGCAGGATGAATCCTCACAGGAGGGAAGTTCTGAAGGTACTGATGGTTCTGAAGATGAAGGTACTGAAGATGCTGAGAAATCGAAAGATGAAAGTTCCGATGAAGATAAAGAATCTGCTAATAAGTCATCTAAGAATAAGGAACCAGATGGGTATAAAGAGAAATATGAGGATGTATTGAAGAAACTAGAAAGCTTAAAACAAAAACCATTCTCTAACCGTTTAACAGGTCAGGATAATGAAGCAGAAAAATCTGCTGGAGAAGATGAGAAAAATAAAGTTACTCGAGATGCATTCGGCTACAAAACTAAGAAGTAATAAAGGGGAGATGGAGAAATTATGAATAACCAACAAATGCTAGATAAGATTAATGGTGCATTGAAGTCCATAACGACAGATGATTTAGGTTCGAGTAAATTAGCAGTAGCTAAGCAAGATCAATTCGTACAGACAGTCTCAGGAGCCACACGAGTCTTGGATGCAGCACGTCGAATTGATATGAAAAGTCACACACACGATATTGACCGTATAGGTTTCGCTGAACGTATCTTGGGTACAGCTTCAGAAGGTCAAGCTGGAACATCAGATAGCAAGCCAGTATTCAATACGAATACACTTGAATCAGTAGAGGTAATGGCTATTGCTGGTATTACTGATTCAACAATGGAAGATAATATTGAGCGTGCAGGGTTCGAAGATACTTTACTTGATTTAATTGCAGACCGTTCAGGTATTGACCTTGAAGAACTATTTCTTAATGGTGATACGACTAGTCCAGATGCCTACCTAGCATTGACTGATGGTTGGTTGAAGAAGTCAGCTAATTTAGTTGATGGTGGAAACCAGACAGCAGTTGATGGAGGTACAGCAGATTACTTAGCAACAGATGTTGAGAAAATGTTTGATGCAATGGTTTCATCTGTTCCTAAGAAGTACTTACGTAACCGTGCTGAATGGAATTTCTGGGTACACTGGGATATCGAAGACGCATACCGTAATGTGTTGAAAGCACGTGGTACTGGCTTAGGTGACTATGCTCAGACTACTGGACAACAGCTAGCATACAAGGGGTTCACAATCCAAGACTCTGCTAACATGCCAGAAGGACAAGCATTCCTAGCACCAGCATCAAACTTAGTTTATGGTGTGTACCGTGATATCTTCATTGAGCCAGACCGTATGCCAAAAGCACGTAAGACTGATTTTGTAACTACATTACGTGTAGATGCTAACTTTGAAGATGAGAATGCTTCTGTAGTTGGTACTGGATATACAGGACAATAAGAGGGAGGTAATTATTGATGAATGAAGTCAAGGTAACTAATGTTGGTAGAAGAACACGTGATAGATTAGGTATCAAGTTCGTACCTAAACAGGAAGAAACCTTGTCTGTCAACAATCGTCAATTACTAACTCTAAGAGCAGTGAAAGATTTCAAGGTTGAGGTAATCGAACAGGAGGTTCCCGAGGAACCAGAAGGTGAAGAAGAGTCAGTTGGGCAAGAGCTCAACTACTCTGACCTCAATATGGATGAAGTTCTCAAGGCTATAGAGGATGGAAAGATTACTGTTGATAAGGCAATTGCAAAAGAAGTTGCAGGTAAGAATCGTACTACCCTCCTGGAGAAGTTAGAGGAAAATAAGTAATGGTTCTATTCACTGGGAAGTCAGTCACAGATGTTGTGACAGTTCAAGATATCAGGAATATGACTGGTATCAAGACAGGAGATTTTGAGTTTACTAATGTTGCTGACCAGGGTTTGGCATTAGATGCCCTCCTGTCGAATTGGGTTGAAAAGATTGCTTCCCATATATATGTTAGGATTGGTAGAGAAGTAGCAATTGAAGATGGAGAATTCCTAGCTATCCAAGATGTATTGGTAAGGACAGTAGCTAATCTAGTAGCTATTGCTCAACAACAGAGAACAAGTCCTGTAGTTCAGATTAATAACTTTGCAATTAACATTCTTAACACAGGAGAAGTTACGAAGGAACTTGATAAAGAATTGGAGCCTTTTATCCGTTACAAGCAAGGTAGTGCAAGTGGTAGGATTAGCATATTCTCTTCACTGGAGGACTTTGTAGATGGAATTTAATCGAGATGACCTAGACAAATTAATACCAAAGGTGAAGAAAGCCTTGCAAAAATCCCATGACTTAACAGCACAGGAATTGTGGGGAAACTTAATGGAGTTTTCCCCTCAAGACCAAGGTAGGCTCGCAGGTTCATGGGTTTTGCAACGTAAAGGCGATATGCTTTCAACCGTTGGTACTAATGTGGAATATGCATTGGTACAGAATGATGGCTCAGACCCATATATGATATACCCAAGACAGGCAAAAGCACTTAGGTTCCCAGTTGCTGGAGGGTTTATATATGCCAAGAGTATTATGCATCCTGGTATCCAGGGAACCCATTATATTGAAGGTTCCATTGCTGCAACAGAATCCAGAGTGCCAGAGTTCATAGAAATGGCATTAGACCAGGAGGGGTTGTAGATGGGAGCAAGTAACAAGTCATTAATTGAATTGTTCAACGGGGTTAGAGAAGGTATTATTACCAAGTTGGAAACTGACCCAGGATTGACAGAAGTTGAAGAAGTTGTATATGGGGAGCGACAACGTATTGGTAGATTAAAATCTCCTGCAGTATGGATGGTTCCAGAACCATACACACCACAGTTACGTGGAGGCAGAACAGCACAGCACGACTTCACATTTAATTTTGTTGTACTGGTTAAGGGTAATAGTCCACAAGAGGATTTGAAACAAGCAGAGACATTGTCTATGACCATATACGACGTGTTCACAGCAGACAGAACATTAGGTGGTTTAGTCGATGATGCAAGACCACTGAGAGTTGACCCAGCATATGAGGCAGGAAATAATACTCAACTATATTGGTCATCAGTGCAATTTGCTTTTAGATTACAAAGGAGGGAATAGAAGTTATGGCAATTACACGTTATTTAAAGATTGGTGCAGAAACAGATTATGGTGTAGAGGCAATCGTGTTTCCAGAGGTGGTTGACCCAGAGACAGCAAGTCTTGACCCAGCAGGAGACGATAAGCTTATCTATGAAGGCATGGGTGGGCTTGACCGTAGAGCTGGATTAGGGGTGTATTCAACAGCTGGAGACATTACCCTACCAATGGATGATTTAGTGGCAGGATGGTTCTTCAAATGGGCATTAGGTGGATATGAAGTGACAGGTACAGCTCCTTTATTCACTCATATATTTTCACCATCAACAACTTCATTAATGGATTCATTTTCAGCTAAGATTGGTAAGGATATCATGGAACATGTGTTCCTTGGTAATGTCGTTGAGAGTATTGAGATTTCAATCGAATCCGAGTGGGCATTAATGACCGTAACAACGTTGGGAGCTAAGGATAAGAAAGATATTCTTGCACCAACAGTTGAATATACGGAAGGTAAATTCTTCACAGCACCAATGGCAAGCTTAACAAAGGGTGCTACAGACAAGAGTGCCAGTATTAATACACTGACTTTAACTATTGAGACAGGAGCAGATATTGAGAGTTCTCAAGGGTTCGGTTCTAGATTCCCAACCAAAGCATTCCGTGGTTCCATGGTAGTTGAGATGGAGATGGAATTAGGGTTCGATAGTGATGAAGAATTAATCTCATTCTGGGGTGGTTCTGACGGACCAAGTACATCTGCCATTGAGGAAATGGATTATACATTGAGCTTTGGAGACAATGTAGACTTCAGTTTTCCACGAATAGTTTATACAGCTTCTGGACAACCTGCAGAAGGCAGAGAAGGTATCACCCAAGCAGTTACAGCACGAGCATTGTATGATGATGTTAGTAAAACTGGTCCAATTCAAGTCAGCATAACGAATGATAAGATAACTTACTAAGGAGGTAATAGATATGACTAAGAAACTAACAGCAGGAGTACTTCAGGGTGCTCAATACACAGAGCTAATGGAGCTAGTATGGCAAGGGGAAGCATTCGAGGTTGAAATTAAGCCTTTAACCAACAAGCAAGCTAGTGAAGTGGAAGCATTGATGCAAGAGGGGGTTACTGTAAAAGGTAAACCTGGTATCAAAGGCAAGATGGAGCGTGTTATGGATTTTGATACACGTAAGAATACTTTTGGACGTAATGAGTCAGATGTAAAAGCAGTTTCATTAGGAACCTCTGATGAGAGCATTACAGAAGATGTTGTAAATGACCAGTTTCCACATAAGTTAGTAAAGGAAATTGCTGCACAAGTTAAGAAGATTACTGGAATTGGCAATCAGGAAGATACTGATAAGTTCAATGAAGGTGAAGACACACCCAGTGACGGCAACGGAGAGCAGTAATTTCTACTTTCTGGTAAAAGTGTGTGGGGTGTCTCCATTGGATATCCCCCACATGACACCATTCCAAATAAAGACTCTAATATATCAACACAATAAGCATGAGTCTGATAAACAGGAAGCGTTGGACAAACAGAAGAAAGATAATCAAAATAAATCACCTAGTAAATCTAAGAAAGGTAGGTGAGAATATGGCAAATACTGTTGAAGTTACAGTCAAAGGTATTGATGAAACTACCAAAGTTTTTAGAAAGATAGAAGGAAGTGCAGACAAAGCTTTTTCCAATATCGAATCTGCTATGAGTTCAATACCTGACTTAGATGTTGATGCTAATGTTGATACTGGCAAGGCTGAAAGTAATCTTGCTGGTATTGAAAGTGCAGTAAGTGGGGCAGAAGGTTCTATAAAATCTATGTCAGACCCAAAAATTGATGGTAGTAAAGCAGAGCAGGAACTCGAAGGTGTTGGTGATGCAGCAGAAGATGCACAAGACTCCATTGACGGCATAGACATGGGTGGTATATTAGGTGGACTTGCTGCAGGAGGTGGACTTGCAGGAGCTGTTAGTAAAGCTATGGATGTTTCCAGCATAAATACTCAGATTGAAATATCGATGAACATACCTAAGGAATCAGTTGAAAGTGTTAAGAATTCCATCAAAACAGTTGAGACATATGGGGTAGATGCTGAGAGTGCAATGGAAGGTGTCAGGAAACAATTTGCACTTAATGCTGATGCAAGTGATAAATCCAACAATAGTATTATCAAAGGTGCAGGAGCAATGGCTTCTGCTTACAGCGAAGTAGATTTCTCAGAACTAATCCAAGAGACTAACGAGATAGGTAAGGAGCTTGGTATAAGCAACAAGGAGGCACTAGGATTGACCGACAGTCTAATCAAGACTGGATTCCCTCCAGGAGAGATAGACATCATTGCAGAGTATGGGAAACAACTTACAGATGCAGGTTATGCAGCAGGAGAAATCCAAGGAATCATAGCTGCAGGTGTCGATACAGGAACTTACAATATTGACAACCTATTGGATGGTCTTAAAGAAGGAAAAACTCTAATTGGTCAATTCGGAACTGGTGTAGGTGATGCCACAACAGAGCTATTGCAAGGTACTGAAATATCAGCAGGACAACTCCAGGAATGGGGTAAGGCAGTAGCAAAAGGTGGAGACGCAGGAAAGCAAGCCATGCAGGAAGTCGCCACAGCCTTGGATGGAGTAGAAGAGGGTACAGTTAAGAATCAGTTAGGTGCTAAATTGTTTGGAACTATGTACGAAGACCAAGGAAGCAACATCACAGATGCATTGTTGAATGCAGAAAGTGCCACCACGAGCCTAGCAGATGGACAGAAGGGTGTAAATGAGGCAGTCAAGTCCATGGACACATCTCCTGCAGTGCAGATGAAGCAAGCCATGAGTGACTTGAACACGACACTAGCACCATTGTACAAGAAGATTGCAAAAGTTGTATCTACAATATCTACATGGGTATCTGAGAACCCTATATTGACAGCAACCATTGCTGCAATTGCGGTTTCAATAGGTATCATCACAGGAGCAATCATGTTATTGACACCAGTGGTTGCTGGAGTTAGGACAGCTATGATGCTATTCAATACGACAATGTTGGCAAATCCTATAGTATGGATTATTATAGGTATAATAGCACTGATTGCTATAATAGTCCTCCTGTGGAAGAATTGGGATTCAGTTAGTGCATTCCTGGCAAGTTCTTGGGAATGGATTAAACAGACAGCGATGACAGTGTTCAATGGATTGGTTGCCTTTTTCAAGGTAGTTTGGAACATTATTAAAGTGGTATTCATGACTGTATTGAATGTGATTAAGACTGTAATTATGACTGTATTTAATGTAATTAAAACTGTAATCATGACCATATGGAATGGTATAAAAGCATTCTTCACAATAGTGTGGCAAGGAATCCTCGCTGTTATCAAGACTTCTATTAATATAGTTAAAACAGTAATCATGACCGTATTTAATGTTATTAAAACGGTTATCACAACCATATGGAATGGTATAAAAGCATTTTTCTTACTGGTATGGCAAGGGATCATTATTGTTATAAAGACTTATATAAATATAGTTAAAACAGTAATTACAACTGTATTTAATATTATCAAGACTGTAATTACAACCATCTGGAATGTGATCAAAACTGTGACAAGTACAGTTTGGGATGCAATTGTAGCAGTGGTTACTAGAATAATAAACGGATTCAAAGTAATTATCACAACAGTATTCAATGTTATCAAGACGGTTATCACAACCGTTTGGAACACAATTAAATCAGTATCAAGTACTGTTTGGGATGCTATTGTATCAGTAGTTACTGTAATAATAAACCGCTTCAAAACTGGTATTTCCAATATATTCAATGCTATAAAGAGTGTTATTACAACCGTCTGGGATACAATTAAGAGCGTTTCATCTACTGTTTGGGATGCTATTAGTGGAACAATTAGTGGAATTATTGATGGTATTAGCTCAACTGTATCTAGTGTTTTTAATACCATAAAGGATACTATCAAAGGGGTTTGGAATAGCATTAAGAGTACTACAAGCAGTATCTGGAAAGGGATTGTGAGTGCAGTCAAGGCTCCAATCA